>Ga0256406_1001740_pt1 | contig 33751 bp, 14 predicted proteins | sample RumenRJG_03DNA_FD_185986 | JGI IMG/M metagenome (GOLD analysis project Ga0256406, IMG submission 185986) | Bovine rumen microbial communities from Lethbridge, Alberta, Canada - RJG_03 | ecosystem: Host-associated > Mammals > Digestive system > Stomach > Rumen | place: Canada: Alberta | collected...
TTTTGTTTTGACACCATAAAATTAGTGAAAATTCTGCACATGACAAAACTCTGAGGAACTTATTGTTCCTCAGAGACTTATAAAAGATATTAATAACGAATTACGCAATTAGTTGCGGAATTAAGGGGACACAAGCGCCCAACAATAAACTGCATGATGCGATGATTGCTTTCAAGAATATCATCAAGACACTCTTTCCCAAGGACCTTTGGGATGCCCGCACCAAGGCTTTCTTCTGGTGCCTCGTAGCCAAATTCATTTTCTTCGACCTCATCTGGTGTTCCCAGACGACGTTCTCGTCGCTGTCGATGATAGGCCTTTACGTCAACACCTTCTTCATTGTGATGCTGCTGTTGCTGCCTTATCTGGCCTGCCGCAGCCGCATCGTGGAGAGCATTGTGCTGATTGCCATCGACCTGCTGCTCATCAGCAACCTGATGTACAGCCGCACCTACAACTCCCTCATACCGCTGGCCAGCTATGCCGCCGCCGGCAACCTCAGCGACTTCACGGCCTCCGTAGTCGATTCCATGCGTTGGATTGACCTTTTGTTTCCTCTCTCGAGCATCCTTTCCATCGTCAGGGTGGCCAGAACGAGGGCGGCGACTGTGGCCTGGGCCAGACGATGGAAACAATATGCCATCACTACAGCCGTGGCATTCGTGTTGGCGCTGGCTCTCATTCTGCCGAAGGGTGGCCTGAGAGGAGCGTTCCAGCAGATGCAGAATGCCAACTACTACACCTGCACGGCCCCGGTGTTCACCGTCTTCGGCAACCTGCTCTACGATGCCATGGAGGAGCAGGCCCCTTTCACCAAGGCCATGCAGGCGCGGATAGACCGTTGGAAGGCCGCCAAGCCGGCCTACAAGGCCCTGCCCGACACCATTGGCCGTCGCACCAGTCTCGTGGTCATCCTCTGCGAGTCGCTTGAGAGCTGGGTCATCAACCGAAAGATAGAGGGAAAGGAGATTACGCCGTGCCTCAACGCCGTCATTGCAGAGAAGTCAACCTTATACGCTCCATACGTGCTGACTCAGGTCAGGGGCGGCCGCAGCATCGACTGCCAGCTGATGCTCAACGCCGGCATGCTGCCCATACAGAGCGGCTGCTACGCCATGACCAACCTCGGCACCTCCTATTTCTCGCTCACCAAAGCCATGCACCAGCAGAACCACTCACGCAGCTACCTGCTCTCTGTGGACAAGCTGGTGACGTGGAACCAGCAGATGGTGGCGCGTGCCTTTGGCATCGACACCCTCGTCATGCGCGACTGTTGGGTCAACGACGAGAAAGTGGGCTCGCGCAAGAAGCTCGGCGACGCCTCGTTCATGCGGCAGGCCGTGAGAAAGATGCGGCAGGGGCAACTGTGGCCCGTCGGGCAAAACGCATACATGCAGTTTGTCACCTATTCCGGCCATAATCCCTTTGTGCTGCCCGACCGCCTGAAGCGCATCCGCCTCAAGGGCAGCTATCCCACGAAGATGGCCGATTACATCTATATGGCCAACTACACCGACTATGCGCTCGGCGAGCTGCTCAGCTATCTGAAATCACGTCCCGACTATAAGAACATGATGATTGTCATCACCGGCGACCATGAGGGACTGGCTGCCGACCGCGCCGACATTCTCCAGTCGAAAGTGGCGCAAGGCATCGTCTCACCCAAACAGTTCACGCCGTTTATTGTCGTCAACGCTCCCGTCGGACTGCATTATAATAAGGTGATGGGACAGATAGACATGTATCCCACCGTGCTCAATCTCATGCATCTCGACAGCTATGCCTGGAAAGGATTGGGGCAGAGCATCCTCGACCCCGACAAGTACCCGGTGGCCGTGGGCTCCAATATGAACGTGGAGGGTAAGGCTCCAGCCCGGGAGGTCAACCGCCTGAAAGAAGCCTTCTATGTCTCCGACCTGATGATCAGATACGACAGGATAAAGTGATGGGCATGTAGTCTCTGCCGCCAGCTCCTACCGTTGCTGAGGCCATATCGTGGCGCCCGTGAGCGCCACGTCCTCCCATCCCTCAGACGCTACAGTCGCCGGAAATGCCATAACTCAAGTGGCATTTCAATATTTGCAATCTACTATTTCCAAGTTTTTTGTTTTCGCTTAATCAATTGATATTAAGCGTATTAATAGACGCTTACCCTCTCATTTCGACTACTATTTTGTTACATTGTCCCAGCGTGCATTGATTATTCCTATAAATTTGCGGTAGAATAATCGAAAACTGAAAATCTTTTGAGTCTATGAAGAAATTGTCACTTTGTATGTTGTCGGCCTCAATGGCGTTGACTGTAATGGGTCAGCCGGGCGGCCAGAGACAATTAAAGGCCTACATGGTAGCCGACGCCCACCTCGACACGCAGTGGAACTGGGACGTGCAGGCCACCATCAAGGATTACATTTGGAAGACGATGACGCAGAACTTCCATCTGCTGAAGACCTATCCCGATTATATTTTCAACTTTGAGGGAGGCGTGAAGTATTGGTGGATGAAGGAATACTATCCGTTGGAATATGAGCAGGTAAAGAAATATGTGGCGCAGGGACGCTGGCATCTTGCCGGCAGCTCGTGGGATGCCAATGAGACAGTAATCTGCTCTGCTGAGTCGTGGATTCGCAATATACTGCTTGGCCAGACTTTCTTCCGCCAGGAGTTTGGCAAGGAGGGTACCGATGTGTTCCTTCCCGACTGCTTCGGCTTCGGTTATGACCTGCCTACTCTTTCAAGCCATTGCGGACTTATCGGTTTCTCCTCGCAGAAACTCGGATGGCGGTACAATGCCTTCTATCCCGGCGATAAGAAGTATCCTTTCCCTGTAGGTCTTTGGCAGGGCATTGACGGCAGCCGTATCATGATGGCTCATGGATTTGCCTATGGCCAGCGCTTCAAGGACGAGGACCTCTCGAACAGTAGCCTGCTGAAAAACGAGCTGGGCGAAAGCACACTTGGTACGATATACCGTTACTATGGTACTGGTGACACGGGCGGCTCGCCTACCGTAGAGTCGGTACGTGCGGTAGAGAAGGGTATTCACGGCAACGGACCCATTAAAATCATCAGCGCTACCAGTGACCAGATGTACAAGGACTATCTTCCTTTTGACAAGCATCCCGAGCTGCCGGTCGCTGACGGTGAGATGACGATGGATGTCCACGGCACGGGCTGCTATACGTCACAGGCTGCCATGAAGCTGTACAACAGGCAGAACGAGCATTTGGGCGACGCCGCCGAGCGCGCCTCGGTCATTGCGGAGTATCTTGGTCTGAAGCCTTACCCTATCAGTGAGATGACTGACAACTGGCGCCGCATGATTTGGAACCAGTTCCACGATGCCCTGCCCGGAACCTGTATCCCTAAGGCCTATGAGTTTGCCTGGAACGACGAGCTGCTTACCCTTAACCGTTTCTCCAATGTGCTGACCTCAGCCGTGGGGGGAGTGGCAAGCCAGCTCAACACGCAGGGCAGCGGCACGCCTGTTGTAATCTATAATAATGAGAGCTTCCCGGTCAATGCAGTAGCCGACATCCGCGTCAGCTCCGACGCTGGTGAGTATGCCGTGACCGACGCCTCCGGCCGAAAGGTGGCTTCCCAGGTGGTGAGCGGGGCCGACGGGAAGCGTCATCTGCTCTTTGACGCCAGGGTCGGCGGAACCGGTTTCGCCGTCTATCACGTAAAGGCGGGCAAGGCGAGATACGCCGTGCGGGCCAAAGAGGGCAACGTGGTTGAGAACAGCGTCTATAAATTGACGGTTGATGGAAATGGCGATATAAGCTCGCTCATCGACAAGCGCTCCGGCCGGCAGCTTGTCGCTCCGGGCAAGACGTTGGGCCTTGTGCTGTTTAAGGATTGCGAGTCATATGCCTGGCCTGCTTGGGAAATCCTGAAGAAGACGCTTGACAAGGAGCCTGAGACCATAAAGGGACAAGTCAGCGTGAGACTTGTGGAAGACGGTCCCCTCTGCAGGACCCTGCGCGTTGACCGGACATTCGGGAAGTCGGCCGTCACCCAGTACATTAGTCTTTACGAGGGCTCGCAGGCAGCGCGTATCGACGTAAGCTGCGACGTGAACTGGCAGGAGCCTGACGCGATGCTCAAGGCCAACTTCCCGTTGGCGGTGAGCAACCCTAAGGCTACCTACGACATTGGGCTTGGCAGCGTGCAGCGTGGCAACAACACTCCCCAGGCCTATGAGGTCTATTCGCATGAGTGGACCGACCTTACCGATGCCTCCGGCCAATACGGCGTGACCGTACTCAATGACAGCAAGTACGGCTGGGACAAGCCAAACGACAACACCATTCGCCTCTCACTGCTCTTCTCGCCGAAGGTGAAGAACAATTATGTGTTTCAGGCCAACCAGGATTTCGGTCACCACACCTTTACATATAGCATCATCGGCCATGAGGGCGCGCTTGACAAGTCGAAGGCCGTAGAGCAGGCTACCATACTCAACAGCCCGCTGCGCGCGTTCTCGACAACATCGCACAAGGGACAGTTGGGCAAGGAATATTCTTTCCTGTCGTCAGACAATCCCAACGTGACCGTGCATGCACTGAAGAAGGCTGAGGTAAGCGACGAATATGTGGTACGTGTCTATGAGAACACGGGCAGCTCACCGCAGACTGCCCACATCAAATTTGGTGGAAACATAGTGAAGGCGGTCGAGGCCGACGGTACGGAGAAAACGACAGGCGAGGCCTCGTTTGACGGCAACACGCTGAACGTCACTATCAGACCTTACAGTGTCAAGACCTACAAGGTGGAACTCGACAACAGACAATTGGCTTCTGTGCCGTCTGAGCAAATCGCTCTGCCGTTCGATACTCGTTGCTTCTCATCCAAGGACTTCCCGTCCTCGGCCAATTTCTCCGGGGGCTATTCCTATGCGGCTGAACTGCTGCCCGATGATGGCCTGACCATCGATGGTGTTCATTTCAGCTTTGGTGACAAGGATGGCGATAACGGCATGAGCTGCAAGGGACAGACCATAAAGATCAATCCCAAGGCCGGATATACGAAGGTGTACATTCTTGCCGCATCAAAGAAGGGTGACCGCAAGGCCACGTTCAGTGTGGGTAAGGCTTCGCAGACTTTCACCGTCTGTGACTATCATCAGTTTGTCGGACAGTGGGGACATGATGGCCAGACACGCGGTTACATGAAGGATGCTGAGGTTGCCTATATCGGCACTCATCGCCATTCGACAAAGGGAGATGACCCCTACGAGTTTACCTACATGTTCAAGTATGCCCTCAATGTGCCGAAGGGAGCCACCTCAATTACCTTCCCGCAGGACGACAATATCGTGGTGTTTGCTGCTACGGCAAGCAATGTGTCGGGGCAGCCGGATGTTGTTGCCGCTGCACCCCTCTTCCGTACAAACAATAAGACCGATGAGGCGGCTGATATTGAAAATTCCAAGGCCAACATGCTGGCGCAGGCCAAGGTGATAGACCGCTCCGGCCAGGTGAATGCCAATGAGAAGGCAGAAAACCTTGTCGATGGCAACGAGGAGACCAAGTGGTGCGATACGTCAGACGCGCCAAACTATGTCACGTTTGACCTTGGCTCCTCCAAGACCATCAGTGGTTGGAAGATGGTGAACGCCGGCATCGAGGATGCCTCTATGATAACGCGCAGCTGTATTCTTCAGGGCCGCAATAGCCTTACTGAAGACTGGAAAACCATTGACCTGCTCGACGGCAACAGTCAGGATGTCGTGGTGCGTCAGGTGAAGCCTGTCAGCTATAGGTACATTCGCCTGTTTGTCGTCAGTCCGACCCAGGGCACAGATCACGATGCCGCGCGCATCTATGAGCTGAGTGTTTTCTGACATAATCTGAGATGAGGGTCTGCCGTTGGACTTGTCTGACGGCGGCAGACCCTCCCTATATGCCCTTGTTTTGCCTTGAACTTTGCGTCATGGCAACTACTATTGTGCGTGAACCGTGAATTAGACAATCAGCTGATAAATAAGCAGTTAAACATCTTTTAGAGTCTTTTGATATCTACTATTTGTTTATACTGTGAAATCTGAACGGATAATTACATTAATTTTGCGGAAGGTAAAGGCAAACCTAAAAAACATAATAATATAATATATGATGAGCATTCGTAATATGAAACACAAGAGGACGAAGTTTGGGCAGGCCACGACAGGTCGGCTTTTGGCTGTTGCTGCCATGCTGTGTCTGACTGCCAATGGCGCAAGGGCCCAGGCAGACCACAAGACCTTGTTTTTCATTTCCGACTCGCATCTTGACACGCAGTGGAATTGGGATGTCCGTACTACAATCGGCGAATATGTCCATAATACGATGACCCAGAATTTCCCGCTGCTGGATAAGTATCCTTATTTTAATTTCAACTTCGAGGGAGCCATCAAGTACCGTTGGATGAAGGAGTATTGGCCGTCGGACTATGCCAGGCTGAAGACATACATAGCCTCAGGCCGCTGGCATGTCTCAGGCTGCTCGGTCGATGCCAACGACGTGATGACTACGTCGGCCGAGAGCATCATGCGCAACTGGCTTTATGGAAGCGAGTTCTTCCAAAAGGAATTCGGGGTGAGGGGCGGCCACGATGTCATGCTGCCCGACTGCTTCGGCTTCTCTTATGCTCTGCCGTCGCTTGCCCACCATTGCGGCATGACGGGATTTCATACGGCCAAGCTGGCCTGGGGGTCCTCTGATTATGGGCAGTTGCCCGACTGGGGACTGTGGCAAGGTGTTGACGGCTCGCAGATTTATGCTGTCTACAAGCCTGGTGCTTACGACACTCATGAGGATTACAACCATGACCTGACCACGGACGCAGGCCTCCTGTCGCAAATCAACAACAACTACAGCAAGTATGGCACGGCTGTGGAGATACGCTATGTAGGCCCTCGCAGCGACCATGGCGGCGGTCTGCAGGACAATGCCTCGTCATCGGGCGAGAATACGCCCTACTGGCTCAATTACAGTGCGTCGAAGACAACGGGCCAGATAGATGTCTGTCTTGCAAGTCCTGACAGCATATTCTCTTACCTCAATACCTATTGGAATCAGAAATACAGTGTGTGGAACAATGAGCTTCCCATGCTTACCCACGGTGTTGGCGCTTATACCTCACGCGGGATGCTGAAGCGGTGGAACCGCCGCACGGAGCTTTTGGCTGATGCCGCCGAGAAAGCCTCTTCGCTGGCAACCTGGCTCGGTACTGAGGCCTATCCTCAGGAAGCCATCAGTGAGTCGTGGATGAGAATGCTCTGGCAGCAGCACCACGACGGCATTACCGGCACGTCCATTCCCCGTGCCTATACTTTCTCAGAAAACGAGTACGTCCTTGCCAACAAAACCTTGGCCAATGTTCTGACCCAAAGCGTTGGCTCTGCCGCCAGGATGCTTGACACGCAGGTGGAGGGTACGCCTGTCATTGTGTATAACCCTTTGTCCTTTGTGCGCACGGATATAGTGGAGGCATCCGTTCATGCCGACAGACGCCCCAGTCCGTTGGCCGTGAGCGTGTTTGCCCCTGACGGTAAGGAAGTCCTGGCTCAGGTTACCGGGTATGATGAGGCTGCGCAGCGCCTTAAGTTTATCTTTGCGGCCACGGTGCCGTCCCTCGGCATGGCGGTCTATGATGTCCGTATAGGCACGCCGTCGTCATTGACGGGCAGTCTCTTCCAGAACGCCAGCACACTGACGCTGGGCAATGGTGCTTACAGCGTGACCTTGAACAAGTCGACGGGTAATGTGCAGTCGTTGATGAGAACCCGTGACAGACGTAAGCTTGTGGCCAATTGCTCGCAGCAGATGCTTCACGACAATTCCACGACATGGCCGTCGTGGGAGATAAAATACTCGGACGTGGCCGCCCAGCCTTACGCTACGGTGGATGATGTGGTCAGTATCACGCCTGCGGAGGTGGGGCCGTTGCGCAGCTCCTTCCGCGTGGAGCGGCAGAAGGAGGGGTCGCGTTTCGTGCAGTATGTCAGCATGAATGCCCTCAACAACCGTGTGGACTTCAAGAATGAGGTTGATTGGCAAACACGTGCCACCATGCTCAAGGCAGCCTTTAACTTCATGTTTGGTAACCCTAAGGCCACCTACGACATTTCCCTTGGTACCATCCAGCGCGGCAACCGCAGTGAGGGGCTGTATGAGGTGCAGGGACACCAGTGGGCTGATGTCAGCACCCCCGCAGGGACTTATGGCGTGTCGGTGCTCAATGACAGCAAATACGGCTGGGACAAACCCAGCAACATGCAGCTTCGCCTTACACTTATCCATACTCCCGGGGTGGACAATAGCTATACATACCAGAGCCTTCAGGACCTCGGTGTGAACCAATTTACCTACTCGCTCTTTCCCCATGAGGGAAATTGGGGGACGGCGACCCAGAAGGCCGCCTCTGAGCTGAACCAGCCTTTAACGGGCTTCGTCACTGACAAGCATGCCGGCGCTCTCGGGCGTACGGTCAGCTTTGTGTCGGCCAGTACTGACAGTGTTTCCATCAAGGCGCTGAAGAAAGCGGAGAACAGCGATGAGACGATAGTCCGTGTGTATGAGTGGGCAGGCAAGGACCTTAAGAATGTCAGCCTTACATTCCCGACAGACATCGTCTCGGCCCGTGAGGTCAACGGTCTGGAAGAGCCTGTGGGCGATGTGGCCTGGTCGGGAAACAGACTTACCTTTGATATTGGGCATTACCAGCCCAAGACATTTGCCGTACGGTTTGCCGTCCCCTCGGCCGCCGCGCCTGACAAGGTGAACAATACGGCTGTCGGTTTGGACTATGACGCTGACGTGATGAGCTACAATGACAAGCGTACCGATGCGACGGGCAGTCTGGTCAGTCTTGCCTATCCCGCCGAGCTTGTGCCTGATGAGGTGTCCGATGGGAATGTGACATTCCGTATGGGTGACCGTACGGCCGGCCACAACAATGCGGTGCGCTGCAAGGGGCAGACCGTCCGTCTCAGCAGGGCTGCCGGACAGAACAAACTTTATGTGCTGATGATGAGTACGAGGCAGGGTGGGGCTGACGCAACGTTCAAGGCCGGTGATGCGGCCTATACTTTCCATGTGCCTTACTATACAGGCTATGTGGGCCAGTTGGCCAGTCCTTTCTCGGCCGGTACGCGCTATGTCAGGGACGATGTAGCCTTCGCGGCAACCCATGCCCACAATTGCCAGAACGGTACTGATAAGGATTACACCTATCTTTATATGTACAGGTATGTGATACCTTTGACCGACGATGTTCAGTCGGTAACTCTCCCGGCCAACGATGATGTGTACCTGCTTGCAGCTACACTGTCAGACAACAGGGCTGACGATGTTCAGCCAGCTACGGCCATCAACACTTATATTGACTACGACGAGCTGGCGCCTGATGACGAGAAGGACTGTGGGAAGCTGCTGTCGCCGGTCTCGATAAAGTACTCTGCACAGAATGGAACAGCGGAGGGAGCCGCACTTGCTGCTGATATGGACGAGACGACAAAATGGTGTGTCACGCCCGGTCAGGATGAGTCGCCGTGGATAGAATATGATTTCAATGAGCCGGTGGAGGTTTGCCGGTGGATGGTGCTCAATGCCGGTTGTGAGAGTACGGACTGGATATCGTCTGACTTTGCGCTGCAGGCCTACATTAATGGTAGTTGGCAGGACGTGGACAGAGTGTCAGGCAATACGGACAATTATGTCTCCCGTGGTGTCACAGCTTTCAGGGCCTCCCGCATAAGGCTTCATGTGATAAAGGGGCAGCAAGACGACAATCACACGACCCGTATCTATGAGTTTGCCGTTTATGGCCATGACAGTTCCACCCCCTCAGGCATTAACGGAATTTCCGCCTACAGCGGCAAGGGTGGAATTAGGCTCTTCGGATGCCATCCTAACCCATGCAGCGGCTCCACGACCATAGAGTTCAAGGCACCGGAAGGATTGCAGGGTGCCTGGCTGGAGATGTTTGACAATGCGGGAAGAAAGGTCAGGCATCAGAGAATACCCCTGTCGGGCTTGAAAACAGACGGCGGTGTGACGTCCTTCACCTGTCCGATAAATCAGTCCGACGGCGTATATCTCTACAGAATCGTTGCTGATGGCAAGGGCAGTATGCCGTCGGAGACGAAGAGAATGATAGTTGTTTCTAAATAACTATATCAACTTATTAACTTTTAACTTATAAAACATTAAGACTATGGGTAAAGATTTACAGACCAGAGCGAGATCGATGGCTTTCGCAGCCGCCATTTTGCTTTCCTCGGCAGTAAGTGCGCAGACGCAGATTACCGACGAGGCAGGATTGAAGGCTATAGCCAATGATCTCAGTGGCAATTATGTACTTGCCGCTGACATCACCTTGACTGGGCAATGGACACCTTTAGGCACTGAGGCCTCTCCGTTTACAGGTACCTTTGAAGGCGGCGGACACTCCATCAAGGGCTTGAATGTTACGGCAAGCAGAGATCTTGACAACTCAGGACTTTTTGGCTATGCCAAGGGTGCCACTTTGAAGAATGTATCTATCATTGGTGCGAAGGTTGACGGTGACGAGCACGTCGGCATCCTTCTCGGCAATGCCAAACAGGTGAACATCAGTGGTGTTATGACGAGCGGCATCGTCACAGGCCGCGACCACGTAGGCGGCATTGTGGGTGATGCCAGTGGCAGCGCGGACAATGGTGAGTTCACCTCCATTTCCAACTGTATGTCAACAGCCGGCGTGTTCAGCCGCAGCTATCAGGCTGGCGGTATCGCTGGCATTGTCAATGCGGGCAACATTGACAAGTGCTTCTTCTACGGCTCGGCAACTGCAGAGGACGGATTTGCCGGTACCGGCGGCATCTCCGCCCTAATCGACGGGGGCTCAGGCACGTTCACCAATAATGTCAGTGCCGCCATCTACATCAAGGGAGCTGCGTCGGTCGATCCTAACAACAACTTTGAGCATGCTCATTCCATCGTGGGCTGGAACAATAATGGCTCGGAAAACTTCGGAACCAACCTCAGTTCTATGGCAACCGTCATCTACAGTGCCGGTAAGGAACGCGACCATGCCGACCTTGCCGGTGATTACCAGGGTACGGAGACCTCGGTTGCCGACCTGCAGAAGTCTGCCACCTATACGGGACTTGGCTGGGGCAACGAGTGGTCGCTGGCCGACGGGCGCTATCCTGTCTTGGCGGGCATGGCGGTGCCGTTTGACGGTGATGACATTGCAGTCAACACCCCTGCTGACGTAAACGTGGTGGGCGGACATTATGAGAGCGGTGCCAAGTCGACTCTTGGCCGCACGGTCAACATTTCATCTTCCGATGCAAATGTGGCTACGGTCACTGGAACGAAGATTAGCTTCGTGGGTGCAGGAACGGCTACCATTACCTATACCACGACCGGTGACGCTTATGTCAAGGGTGCCACTTACACGCAGACCTTTACCGTGACGGAGACCAACTACAATATTGCCACGGCCCAGGACTTGCTCAACATCAAGAATAATACCGAGGGTGACTACAAGCTTACGGCCGACATCGACATGAGCGGTGTTAGCTTTAGCCCGCTGCCTGATTTCACCGGCTCGCTTGACGGCCAGGGTCATGTCATCCGCAACCTGACTTTCAACAATGCCAATCAGGACCAGGCAGCCCTGTTTGCCACGACTCATGGGGCCACAATCAAGAATCTTGGTATTGAGAACGCCAACATCGTGGGCAACGCAAATGCCGCCGCTATCGTGGGCCGTGCCTATGGCGGCACTATCCAGAGCTGTTATGTTGCCAACTCCTATATTGAGGGCCGCGACCACGTGGGCTCCATCGCTGGCGACATGAACGTCAACGACAATGTCGGTGTCACAATTTCCGACTGCCTCTCCGATGCCAAGCTCAAGACCCGCTCGTATCAGGTTGCCGGACTCGTAGGTGTGACCAATGGCGGCACTATCAAGAACTGCTATTTCTCTGGAACGATTGATGGTGATTCCCAATGGTCGGCCGGTGTCATTTCTCTGATTGACTCCGATAACCATCCGACTACTATACAGAACAACCTTTCGGCTGCTTCGCATCTCTATAAAGGCAGCCAGAAACGTATCGTCTATACGGCAGGCCGCAAGGCAACTATGATTAACAACTATGCAGTGGCCTCAATGAACATTGGCAGCCGCGGTGCAACTTTCTCCGGTACATCTGACGCCGCCAGCGAAGAGGGTGAGACCGTCGAAGATGCAAAGGCCAAGACCCGCGACTTCTATGTCAACATGCTTGGCTGGGATTTCGATAACACTTGGAAATTCCTTGAGGGTGCTGAGGGCAAGATGTACCCGGTGCTCAGCTGGATGAAAGCCCCGCTGCCGACGGAGATTTTTGACCTGCCTAATGAGAATACGTCAGTGCTTTACAGTGAGGGTGCCGAGTTCCTTGACCTCTCGCCGATACATGGCTCTTGGGGACAGGACCTGAAATACAACATTACTGACGGCGCAAGCCTGGTATCGACAGTAGATGAGGAGCCCAACAAGATTTATGTGGGCAATGAAGATGGTGAATTTGTGGCTGCCGGAAATGTGACGGTATCTGTGGAGAACTCGGCCGAGGTCGCTTCTCTGCTCACCCTGTCTCCGACATCGTTCAAGTTCTTTGTGGACCAGTCAGGTGTCACCAATGAGATTTCTACTCCTGAGCAGTTTGCCACTCTCATCAACCGCAACCTGTCTGGTAATTACCAGCTGGTCAATGACATTGACATGAGCAGCTATGCCGGCTTCAAGGGCATTGCCGTAAACGGCACGCCGTTCTCGGGTACTCTTGACGGACAGGGCCATAAGGTGTCCGGCCTTACGGTGACCTATACCGACGGCGGCAGCAATGAGGGCATATTCGGACAGACTGCCGGCGCAACCATCAAGAATATTGCTTTTGAGAACATCCTTGTTGACGCAGGTCCTGCCGCCGATCATGTTGGCTTCATAGGCTCTGCCTCCAGCACGACTTTCGACCAGGTTGCCATCACGGGCAAGGTAATCGGCAATGACCACGTAGCCCTGCTTGCCGGTGACGGAGATGGCATCACCGTAACCAACACGGCGCTTTGGGGTGTCGTTGACGGCCGCTCGCAGTGTGGTGGCTTTGCAGGTTGCACCCTTGAGGGAGGCGCCTCGTTTGACAAGTGTCTGAGCAATGTGGATGTGAGCTGCTCGTACCGCGGCTGGGCCGGTGGTTTCGTCGGACTTATCGACAAGGCCAACAGCACGGTCACCATCAGCAACTGCGTCTCGCTGGGTAACATGTCGTCGGCCGGTGACGGCTCTCCGAAGGTGGCCGCACCGTTTATTGCAGGCAATAACGCTGGCGATAAGCCAAATGCCGTTATCAACTTCAATGAGAACAATCTCTATAATTCAGAGGCCAAGATTACCGCTGACAACATTGACCAGGCATGGCCGTCAAAGAACGAGACTGCTGACGGCGGTTCCGTATCGGCTGCGGTTGCACAGAACACTACAGTGCTGAAGAACAAGGCCACCTACACGAACATCGGCTGGGACTTCGACAAGATATGGACCATGGACGAGGGAAGCTATGGCTATCCAGTCCTTCGCATCTTCTCAAAGGGCGTACTCAACGGCATCAGCAATGTTGCCTCATCGAAGACCACTATCAGTGTGGCCAACGGCAAGCTGAATGTCAGTGGCCTGGCCAACGGTACCCGCCTCAGTGTCTATAGCGTATCCGGACAAAAGGTAGGCGAGACCCAGGTGGGCGCCTCCTCAGTCAGAATGAGCCTTCCTGCCAAGGGACTCTACATTGTCACTGTCAATGGCAAGTCTCATGGCACCTATAAGGTTATGAACAAATAAAATGTGAAGATAGGCAGGGGATATTTCCTTAAGGTCGCATCCCCTGCCAATATATTAGAATATCCATCGGCCTATGCCGTATGAAACTAACCATTATATTTTCAATAATGCGAATATCAATCCAACATACAATAAAGTGGGCCTGCTTGTTGCTGACCCTGCTTCTCAGCATTCCAGCCCTTGCCGCAGGGCCGTTGAAAGTTACGGGACGTGTCGTCGATACCAACGGTGAGGTCCTGATAGGAGTGACCATCAAGGAAAAGGGTACAGATGCCTCTGCCGTCACCGATGTCAATGGCAACTACACCATAACCTGTAAAAGCGCGCATCCTGTGCTCACGGCTCAGTACGTTGGTTTCCAGCCATTGGAGTCAAAGGTGCATGGAACCTTGTGCGATATGATTATGCATGAGGACGTAGGCAAGCTCGATGAGGTTGTCGTCACCGGTTATACTACATCGAAAAAGGTGTCGGTGCTTGGCGCGCAATCCACGCTAAAGATGGAGCAGGTGAAGGCCCCGGTCGCCAACCTTAGCTCCGTGCTTGCCGGCCGCGTGTCGGGTGTGATGTCTGTTCAGCGTACCGGTCTTCCCGGCCAGGACGACTCTGACATCTGGATTCGCGGACTGTCCACGCTGACCAACCGCAACGAGGGTCCCCTGGTACTCGTTGATGGCATAGAGCGCAGCTTCAGCCAGCTCGACCCAGAGGATATTGAGTCTATTACCGTACTTAAGGATGCAGCCTCTACCGCAGTCTATGGCGTGCGGGGTGGCAATGGCGTCATCATCATTACTACGAAGCCCGGTGTCGTCAGCAAACCGAAATTCACAGTCGATTTCTATCAGGGATTGACGCAGCTCACCAAGATACCTGACCTCGTGGGCGGCATAGAGTATATGAATGCCGTCAATGAGGCTTATCAGCACTCCCGCGGACGCGCCTACTATTCAGACCAGTACATCATGAACACAAAGATTGCCAACAATATGCCCCTCAACGCAGATGAGCAGGCCTACGCACAGACCGTTGCCGGCAATCCTACCATCAACAAGTATCTCTATCCGAATGTTGACTGGATGAAGGAGCTCTATCACAAATATGGATGGAACCGCCGTGTCAATGTCAACATACGCGGTGGCGCGCCCAATGCCACTTATTATATATCGCTGTCGTATTATAATGAGAAGGGCTTGACCAAGGACGATCCGGCTCAGGACTACAGTTCTGAGATTACATACGACCGCTACAACTTCCTGTCAAACATCAACCTCAAGGCCTCGAAGACCACGACCATCGACATGGGTGTGAGCGGCTATCTCACGGGCGGACACTATCCGGCGCAGTCCATCGGCACTATCTTCGGCAAGGCCATGAGCACCAACCCCGTCATTTATCCTGTACAGTATGCCAATGGGGCCAACCCGGGCATCTCTCCCGACAACCGCGAGCTTGACAGCCCGTGGGTGACGCTCACCCGCCGTGGCTACTCCCAGCAGAACACAACCCAGATCAACACCAACCTCAAGCTGCATCAGGACCTGGGCTTCTGGAACTGGAGCAAGGGACTTTCAGCAAGGGCGCTGGTCTCTTTCGATGTTAGGGCCAACCAGAACCTTACATACAATGTGGATATGTCAACGTGGCGTCCGACAGGCACCATGGACCCGACCACCGGGGTGTGGCTCCTTGACGAGCACCTCTATCCGGTGCTTACCGCCGATGCCGACGGCAATCCCCTCACTTATGACACGGACCCGACAAAGCTCATCCTCTCTGAGATGTACAAGGGCAACAACTCCATGTCGGTGAATTCTGACAAGTGGGTGTACCGCACCTTCTATTTTGAGGCAGCGATGGATTACAAGCGCATATTCGCAAAGAAGCATACGGTCACGGGACTTGTACTTTTCAACATGCGCAACTATCTCGATGCCAACAGCGCATCACTCTTCACAACCCTTCCTTACAAGCAGGAAAGCTTGTCGCTCAGGGCTACATACGACTACGCCAACCGCTATTTCGCAGAGTTCAATGGCGGCTACACAGGCTCAGAGAACTTTGAGCCAGGGCATCGTTTCGGCTTCTTCCCCGCGTGGGCCATTGGCTGGGTACCCTCAGAGGAGCCTTGGTGGAAACCCATTTCCAACATCATCTCTTTCCTCAAAATCCGCTATTCTGACGGCTATGTCGGCAACGACTCGTCAGGCAGCCGCTTTGCCTATTTCACGCAGATTGGCAGCTCCGGTAGCAGTTACTCAACCTATTGGAGCCGCAATGGCGCCACGGGAGCCATGTATTATGACAATTATGGCTATAAGGCACAATGGTCTAAGATCCATAAGCGCGACCTCGGCATAGAGGTCAACTTCTTCAAGGACGACCTGACGTTTGTATTTGATTTCTTCAACGAGCGCCGCACGAATATCTTCGTGTCGCGCGAGAACGTGCCTTTTGTTGCAGGTTTCGCAAAAGGAATTTCTGCCAATATGGGTGTCGTGAAGAATACCGGCTTCGAGGCAAGCTTTGAATACAGCCATACATTCAATAAGGACTTGTGGCTTTCTATTCGCGGCAATATGACCCAAAACCACGACAAGGTGATTGAGAATGCCCAGGCAGACCCGGCCTATCCTTGGCTTGACCAGCGTGGCCACAATGTGCTCGCACAGTGGGGATATGTCGCCGAGGGCCTTTATACGAGCGATGAGCAGATCAAGGAGCGCAACATCACGCAGTTTGGTGAGACTTATCCGGGTGAGCTCGTGAAGCCGGGCGACATCATGTACAAGGACCTGAACGGTGACGGACACATTGATGAATACGACCGTGAGTGCATCAGCCGCGGCGACCTGCCGGAAATCTATTACGGCTTTGGCGGCGACTTGCGCTATAAGAACATAGGACTCGGCGTTCTTTTCCAGGGCACGGCCAAGGCCGACCGCATACTCTCTGGCGACGGTATCCTTCCTTTCCAGAGCTCGTCAGGCGGAGGTACCCTCTATGCCAACATCACCGACCGCTGGTCTGAGAGTGACCCGACGAACACAAACGTGTTCTATCCGCGTCTCGCATGGGGCGCCAATGATCCGTCCAACATCAACAACTATGTGCCTTCAACCTGGTGGAAGCGTGACATGGGATTCCTGCGCCTGAAGCAGTTCACCGTCTCGTACTACTTCCCCAAGTCATGGCAGCTCGGCGGATTTATCAAGGGAGGACGTTTCTACTTTATGGGTGAGAATGTCCTGACGTGGAGCAAGTTTAAGCTTTGGGACCCGGAGCTCAATACATCCAATGGCATTTCCTACCCCAATGTCCGCACCTTCTCGCTTGGTGTCAATTTTAGCTTTTAACTCTGAATAATACACATTATTATATATGAATAAAAAGATTTTGGCAATTACATTCGCGGCGGCAGCCTTATTTGGCTTTTCTTCCTGTGAAGACTACTTCGACGACGTGCCGGACAACGCCACCTCGCTTGAGGATGTCTTTACCAACCGCGGGCAGTCGCTTTCCTGGCTGACCAATGTCTATCATTATATCCCAGACTGGAGCAGCCGTTATGCAGGCACGGGAGGTGGCGATGTGTCTTTCTATATAGGAGCCGCTACATCGGAGGGCTATTTACCCTGGGACTGGGTTCCGGCGCTGGATATCATCCATGGTACGCTCTATCCTTCTACGGGACTCGTCTCCAACATTTGGACTAACTATTATCGGGCAATACAGTACGCCAACGTCTATCTGGCCAACATAGACAACAATCCCAGTATGGACAGTACGGAGAAGGAGTGGACCAAGGCCGAGTGCCGTTCGCTGCGCGCCCTGTTCTATTTTGAGCTGATGAAGTTCTATGGTCCCGTGCCTGTGGTTGGTGACAGAGTCTATAGTGTCGATGACCCTCTGACAAACATGCAGCTTCCGCGCGAAACGGTGGATTCTTGCTTCAATTACATCATTGGCGAGCTTAATTCTGCCTTGAATGGCGGTCATCTGGTATCGCAGTTCACCAATGGCGCATACGAGGCCCAGATGAAGGGCAACCTCACCAAAGAGGCTGTCGAGGGTCTTCTTGCTGAGGTGTATCTCTTCCGTGCCAGCTATCTCTTCAATGGCGACCCTTATTACCAGAGCCTGACCAACAAGGACGGCACAAAGCTCTTCCCCCAGCAGCGCGACGAGCAGAAGTGGCGTGATGCCCGTGATGCGGCAAAGCGCATCATCGACAACGGAAAGTTCCGACTGGCACTGCGTGATGCCAACGGCAAGCTCGTCTCCTCGGTTGACAAGTCATGTCCTTTCCGCTCTGTCTTTGCGGCCAGCATGGGCTCGTCTGACAATGAGGAGCTGATTTATGGCCGCACCAATTCAGGCAACGAGACCTATTGCATGGTACCCCGCTTCCAGGGCCTTGGCTCCAACTACGATAAGGGCGGCGGCGCCTTCTCCGTTCCACTTGAGTTTGTCGATCTCTATTTCACCAACAAGGGACTCGACATCACCAAGGACCCGGACTACTTCACTTATGACACCAACGACCCCAAGTACTATCCCGTGCGCAACAAACTGTCCATCACGCAGTCGAAAGCGTGCATAGACTCCCTGACGAGCTACCAGTATTTCTCGGCAGCCTCGGGACACTCCGTGCTAAAGCAGTTCTACGGCCGGGAGCCGAGGTTCTATCTGGCCGTCACTTTCCAGAACAGGCCTTGGGACTTCGACAAGTCTACTCCCGTGGAGATGAACTATAATGGCAATTCCGGACCTAACGGCAACACGCACGACTACCCCATCTTCGGTACTATAGTCCGCAAGAACTATTATGCCAAGGAAAGCAATGTCGACATGCTCCCGCTGCTCCGCCTGGGCGAGATTTATCTCAACTATGCCGAGGCATGCGCAGAGCTTGGCGAGCTTGGCGAGGCCATGCATTACGTCAACCTGATACGCCAGCGCGCCGGCGTCCGCGAGTACGTGGGCCTCAATGCGGAGGACCGCACGCCTACCGATGCCTGGGGCAAGCCGCGCATAGACCTTGGCAACCTGACCCAGGAGCTTGTGCTCAAGGTCGTTTACCGTGAGCGTCTGCTCGAGCTGGCCTATGAGAACAAGCACTACTTCGACGTACGCCGTTGGGGCGTTGGCGAGGGAAAGTGGCGCGACGGCACCGTGATGGACGACGGCTGGATTTATCCTGCCTACCATCAGGGCGGCGAAGGCGGCGACTTCACCGGCTTCAATGTGATGAATGCCGGCGTGACGGATGAGAACCAGAATGTAAACTTCTACAAGCGCCTCACGCAAGACCACCGCATCTATACAAAGCGCATGTCCTTGTTCCCGATTCCTCAGGATGAGGTCAACCGTGACCCGCAGATTGTGCAGAACACGGGGTGGACAAGTGAGTGACCAGGTAAATGGTTATATATATATAATTAAGGAGTGTGCCGGAGTTGCCAGCGGCAGCTCTGGCACCTCCTTGTTTTCAACGTCCTTGACAGGGATTTGCTAAATGGATTAATATAACGATGAAAGTAGAAAGATTTGTCTCTGCTCTTTTCTTGGCCTTTTCAGTTCTGGCCTGCCATGCGCAGATTGCCGGGCGATATTATCGCATAGCCTCGGGCAGTCAGTCGGTGTTTCCCCAAAATGCCTCCTCCTCGGCGTCGCGCGTGGTGCTGTGGACTGAGACGGGGGTTGCCGCACAGCGTTGGCAGCTTGTTGACTTAGGCGATGGCCTTTATGGTTTCCGCAATGCTTACTCCGGCTTGTATCTTGCCCGCGAGAATGGCAACAAGTCAGGGCAGCCCGTTTCCCAGCGCCCGCTTACAGATGCAGGTGATTACGCGAAATGGTCTGTCCAGCCTGTGGAGGGAGTAGAGGGCGCATACAAGCTCTTTACGGATAATACCAATAAGTATTGTCTGTCAAAAAATATCGCGCAGGGTGACGGTGTCATGCTCTCAACAATCTACGAGCCGACGACTGCCGCCGGGCGGACGCAATTCCGTCTGACAGAGGACGGCCCGGTGCAGACATCGTTTACCACGGCCGTACGCGACTCCATGATGAGCGGCTTCCTCAACCAGTATTATCACGAGGCGGCTGCCGGCCATGTGCTCGGCAATGGCGGCTGGTGGGGCGACGCCGAGATGTTTGAGACCATCCTCGATGCCTTTGAGACAACAGGGGATGCGAAGTACCGGGATATCTTCAGCGAGCTGTACAATAATTTCCTGCAGCGCAATGGGACGGACTGGACAAACAATGAGTATAATGATGACATCACTTGGATGGTTCTTGCTTGTGTCCGTGCCTATAAGTTCTTTGGCGTGCAGGACTATCTCGACAAGGCGCGCAAGAACTATGACGCAATGTACAATCGTGCCCACCAGCGCTTTGGCACGCTCGTCTGGAAGCAAAGCCAGGAAAACAAGCTTGCTACAAATTCCTGCATCAACTGTCCGGCAACGGTGGCGGCATGCTATCTGGCAGAGGCCACGGGAGACAAGGCCTACTATGGCAAGGCCCTGACGGTCTATGCGGGACAGCGTCAACTGCTGTTCAATCCCTCCAACGGACAGGTTTATGACAGCCGTGCGTGGACTTCCGACGGTGCGATGGAGGCTGACTTCAATCATTGGGCTTCCACCTACAATCAGGGCACAATGCTTGGCGCTGCCATTCTGCTTTATGAATATACGGGCGATGCCCAGTATCTTACAGATGCTGACAAGATATACAACTATACGATTTCCCACTTATGCAACGGCGACAGCATCATTAACGTCTGCCAGACCATAAGCGGCGACTTGTGTGGCTTCAAGGGCATATTCATGCGCTACGCCCGCCGCTATGCCCAGGACCTCAACCACGAGGAGGCCTTTTCGTGGATGGAGAAGAATGCGTGGAAAGCCTGGCAGAACCGTAATTCCAAAGGTGTGACGTGGTCGGCGTGGCTCACGAAGACCAGCGAGGACTTCAAGCGCAAGGAGGGCAATGATGAAATGGATATCACGAATGATGCTTTCGGCGCATCCACGGCTGTCTCCGCAGCCTTTAACGCGCGCGTCAACCGCCTTTTCAACAAGAATGCGTATGCGCTTAATCCGGCAACGGGCTTTGACGACTTGAAGTTTGCGCAGTTAAGTGATGAGGATGGTGATACGTGTGCCGTGATGAACTTGCGCGACGGATATGTTGGTTTCCGGCGTGTTGACTTTGGCGATAGGGGAGCACAGGATGTAGTGCTGCGTGTCAATGCCACCCAGTCACGTACCAAGTTGATAGTCTATGCCGATTCCGTTGTGGCGGACAGACGGCTTGGCGACACAGGGTTCATCACAAAGGGACAATGGCAGGACAAGACAATAAAACTGTCGGGGAGGCTTACAGGCAAACATACCCTCTATTTTGTGACCACCAATGCCGGGGCCAAGCTGCGTGACTTCCGTTTTTTCGCTGATGCCGACGGGATATCCGCCCTCATTCCGGACAGATCTGGGAATGTCGGCATATACACTATTAATGGAATGAAGATTAGCAATAACGGCGATGTCAAGGCTCTGCCCAATGGACTTTATCTCGTCAGCAGCCATGGTAAAGTCGTAAAGGTGATAAGGTGAGTCTTATGCGAAAGAAAATAAAAAGATATACGTCACTTGTCGCAACCGTGCTTCTCCCGCTTGCCGCTCTTGCGCAGCAGATGCTCGTGGATTATGTCAATCCGATGATTGGCACGGCGGGCATGGGACATTGTTTTCCAGGTGCGTGCGCGCCGTTTGGCTTTGTGCAGCTTAGTCCGGAGACCGACACCATTCCACACAATGTCAACGGTGCCTATCAGAAGCAGGTCTATGCCTATTGTGCCGGCTATCAGCACGATGACCCTACCATCGTGGGATTTTCGCATACGCATCTCAGTGGTACCGGGCACAGCGACTTAGGCGACATCATGCTTATGCCGCAGACGGGTTCCCTGCGCCTCAATCCCGGCACGGCCGACAATCCCGACGCAGGCTATCGGCAGCGCGTCAATCATGCTACGGAGAAAGCCTTCCCCGGCTATTATGAGGTGCGGCTGAAGGACAATGGTGTCCGCGTAAGACTCACGGCTACGCAGCACGTGGGAGTGCATCATTATACTTATCCGGCAGGAGCCGACAGCCGGATTATTCTTGATATGCTGCACGGCATCTACAACTACGACGGTAAGGTGCTATGGTCGTCAATAAGGGTGGAGAATGATACGCTGGTCACCGGATACCGCATCACCAACGGATGGGCGCGGCAAAACTATATCTATTTTGCAATGACTTTCTCAAAGCCGATTGCAAGTTATGGATACCGTGATATGAGGCGTTCCCCGTATAATGGCTTCTTAGGCAAGATGGATATCCACCACAACTTCCCGGAGATTGCGGGGCGCGCTGTCGTGGCTTGGTTCAATTTCGACAACCACAAGTCGCAGGACATCACCGTGAAGGTAGGCCTCTCCGCCGTCAGCACCGACGGGGCCATGCGTAATCTTCAGGCTGAGACCGGCGGAAAGAGCTTCGATGATATTCTGGCATCCACCCGTACGCAATGGGAGAAAGAGCTGTCGGTCATCACCTGCCAAGGCGACAACGACCGTAAGGCGATGCTCTACACCTCACTTTATCATACGATGATTAATCCGTCTGTCTATATGGATGTGGACCGCCGATACCGGGGCCTTGACGGCAATATCCACGTAGCCGGTGACTTTGACAACTATACAGTGTTCTCGCTTTGGGATACTTACCGTGCTGAGCATCCTTTGCTTTCTTTGCTGAAGCCCGACCGCAACACGTCGATGGTACGCTCGATGCTGGCCTGCCAGCAGCAGAGCGTACACCACATCCTGCCGGTATGGGGCATTATGGGCAATGAGGGCTGGTGCATGACGGGTTATCATGCGGTATCGGTGGTTGCCGACGCTATTGTCAACGGCGACGCTGTTCCTGTGGATGAGGCCATGCGGGCCATGACATCTACCGCTACGTCACCTCTCTTCCCGGGCCTGAAAGACTATATCTCACGGGGCTGGTCGCCGTATGACCGTGACGCGCAGGCAGCCTCCAACACCCTGGAATATGCCTACGACGACTGGGCCATCGGTGCGGCGGCGCGCAAGGCTGGCCGTCCAGACATTGCCGAGGCGTTTTTACGGCGGTCGCTTAATTGGCGCAACACCTTTGACACCTCACGCGGATTTGCCGCCCCGCGCTATGCCAATGGGACGTATAAAAAGAACTTTGACCCTTGCCAGACTTATGGGGAGGGCTTCATCGAGGGAAATTCCTGGAATTTCTCGTTCGCAGTACCCCATGACGTAGGCGGACTGATAAAGTATATGGGAGGCGACAGGCCATTTATAGCCAAGCTCGACAGCCTTTTCCAGATGGACCTCCCGCCTGTTTATTATAAGGATAACGAGGACATAACGGAAGAATGTCTCATCGGAGGTTACGTCCACGGCAATGAGCCAAGCCATCACATCCCATATCTTTATGCGTGGACCTCGCAGCCTTGGAAGACCCAGCGCTGGGTTCGCCTCATTATGAACAGAATGTACCGCAACGAAATACGTGGCCTGGGCGGAAATGACGATTGTGGGCAGATGTCGGCCTGGTACGTGTTCTCTGCAATGGGGTTCTATCCTGTTTGTCCCGGTTCCGGGCAGTATGTGCTAGGCGCGCCGTTGTTGCCTTACATGAGGGTGTCGTTGCCCAACGGAAAGACGATAGAGATTATTGCTCCCAAGGTCAGTGACAAGAGGTGCTATGTGCAGTCGGTGCGTATCAACGGCCGTCCATACAGCAAGCTCTTCATTACCCGCAGCCAGCTTAGTGAGGGATGCAGGATAGCGTTCGTTATGGGCGACAAGCCCAACAGAAAGCGTGGGTTGAGTGCTGCCGACAAGCCATATTCCCTGACGGGAATGACGATGTGACTGACTATTTTTTCTTAGATAACCGTTAAAACCATGTAATATGAGACTTAGAAATTTACTAATACTGCCTTTCGCCGCCTACGGCTGTCTGGCTTCCGCGGCAATTATCAGCCGGGATGCGGCGAAGTCGCGTGTGCTCGACTTCCTGACTCAGCCCATGGCCAAGGGTGCGATGAGGGCACCGGCCGGCTTGGGTGTGGCCAACCTTGAGGAAGTTGCCTCTGCCGACTCTGCCTACTACATTTTCAATGTTGGCCGAAGAGGCTTCGTCATTGCGTCAGCCAGCGACAAGACGCAGCCCGTGTTAGGCTATTCCGACAAAGCCGCGTTTTCTGTCACAGGCATGCCGGTTCAGCTTCGGCTGTGGCTGCAGCGCCTCAAGGAAGGCGTCCGTGCCATGGAGAAAGGCACGGTTGCCTTGTCAAAGCGGGCGCAGAAAGTGAGTGCCGCACCGCGTCCCACCCGGAACGCCATACCCGCGCTTGTAACGTCGAAGTGGAACCAGGGCTCTCCCTACAATCTGCTATGCCCTTACTACAAGGATGAGAAGACGGGCGAGATGACTACTGGCGACAACCGCTCTGCCACGGGATGCGTGGCGACTGCCATGTCGCAGGTGATGTATTATTGGAAGTGGCCGCAGGACTCTACGGCAGTCATTCCCGGCTACACTTCCACGTGGAATATGCCGCGCACGCTCGACCCCCTTCCCCGCACAAAGTTCGACTGGGGCAACATGCTGGATACGTATGGCGACGGCAGCCCCGAGGCTTCCCAGATTGCGGTGGCCGAACTGATGGAGTATGTCGGACATTCCATCCGCATGGGCTATGGACCGGCATCAGGGGCCTATAGCGGCAATTGTGCGACGGCACTTATCAATTATTTCGGCTACAATCCCTATCTCTATCACGCCAGCCACGACAACTACACCTACGACGGCTGGGAAGACCTCATCTACGCTGAGCTTGCCAAAGGCCATCCGCTCATGATGAGCGGCGACAACAGCGACCTCACCGGTGGCCACGAGTGGGTGTGTGATGGCTACGACGGCAATGGATGCTTCCACATGAACTGGGGATGGGGAGGCATGGACGACGGATATTTCGTGCTTACCGTGATGTCTCCTGACAACCAGGGCATTGGCGGCTCCACCAGCTCCGATGGCTATTCCATGAGCCAGACCATCGTCGTGGGCGTGGAGCCTGATGCCGGACAGACGGCAGACGAGGACAACGTGCGGCTGTCGCTCATGGCCGTCACCACACCGAGCAAGACGCGCTTCACGCGTAAGGACAAGTCGGTGCCCTTTACGCCGGTGTTCCGTTTCGACCTGGCTACGCCCTGCCAATACACGCATGCCTACGACCATAAGTTCTCTCTTTACAACGAGCAGGGCGAGGTGGTCGCTGACCGCCTATGTGGCACCAACAACCTTACGCTCAGACCCGGCAACCGCTCCCTCAACAACTTCGCGCAAGTGCAGTTGGACAACAACATTGCCAATGGCACTTATTACATCCGTGGCCGCAGCCGGCTACATTCTGCCGACGGCTCCGGGGCGTGGACTGACGATGAGGGCTTCGGAGAGGTCTATGTAAAGATGGCCGTCGAGAACGATACCGTGCTGACGCTCACGGCTGTGCCAAGCCCGTACGAATTGTGCGGAGACACCATCGTGCTGGAGGGCGATGGCTGCAAGGGTACAGAGCAGCGCGTACACGCAAGGGTGACCAACAAGGGCGGACGCGAGTTCTACGGCAACATGTTCCTCATGGAGGGAAGTCAGTGGAAGTCGGGCAACTGCGTGCAGGTGCCGGGCAACAGCACCATCGACCTTTATTTCAAGTACACCCCCTCTTTGTCGGGCAACGTGAGCCTCTCGCTCTCAACGAGCAAGTCGGTTGCCGATGCGTTCTATAGCCAGACCACAGCGATAGATACCGTACGCGCCACCACGCTCTCCGTCAGTACCAGAATTCTCAACCCGGTCAGCAACTCACAGATATTCGGCAATCTGGCACGCGTCGCGGTAACGGTGCGCAACACCGGTGACGCGCCTTTCAAAAACAACATAAAGCTAACGCCGTGGCATCTTGTCGGTAGCACGTATTGGTTCAGTGGCGGGGAAAACCGCTTCATCAGTCTTGAGGCTGGGCGTGACACCGTGTTGTATTACACCGTAGGCAACCTTGACTACAACGAGCAATATTGCTTCCATGCCCAGGCCAACGGCATCGACGCCTCCAACAACTCTGCGACCGTGCGTATAGTCCGAGGCATAGACTACTGGACTGCCGACGGCTCAAGGTACAGCGTGTCAACCACCAGCAAGCCAAAGTTTGGCGCTGACGTGGCCGCCGTCTATGTACCCGGTGAGACCAATGTCCCGTCGATTAGCATCGGTGATGTCTACAATCCCAACATCATCATCTACTTCGACGAGAACGCCACGGTTGGATCACGCATACTTAAAGTGTTGAAAAAGAAGGCAAAGAACATTGTCTATGGTACACAGGCCGACGAGATTACGCTGACCGACACTGCGGCGGTCTTCGTCCCCAGTCCCATTAAGGCCAAGACGGCTGTCTTCAGCTACACCGTCCCTGCCACCGGCAAGAGCGAGGCATGGGGCACCCTCGTGTTGCCGTTTGCCCCGACCACCATCAGCGACGGACGGGGACAGGCTGCTGACTGGTTCCACAACGACAGTGAGACGGGCAAGAACTTCCGCATCTTGGATTTCACGTCGGCTGCCGGACAGGAGCTATATTTCACGCCGGCCGCAGAGCTGAGGGCATTCCATCCTTATGTCGTGGAATGGAAAGGCGCCTGGGCAAACGGCACTTTTGACATGGCGGGACAGACAATAACATTCGGTGGTACTGATGTCCAGCTGGAACAGCCGGAATATATCTCAACCTATAGCAAGGACTTCAAGTTTGTGGGAACGATGACAGCCGATACGCTCACCAACGCATACGCGCTGTCGGCCGACGGCACTTCCTTCGTGCATGCTGCCCAGATGACGGCCTCGCCGTTCTCAGCCTGGTTTGTGGCCAACAACGACCGTGCCGCACTCGTTACGACACTGCCTGTCAACAAGAGCGACGGCACTGTCTCCGGCATCACAGACATTGCCGGAAACGCACCAGAAAGTACAGGCCCCGTCGCGGTCTATTCAATCGACGGCAGGCGTGTTGCCGTGGTGAGAGACAAGGCTCAGCTCGATATGCTGCCGCGCGGCATCTATATCATCGGCGGTCGTAAGGTGATTTGTGGAAAAAAATAATTAAAAAACTTATAAAACGACAATCATGCGATTAATGAGAAGTCTCGCGCTATGCGCGGTGCTCTTTTCCGCCTCGGTGGCCTTGGCCCAGAGCGACGGGGGAGTGGTGAAGTACATCAACCCTTTCATTGGGACGGGGGCAGTAGATGCCAACAGTCTTATGGGAAATACATTCCCTGGCGCTACGGTGCCTTTTGGCATGGTACAGCTCAGCCCTGACGAGAATGACAAACCCTCGGGCTACGACCCCTCGGGCTACGACTACAGCCAAAAGCGCATCTATGGCTTCAGCCATACCCATCTTAACGGTACGGGTTGCGTTGACCTGCTCGACTTCCTCGTGATGCCGACCTCGCGCGACTTGCAGAGCCTGGCACGCACCAACGACTACAGCTCAACTTTCAGCCACGACAACGAAAAGGCCTCGGCCGGCTACTATCAGGTGAGACTCGATGAGAGTGGCGTGAACTGTGAGATGACGGCCACGACGCGCACGGGCATGCACCGCTATACCTTCCCCCAGGGAAAGGCCAACAATCTCGTCTTCGACCTTCGGCACGGTGGCAACAGCATTAGGGAAATCTTTGACGCCCAGGTGAGGCTTGTTGACCCTTACACCCTTGAGGGCTACCGCATGCTCGATGGCTGGCAGCGCTACCGCAAGGTGTGCTTCTATGCCAAGTTCAACCGTCCTGTCACGGCAAAGGTGTTCCGTGCCTACAATAGGACATTCACCGACGGCGATTGGGCCAACGGACGCGACGTAAAGGCCTATCTGAGCTTTGCGCCGAGCAGTGAGCCGCTCATCGTAAAGGTCGCGTTGTCACCGGTCAGCGTCGCCAATGCCAAGGAGAATATGGGCGAGAATCCCGGATGGGATTTCGATGCCGTCCACCGGCAGGCCGTTGCGGCATGGGAGAAAGAACTTGCCAACGTGCGCGTAGATGGTACCGAAGACCAGAAGGCAATCTTCTATACCGGTCTCTATCATGCTTATATCCAGCCCAATACCATTTCGGATTGCAACGGCGAGTTCATGTATGCTGACTATACCACCGGTAAGCTGCCCGCCGGAGAGACCCATTACAGCACATTCTCTCTTTGGGACACCTTCCGTGCCTGCCATCCCATGTACACCTTGCTGAAGCAGGACCGTGTGGCCGACTTCGTGAAGAGCATGCTACGGCAGTACGATACCTATGGCTATCTGCCTATATGGCAGCTCTGGGGTACCGACAACTACTGCATGATTGGCAATCACGCTATCCCTGTGCTTGTGGACGCAGCCTTGAAGCATATCCCCGGTGTCGATGCCGGGCGTGTCTTTGAGGCCGTGAGAGGCACCTCGCTCCGCGAGCATCGCAATTCGCCTTGGAGAATCTATGAGAAATATGGATATTATCCCGAGGACTTGCAGACGCAGTCGGTGTCCATCACCTTGGAGGAATCCTATAATGACGCCTGCGTGGCCCGTTTGGCCAAGGCGCTTGGCAAGACCAGTGACTATGAGTTCTTTGAGAGACGCTCCCGCAATTACCGCAACCTCTTTGACTCCTCCACGGGCTTCTTCCGTGCAAAGAACAGCGACGGCAAATGGGTTGAGCCTTTCAATCCTTTGCAGTATGGCGGCAACGGCGGCAATCCTTATACTGAGGCTAATGCCTGGCAGTATCGTTTCTACGTGCCGCAGGATGTGCCCGACCTCATCAGGCTCATGGGGGGCAACAAGAAGTTTGTGGCAGAGCTCGACAAGTTCTTCACGCTCACGGGCGGTGAGACCGAGAAAAATGGCAATGCCAGTGGCTTCATCGGCCAGTATGCGCATGGCAACGAGCCCAGCCACCACTGCGCTTATCTCTACAACTATGCAGGCCAGCCCCGGAAGACGCAGTATTACGTGAACAAGGTGATGACGGAACAGTACAAGAACCGCATCGACGGATACTCAGGCAACGAGGACTGCGGACAGATGTCGAGCTGGTACATTCTTTCAAGCATGGGATTTTATCCCGTTGATCCGGCCAATGGCGTCTATGAGTTTGGCTCGCCGCAGTTCCGCCGCGTGGAGATTACCTTGCCTTCGGGAAAGAAGTTTGTCATCACTTCCAACCGCAAGGGAAAGGACGACTGCTATGTGAAGGGAGTGAGACTCAATGGTAAGGCCTACAAGAAAGACTACATTCTCCACAGTGATATCATGAACGGTGGTACGCTCGAATTCACGATGGGCACAAAGTAAGAATGACGAGGAAAAGATAATCTTAAAAAGATAATCTTAATATGAACAGTAAAAGAACTTTTATTCTGCTTACAGTTGCGCTGCTCTGGATAGGCTCCGGCAGCGCAATGGCCCTGGGCAATAGGCCAGGAGACCAGCCGGGCAGCCGGACGCAGGTGAGACTGACAAGGAAAGACAGGCTGTGGGACAGCCACCTGCTGAAAATCAACTTCATCGACAAGAGTCCTGAGAGCGCGGGCTCCAAAATATATCATGCCATCATTCCTGACCCCGACACTTATATTCGCAGTGTGGCGCGTGAGGTGATGCGCACGCTTTATTTCTCACCCCACGACAGCATTCCCGAGTGCAAGGTACTCGACTACATCCTGCGCAGCGACAAAGGCATATCGGCCAAGGGCGGGGGTAATGGTTTTGTCAATATCTTCTACAGCTCCGACTGGGTGGCCAAGTCATTCTCCAATGGCGATACGGCGAGAGTCGATTTCGAGACCCGCGGCGTCCTGCTGCACGAGCTGACCCACGCTTTCCAGCTTGAGCCACAGGGCATAGGCCCCTACGGAGGGCCAAACAAGGCCGTCTGGGAGCTGATTGAGGGCATGGCCGACGCCGTGCGCGTGGCGGCAGGCGGCTTCCACGGCGAGCAGGACCGGCCAAAGGGAGGCAGCTATCACGATGGCTACCGGTATATAGGCTACTTCTTCGACTGGGTGCGCCGCAACAAGGACAAGAATTTCATCCGCAAGATGAACAGGTCGTGCCTTGAGGTAGTCCCCTGGTCGTGGAATGGCGCCGTGGCTTATGCCCTTGGCCCGGGCCACGACATCGACGCCCTCTGGCACGAGTATCAGGTGGCCGTGGGCGACATCAAGGCTGACGCGCGCCCCTAAGGCTGGTGGTTGCCGATGTTGCGCACCTGCTCCTCAAAGGTGGAGCGGTCGCCGGCCGCGTGGTTCCTGAAACGAGTGCGGTAGTTGTAAACCGTGCTGTTGGCTAAGTTGAGCAGCTGCGAGATCTTTCCACTGTCGTCAATGCCTAAGCGTATGAGGGCAAAGATGCGCAGGGGAGTGGTCAGGGTGTTCTTCCGGGGCTCGGCTATGCGGTTTTCCGGCGTCAGGAGCTCGTTGAACTCTTGGACGAAAGTGGGATAGATGGCAAGAAACATGTGGTCGAACTGCCCGTATAGCTCCTGCAGGGCAGTCTCTTCCTCCTCCGACGAGCGTGCCATGTCTGACAGCTCATCAAACTTCCGGGCGCGCAGCAGCTTGCTGATTTTGTTGCGTAGGTGGTTCACGCTCTCTATGTAGTGCGTGCACAGGGCGAAGAATGTGGCGATGCAGTTTTCCTTGACCACGTTGGCCTCATAGAGGTGCCGGTTGGTCTCCTTGTTGGCCTCTATCGACAGCTGGAGCTGGCGGTTGGCCTCTGTGAGCGCCTTGTTGTTCTCTTTCTGCCTGCGCGCGTAGTCGTGCAGCTTGTGGTGCTGTTTCAGCAGGATGATCGCCAGTATGATGACCACGAGCAGCAGCAGCGAGAGCAGCACGGAGATGACAAGCATCATGCGGTTGTGCCCCTGGAGCGTGTTCTGGAATTTGGAGTTTATGCTCTCAATGTCCTGCGTTGCCCAGTCTTTCATCTTGCCTCCGAAGGTGGTCGATGCCTCATAGGCGTATTTCACGTAGCTCCGGGCGCGGTCTATGTCACCGCGGTCACGCAGGATACGGCAGAGATAGAAGATGGCGGCCTCGTCGTAGGTGACGGTGGTCACGTCGTTGATGGCCGAGAGCAGCAAGTGGTGCAGGGCCTCGTCGTTAAGCCCCATTGCGTCGTATGTCTGGTAACGGTAATATTCCACGATGGCATAGTCGTGCTCGCCGGGCCTGGTGAGGCGGGCCCACTTGTCCAGTGCACGCAGTGCCTCCCGGTACTTGCCGGCTTCCGAATACACCCCTTGCATGTAGATTAGCCAAATCATGGAATCGGGGGGGGTGATTCTTAGCAGGCTGTCTTTCATGGCCTTTTCGAGGCGCCGGAACCGGTCCTGGTCTGTCTTGTCTTTTGTATAGAAGGCCAACTGGTTGTACATGTACGAGGTGCAGTCGTAGTAGGCTATGCGGTTCTTGGCATTCAGCGTCCTGGGATTGATTTCGTTCATGGTGAGCACGGCCTCCCCGAAGAACCCCGTCCTGGCATATTGCATCATGAGCTGGCATTTGCACTTGTCTGCCTTGTCAATGTCTCTTAGGCGCTCGGCGGCGTTGAGGCTGAGGTGCAGATAGTGGAGGGCGAGGTCGGTCTTGTAGGTGTTGGTCAGCTGGTAGAGCTGCTGGGCGATGTCGTAGCGCACGCTCCACGACGAGACGCTGTTGTAGGCGGCTTGCAGCGTGTTGATCCGCTCGTCGCGCTGCTCCCTGAGCGCCTTGCTGTCGGCAACGGCTTTGTCGAGTACGTGCAACAGACTGTCGTTGATATACTTTATATCTTTCGCGTCTTTGCCTTTTGCTCCGGCGGATAGAAAGAGAAAAGACGCAAGGATGATGAGAAAAGTCCGAAGATGGTCCATGCTGATAAGATTTTTTTACGGTTCAAAGTTATTAATAATTTGCGACAATATAAAATAAATGATGATTAATTTGAAATTTACCCACGGCAACAATATGACAAAATACGACAATTTTTGTGCGACTTTAGAGTTTAATACATATATGGAGTTGCCAAGATGCGTCCAGGAGATGGCTTTGGAGTGCCTGCCGTTGAGAGACTAACTGACAGTTTTTAAATAATATACCAAACAAGCACTATGATGAGAAAAGCTACGTATTTGCTGGGCTTGCTGTTGTTCTCGCTGACATCAGTTGCCCATCAGCCGACGGTGGCCGGCGCCTCAGGCGGCCATGGTGCTGCCGCCCAGACAAGAGGGCTGCACGACCTGCAGCAGGATTTCGTTGACCTGCGCTTCGGCATGTTCATCCATTTCAACATGCCTACGTTCCAGGAGGCCGACTGGCCCGACCCGCAGGCCCCAGCCTCCTCTTTCAATCCTACTGAGCTTGACTGCAGGCAGTGGGCCAAGGCCGCAAAGTCGGCGGGAATGACCTACGGCTGCCTGACGACGAAGCACCACAGCGGCTTCTGCATCTGGGACACGAAGACTACCGACTACAATGTGATGAACTCCCCGCTGAGGCGCGACGTGGTGAAGGAATATACCGACGCCTTCCGCAAGGAGGGCCTCAAGACCATGCTCTACTATTCCATCCTCGACATGCACCACGACCTGAGGCCCCACCACATCACGCGCAGGCACATTCAGATGATAAAGGACCAGCTGACCGAGCTACTGACCAATTACGGTGAGATAACGGCGCTGATCATTGACGGATGGGACGCCCCGTGGAGCCGCATCTCCTACGACGACGTGCCTTTCGAGGACATCTACAGGCTCGTCAAGCGCCTGCAGCCCAACTGCCTGGTGATGGACCTCAATGCCGCCAAATATCCAAGGGAGGCGCTGTTCTACACCGACATCAAGTCGTATGAGCAGGGCGCCGGACAGAAAATCGACTCCAATGCCAACCGGCTGCCCGCCCTGGCCTGCCTGCCCTTGCAGCGCACGTGGTTCTGGAAGCAGTCGTTTCCCAACGATAAGCTGAAGTCGCCAGAGTGGCTGGTCAATGAGAACATCAACCCCTACGGCAAGGCCCACTGCAACTTCATACTCAACGTAGCGCCCAACAACAAGGGCCTCATCGACGACAATGCGCTAAAGGCCCTCAAGGAGATTGGCCGGCTCTACAAGGAGCGCGGCCATGTGGCTGACGTTGAGCCCACCGACGCGCAGGTCATCTCGCAGAACATCGCCAAGAACCAGCCGGCCTACAGCTCCTGGAGCGACGACTATGCCATTAGCGACTTCGGCAATGACGACGATTTCGGCTCGTGCTGGAACTCCAATCCGGCAGTCGCCAACCCCTGGTATGCCGTGGAATTAGACCGGGAGAAGCCTTTCAACATGGTGGTGCTTACCGCGCGTGAGGGTACCTCGGCCCCGTCCTACACCCTGTCCTGCCGCCGTGATGGCAAGTGGGTGCCGGTGGCTGACGGTAAAGAGACCCGCTCGGGCCGTGTGAGCATCCTCCGTTTCCCCACTGTCTGGGGCGATGCCGTGCGCGTGTCGTTCAGCGGCCAGGCCGGGCAGGTGTCGGTAGCCGAGCTCGGTGTCTATAATGAGAGAAGATGAGAGACGTGAAATAACATACTATTTTTTTATCAAAACATTTATATGAAGCATATTAAATCTATTGTTACGGCATTGTTTCTTGCAGGTGGAATGGCATCTGCCAGTGCCATTGACTACACCTCGTATGTGGACCCCTAC
>Ga0256406_1001741_pt1 | contig 33743 bp, 25 predicted proteins | sample RumenRJG_03DNA_FD_185986 | JGI IMG/M metagenome (GOLD analysis project Ga0256406, IMG submission 185986) | Bovine rumen microbial communities from Lethbridge, Alberta, Canada - RJG_03 | ecosystem: Host-associated > Mammals > Digestive system > Stomach > Rumen | place: Canada: Alberta | collected...
AAGGCGTCGAGTTCAACACCATGAGCACGGTGAATCACGCCAGCGAAGGCCGAGGGCGCGAAGTCTACTTGTTCTTGAAGTCTCTCGGCAGCCATTACATGCAGTTCATGCCTGTCGTGGAACACGTCAAATACCCCCTGAATGGAGCAGGGAAGCCCAACAAGAAACTTAGGCCTCACATCGTGGACCCGGCTGAGGATGGCGCCATGATCGCTCCATGGTCGGTGGGCGACGTCGCTTTTGGAAAATTCCTATGCGACATATTCGATTACTGGGTCTGCAATGACGTGGGACAGTATTTCGTGAACGAGTTCGATGCCGCATTGGCTAACTGGTGCGGGCTTCAGCCAGGCACCTGCGTCTTCGCGCAGACCTGCGGAGGCAATTCCGTCATTGAGCACAACGGTGACCTCTACCCATGCGACCATTTTGTCTATCCGAAATACTTGCTAGGGAATATCCAGACTTCAGGAATCCGAGAAATGATGGACGGACCCGCCCAGACGCGTTTCGGCATAGGCAAGCGCAACTCCCTGCCTCGCAAGTGCCTGCGATGCGAATATCTCTTCGCTTGCAATGGCGAGTGCCCTAAGCACCGCTTCAACAAGACGGAAGCTGGTGACACCGGTCTCAACGCACTCTGCGCTGGTTATTACATGTTTTACGCCCACGTTGCCCCATACATGGAGAAGATGAAGGAATTTCTCCTCCAGAAGCAAGCCCCAGCCAACATCGTCCCTTGGGCGCGTCAGAGGCTAGGCAGCCGATCCGTCTTATAGCGGCATATTCATACCCACTCCACTGGCCTTCCGGCGCCAATTTCGAAATGGTACTTCACTATTCCGAGATCCACGTCGCTGAAAAAGCCATGGCCCGCCTTCGCAAGCTCGACCTTGTCACCTTGCCGCAGGATGAATTTAAACTTTTGCTGATTCATGGCAGTCGGAGCGAGCAGAGCAGCATCCACCCCATCAAGAAACCATTGAGGGGCATTCTCTGCCTCCATCACTTCTGCACGAGCTTTAATCTTGTGGCTGATGCCTCTGCTAGTGCCATGACCGAAGCAGATCACCCCGACATATTTCTCGCCTTTCCTGACTTCGACCCTATTCGTCTTCTTCGAGAACGTAAGGCCGACCCAGCAGAACTGAATATCCTGCTGAGTTAAGCTCAGGGCCATTTTCTCTCCGAAATAGCCAAGCTTTTCTTCAAGATCTCCCGTCGTCTTGCCGCCAACTAGCGCGACGTAATTCCTGACGCCAGAGAATTTGCCATAGTGGGCCATGCCCTTCGTAAATGCCTCAGGGTCATCAGTTATTATCTGAATATGAAGACCTGCGGCTTGGTTGTACTGTTCGGCCAGAGACCTCAGCCCGTCTATGATTTCCTGAGCGACTGGCTCATCAGTGAAGTTCCGCACGCTATGACGGATCTTGATTGCTTCGATAAGTTCCATGACATTCAAATGGTTAACGCCTTTGCCATGTAAATGTACTGAAAATAATGTTATCATGGAACAGCGCACGATTGATTCGCGACGCCCAGGAGCTGGAGGCTAGACGGTCATATAGTGCTGGCGGTCGGTGGGAGTGAGGCGTTCGAGGGAATAGCGGAGCATGGTGCGAGGCATCGTGGCGGCATGGTCATCCAAGAAGGCTTTCAGGGCTGTCTCATCGGCTTTGCCTGCCTCCCGGAGCATCCACCCAATGGCCTTCTGCATCAGGTCATGAATCTTTCCCTTCTTCATGAATATGTCAGCTAGGGCGAAAATGTCCTTTAGGTCGCCTCTTCGGATGAAGGTGAGACAGGAAACTACCGAAATGCGATTCTCCCATAAGGATTGGCTGTCAGCAAGAGAATACAGGATGTCTCTCGGCCTGTCCAGAAGGTGGGCGCCCACGATGCAAGGGGCACTACAGTCAACTAAATCCCAGTTGTTGATATATTTAGTGTTAGCCAAATAAAAATTGAATATATCTTCTTCTGCCTCAGCGCTCACCTTAGGCTTCTTCTTCCTGGACTGTTCGCAGGCATGCGCCAGCAGAAAGAGAGCCGCTTCTCTATATTCATGATATTCATTGCAAAGCAATTTGCTGATGCCTTCTAAGGCTCTCTGTGGCGACTTAGAAAGTTCCGCAAAGAACTCGTCAGCATATTCATTGCAAATCTTGCGAAGCGGAGGCACCTTCAGCCCAAGGAATTTGTCGCCTTCGCCATATTCTCCTTTCCCAGTCTTGAAAAACCACAGACACGCTTTCGCCTGGGCAGGATCCGCAGCTGAATTTATTGATTTAGAAATATTCTGAACCCATTTCATGATAGTCGTTTTTTCCATAGATATTGAAATCTTAGATTTTCCAAATGGATTTGTTTTTGATGTGAAGATAAACATTTTTTTAGTAAGAAGCCCCGGCTCGACGGTTCGGGGAATTATAGCACCAACGCCAGGATTTCCGAGAATTTCCGAAGGCGGAACAGGCGGTCATGGTCGTACTCATCCATCTTTTCCAGCTGCCATGTGTTTTCCGCCGGAATATAGATTCCGCTCCCGCCCATCTCCAAGACCGGTGCTATGTCGGATTTGAAGGAATTGCCGACCGAGAGAACTTCCTTTGCGCTGACGCCGAGCTTGCCGAACAATTCTGAATATGCAGCCTTCGTCTTGTCGGAGGTTATTTTTATGTAATCGAAATATGGCCTGAGCCCAGACCTGTCCAGCTTATGCCCCTGATCAAGCAAATCGCCTTTCGTGAAGCAGGCAAGGCAGAAGCGACCGCTCGCCCTGAGGCCTGCGAGAGTTTCTTTCACGCCGACAAAGGGGGTTGCAGGATTATGAAGCAACCCTCGGCCCACCTCTAGGATTTGCGAAACCTGCTCGCCAGTAAGCCTGCTTCCGGAAATCTTCCCATTCTCCACCTTGCCGCCAGAAACTTTCACGGCATTTTCAAGCATCGAGAGCGTGAAAGCCATGGCTCCAAAGCCGTAATCCGGCATATTCTTGACCTCGATTGAATAGAGAGAGGAAGACATCTCCTGGAATGAGACATATTCCTTTAATATCTCGCCGGCCTCGCGCTCGGCAGCCCTGAACCTGCCCTCATTCTCCCATAGGGTATCGTCCGCATCGAAGATAATCGTCCGTATATTCCTGAAATCCTCGTTCATCGCAGAATTTATTTCGTCATGCAAAAATAGCATAGTTCCTCGAGTAAGCCAATCTTTGCCATCGAATTCCAGACTTCTTGTCCGTCGCATGAATTGGCTCAAACGAAAAAGCTGCGAACCTGAATTGCTCCAGATCCGCAGCCATTCCAATAAAGCTTGACAGTATTGCTAGTTCTCAGTCCAGTTCAAAGTGAAGAGCATCTGGGCGGAAGGACCGCTGCCGAATGACAGCACGAATTCTCCTCCGTTGTCCACGACATTGCCGTTCACGCTCCACTTGCCCGTTCCAGGCTCGTAAATAAGCTGGAGATTGCCAGCGTATTCGTCAGGTGAGGTCGTGTCATCTTCCTTGATATATGCCCTGAGATTAACCGTATGAGTCTTGTACATAGAAATATTAGTATTCCCGATGGTATAAGGACCTTTGTTCACGGTCCCCCATTTTCCTGTGCTAGGATATGCGCTTGCATTATCATCGACATCAATATTGAATGGGGTCACCATCTGATATTCGCCCTTGCCGTCCAGATTGGCCCATACCTTTATATCCTTAAGCTCGGCAGTGCCGCCGGCATCATCGGACATGTAGCCAATCTTGGTTAAGGTCAGCTTGAGATACCTGTGGGTTGTGACTTTGCTTACGATAGGTTGCTCAAGGTACGTCTTCGCAGCATTCTGGATTTCAGTCTGCCTTGAGGCATCGTCTGCCAGTTCCCAGATAGGAATCATCTGGGTTCCGTCGTAGTCAATCATCACCCACTTGTTCTGGTTCTCAAGGCTAGAGAGCCATGAGGTGTACGTGGACTCGCTGACATTCGGATTCTGCGATGTGTACTGGGACTCTCCGCCGCGAGCCTTCAGTGAAGACTCAAAGTTGGAAGACTCTCTCTTCATCGCATTGTAAGAATCTACCTCCACGGAAGCCGAGGCACCCTTTGAAAGAACCTTGAATCCGCCGGATGCTGCCACGCTCCATTCTACTGCGCTGGACATAGAGCTTACATCTGCGCTCATGGAGAAGTCAAGAGATCCTCCGAGGATGAATCCAGTGAGAAGGTGCGTTCCATATTTGGCGAACAGGGTCTCCGGAGACACGCTGCTGCTATTGATATCACTCTTCACGTTGTCGAGCAGGTAGTTTTTCATGGTCTCGGCAGTGACGCTGTTCAGGAACTTGATCGAACGCTTCTGCGTGATGCTTCGGAAGGAGGCGAACTCGTTCTCCTGTGAAGACAGGGTCTGCGCAGAGAAGGAGTTGGACACTGACAGGCTGAATGCCTTGAAGCGTGCCGAGATGTTAGCGGTCTGGGACAGATTCGACTGGTACTCTTCGTATGTCTTGCCATAGATGTACCTCTCGTTCGTGGTATTCAGGGAGAGAGGGTCAGCTATCAGTTCGTCATCCTCAAGTTTGTCGATGTCCACCATCATGGCGCGGACGCTTCCGTCAGAGGCATATTCTCCAGCTGCATCATAACCCATTCCAAGGTACTTGTAGCCTTCGATGCCATTCGGATTGCCTGACTGAACTACTTCCAGGGCGATGGACTGGCCGGAAAGCTTGTTCGTGAACGAAAGCTGGGTTGTGCGGTCTTTCATGAAGTTATTCGCCTTGGCCTTCAATGTTATCAGAGCATCGCCGGAACCCGACGTAGGACTGACAGTCAGCCATTTAGGTATGTCTAACCCCACCTGATTGTTCAGAACCCATTCTCCTGTAGAAGAGAGCTGAACGTATGAGGTGTTGGCATCGTAGCTGAGAGTAACTACAGGCTTGTTGAACTCGAATACTACCACGCCCTTCTTCTGATGCACCTTAATCACTTTCTGGACCTCTATCTCTCCGCCATCCTCAACCATTACGGTAACATAGGCAGTCCTATCCTCAACCATGTTGAAGCCGGCCTTGATCACCACGTCGCGACCGTCGACCTCGGCTACGCACCAGTCAGACGAAGACTTGACGGTGATAGGCTTAGAGGAGTTGGTAGGAAGCTTGAGAGTGTCGCCGCTGGAAACCAGCTCAGCCTCGTTGACTAACAGGTCAAGGAATGACCCCTCACCACTCTGGATGACCGTAAGGTTGCGGACGATAGGCTCGCCTTCCTGGTCAACAGCGTGCACAGTGACGATTCCCGAACGCTTGGTGGTACCGGTATTGGCTGCAACCATGAGGTTCACCCATGCATTCTTGTCTCCGTCGCCATCTTCAATCGTGCCTATGGTAATCCAGTCAGCCTCGGAGTGAACCTCAACCTTGGACTGCTGGCCTCCGAGGAGGTACTCGAATCTGAGGTTGGGACTCCTTCAGCGAAGCCTTCATCGCTATGTTCTCTTGAAGCAGCCCGGCTGCTTCATTCCTGGTCTTCGTTAACTCATCGATGAGCCTTGCCAAAACGATATTTTTTCCCCTGATGACCCCATCTGCAATACAAGAAGCGGAGCACAGCCATCACTATCAGAATCGAAATGAATGCCCAGATCATCTAACTCATCCGCTTGCAAAGGTCAACAAAACCATCCACTCCGAGCCGCTCAGGACGCAGCTCGAACATAGGGTCGGAAAGGAATCTTTGGCTGTCTTCTTTGAATATGCTGAGGATCAGCGGCTTGAGCGAATTTCTCAGGGTCTTGCGTCTCTGGCCGAAAGCCGTCTTCACAACAGTCCTGAACAGTTTTTCATCGCAGCCGAGGCTCTGCCGGTCGTTCCGTGTGAGCCGGATTACCGCAGAATGCACTTTAGGAGGCGGATTGAATGCTCCTGGCTCAACCCCGAAAAGATATTCTATGTCATACCAAGCCTGAAGAAATACCGAAAGGATTCCATATACCTTGGTTCCAGGCTTCTCGGCAATGCGCTCTGCGACTTCTTTCTGCACCATGCAGACTATTTCCGTAACCTGGTCTCTGTGTTCCAGAATCTTGAAGAATATCTGAGATGAAATATTATATGGGAAGTTACCTATCACTGAATATTCATCATTGAATATGCTGCCGAGATCCATTCTCAGGAAGTCGCCTTCGATGAGGCCGTCGCCAAGCCGAGGAAAGCGCTTGCGAAGATAGGTTACCGACTCATCGTCGATTTCCACTGCCTTGAAATCTGTTTCCGGCCGTTCAATGAGGTATTGGGTAAGGACGCCCATGCCCGGACCTACCTCCAGCGCCTTATGCCCCTGAAGAGAGCCGACTATATTCTTTGCTATTTCCTGATCGATGAGGAAATGCTGCCCTAATGATTTCTTTGCGCGAACTTCCATAACAATTGCAAAGATAAGTTATTTCTTCGACCACGGTTATGGATAATTTGCTAAATTTGCATTTTGGGATTATGAACAGTTCCGCCTATCATCCTGACGAAAGCCAGGAGCTGAGTGAACGGAAAACACAGGCTGTCAAAATATTCATTAACAATATGTACAGAACACACACTTGCGGAGAACTCCGCATTGGGAACGCAGGACAAAAAGTCACCCTCGCCGGCTGGGTGCAAAGAACGAGAAAGCTCGGAGGCATGACATTCATCGACCTCCGCGACCGTTATGGCATAACCCAGCTCGTAGTTGAAGCTGACGCAGAGGCATCACTCCTTAGCACGGCTACATCTCTTGGCAGGGAATATGTCATCCAAGCCATTGGAACGGTGGTTGAACGGCAGAGCAAGAACTCCAAGATGCCGACAGGCGACATAGAGATCAAGCTGGACAAAATCAACATTCTGAACAAATCAATGACTCCTCCGTTCACCATAGAGGATGAAAGCGATGGCGGCGAGGACATCCGCGCGAAATACCGTTACCTGGACTTGCGCAGGAATCCGCTCCAGAAGGCTCTTGCCCTCAGGCACAGGCTTGCCCACGAGGTCCGCAACTATCTGGATGCACATGACTTCATGGAAATCGAAACACCATACCTCATCAAATCCACGCCGGAAGGAGCTCGCGACTTCGTGGTGCCTTCCAGGATGAACCCAGGTGAGTTCTATGCATTGCCGCAATCTCCGCAGACATTCAAGCAGCTGCTGATGGTGGCAGGATATGACCGTTATTTCCAGATCGTAAGATGTTTCCGCGACGAAGACCTGAGGGCAGACCGCCAGCCGGAATTCACCCAGATTGACTGCGAGATGAGTTTCGTGGAGCAGGATGATGTTCTGAATATGTTCGAAGGCATGATGAGGACGCTCTTCAAGAATGTCATCGGGGTGGATGTCCCAAATCCGCTTCCTAGGATGAGCTGGTTCGACGCCATGGACAACTACGGATCGGACAAGCCTGACGTGCGCTTCGGAATGACGATTCACGAGATAACCGACAAAGTGAAAGGCAAGGGATTCTCTATTCTCGATGAAGCCAAATATGCCGGAGCCATAGCCGTCCCGGGAGGAGCCGAATACACTCGCAAGCAGATTGACGAACTGACGGAATGGGTGAAACGCCCTCAGGTCGGCGCAAAGGGCCTTATATACATAAAGCTGAACGCAGACGGCTCGGTTAAGTCTTCCATTGACAAGTTCTATGCGCCGGAAGACCTCAAAGCCATCGGCGAAGCGGTGGAAGCCAAGACCGGAGACATCATATTCATAATGTCAGGGAACGAAAAGCGTAAGGTCCAGACCATGCTGGGCGTTCTCCGAATTGAAATGGGCAACAGGCTTGGGCTTAGGGATCCCAAGGTGTTTGCTCCGCTCTGGATCGTTGATTTTCCTCTTCTTGAATGGAGCGACGAGGATAATCGATTCTACGCCATGCACCATCCGTTCACAGCACCGAAGCCAGAGCACATGGACCTCTTCTACAGCGACAAGAAAGAAGACCTCGAGAGGGTTTGCGCCAACGCATACGATTTCGTGCTGAACGGCACTGAGCTGGGAGGCGGTTCAATCAGGATTCATGACTCTGAGGTGCAGAAGAGAATGTTCGAGGTTCTGGGCATTGGCCCAGAGGAGGCAGAATACAAATTCGGATTCATCATCCATGCCTTCCAGTACGGAGCTCCGCCTCACGGAGGACTCGCTTTCGGGTTCGACCGCGTCTGCGCCCTATTCGCCGGCAAGGACACTATCCGCGATTTCATCGCTTTCCCTAAGAATAACATGGGACGCGACGTGATGATTGATTCTCCTTCCCGCATCGATCAGGTGCAGCTCGACGAGCTTCGCATCGACATCCGCAAAGAACAATGAAAGGAGCGTGAGGGGCGTCTATGGGAATAGCTAATATTCAACTAGTTGCCGATATTCCCCTCACGCTCCCCCTCGGTTGGCAAGGAGCGTGAGGAGGTGCCTTAGGGATAGCTAATATTCAACTAGTTACGAAAGCCTGACTCACGCTCGAAAATATTAATAAATCAATATGCCTATGAAACTTGACGGACGAAGAGAAAGCACAAACGTAGAAGACCGCAGAGGCATGAGCCGCGGCGTGAAAGCCGGCATCGGCGGTGGCATCGGCGGAATATTACTAATCGCTCTCATCACTTTCCTTGGTGGTGGGGATTTGGGGGATGTCGTCCAGAACGTGGCATCTTCAGGTGTCCTTGAGCAGACAGACCCTCAGACAGAACAATCTTTCTCGGAAGAGGAACAACAGCTGGCTAAATTCTCTCGTCAGATTCTGGCCGCAACCGAGGATATATGGACCGAGAAATTCAAAGAGATGGGCTACGCATACACTCCTCCGACGCTGGTTCTGTTCACCAATTCAGTGCAGAGCGCTTGTGGCTCGGCATCTTCGGCTGTCGGTCCGTTCTATTGTTCCGGAGACCAAAAACTCTACATAGATCTCTCTTTCTTCTCGACGATGAAGCAGCAATTAGGCGCTGACGGCGATTTTGCCTACGCCTACGTAATTGCTCACGAGGTTGGACATCACGTGGAGAATCTTCTGGGAATATTAGGGGAGGCGCACAAGAAGATGGCTCAAGCTAGCAAAACGGAAGCCAACAAGATAAGCGTCCGGCTAGAGCTCCTAGCCGATTATTATGCCGGCGTGTGGGCGCACTACGACAACGAGGAATACCAGTCGCTGGAAGATGGAGACATAGAAGAAGCTATCAACTGTGCCAATGTCATAGGCGACAATTACCTTCAGAAAAAGGCTCAAGGTTACGTCCAGCCGGATTCCTTCACTCATGGAACCAGCGCCCAGCGCATGAAATGGCTGAAACTCGGCCTCCAGACCGGCGACATGACCCGCACCACCTTCGGCATCCCCGAAAGCCAGCTGTAGGTTTTCGTTTACATGGCCGAGCGGAAAGTTCAAGACACCGGCATCGAGTAGAACATAGACACATAAGACGAGGATGGCTGTGGGTCATAAAGACTTACAGCCATCCTCTCATCAAATTAATGATTCCGTACAAGAGTGCTCGTTATGGCAGATAACTGATTACTTTATCCATATCCCTGGATAGTTTGGCCAGTTTCTCCTTGCCGCCTCCTGAGACCTCTGCCGTTATCCAGCCGCCGGAATACCCTACCTCGCCAACTGCCTTCATTACTGCAGGCCAGTCATCATCGCCTTTCTCGATGTCTACATCGAACCCTTTCCATAGACCCTGTTCATTCATTTTTTTTATGCTGAATTCTTTTAGATGGAGCTTGACAATCCTCTTATTGAGCGTCTTGATCCACTGCTCCGGCCAACCATAGCGCAAAACGTTGCCGATGTCGAACCACCACCCTATGAGAGGGCAGTTGATATCATCCACGAATTGCTTTGCCTCAAGCGGGCTAAGCAAGAAATTATTCCAGACATTCTCAAGGCCAATCTTGACTCCGGTGCTCTCTACAGCTGGAATCAACTCCTTGATGGCATAAAGCGCCGTATAGTAGGCTTCCTCGTAGGAAGATTCCTTATTGACCACGCCTGGAACCACCAGCACAGTATCACCCCCGATTGCCTTAGTGTCCTTTAGGGACTGGGTCACGGACTCCAGTATCTTTTTCCTGACTGCTGGATCAGGAGACGACAACGGGAGTTTCCAATGGTCCTTGTTCACCGTCGTAGGAAGCTCTATCCCGGATATATCCCTGGCTTTCAGAAGCTCATCGACAGGGAACTCCAGGGGACTGTTGAACTCAATGCCATCGAATCCGATTTCCTTGACCATTTTGAATTTATCGACCAAGGAGAGCTCGTCCTGAATCATTCCGTATCCCAAAGCCTTCTTCATTTTTACAGCCTTTGCCGGTTCCTTCTCTCTTGCAAAAGAAGAGATGTTCTCGGCAGAAACGAGTCCCGGGGCTGCCACCATGCCCGTAGTCAGCACCGTGGCTGATTTGATGAAATCTCTGCGTCTCATGGATTCCGTCGCTTAAAGACCAGGGATTGCCACCGGAAGATCATACTTCGTATCCAAAGTAAGATCCTCTGGGAAGAATTTCTCATCCGAGCAGAGAGCTTGCTCCATTGTCACTTCCTGCCCGGTGTAAGCAGACATCCTGGCTGCCAGCGCGACAAGATTCGACCGAGCCGCCCAGTCGAAGTCATTAATGAGAGTTTTGTTGCGGATAGCAGCGAAAAGTTCGTCGTGTTCTTGCTGGTACATGCTCTTCACCTTGGCGTTCTTGTAGGCATTGGCATCAGTGAACTTGAAGGTGTCGTCATATTTCCAAGGATTTTTTCCGGTAATATAATGCTGTCCGTTCAAGCAATCTACTACGCATTTCCCATCCTCACCGACGAACTCCACTCCGTAGGAATGAGCCACGTTATTCTGTTGTTTGCAGCTGAAATAGGCCTTGGTTCCATCCGGATACTCAAATTTCGCCCCGAAATGGTCGTACACGTTGCCGAATTTAGGATCGGTTCGCTTAATCCTGCCGCCAGTCGCCACAACTCTTGAAGGGAGCGTGTCATTCATGCCCCACTGCATGAGGTCAACGCTATGGATTGCCTGCTCGACGATATGGTCTCCTGAAAGCCAGTTATAGTAGAGCCAGTTCCTGAGCTTGTATTCCATGTCGGTCCAGCCGCTCTTGCGTTCATGGAACCACAATTCACCTGAGTTGTTGCTTGCTTCGACCGCAAGAATCTTACCGATGCTTCCATCTAATAGCCTGGAGAATGTCTCTCTCTTAGGTATATGATATCTCCAGCAGAAGCCAGACATCAATTCCGTGCCTTGAGCCTTTGCTTTTTGAGCCGCCGCTATTACCCTCCTCATGCCGGGTCCATCGACCGCAAACGGCTTCTCGCAGAAGATGTGCTTTTTTGCATTGACGGCATACTCAAGATGAGCCGGCCTGAAGCATGGCGGCGCTGCCAGGATTATCACGTCCACATCGGAATCAATCAGTTTCCTGAAGGCATCCAGCCCGACGAATTTATGGTCTTTCGCAACTTGGACTTTCTTAGGGAATAGCTTCATCAGGTAATCGTATGAATTGTCGAGCTGATCCTTGAATGCATCAGCCATCGCTGACAGAACCACATTCTCATCGGCATTCAAGGCCTGTTCAGCAGCCCCCGATCCGCGGCCACCACAACCAATAAGGCCAACTTTCAGAGTGTTGCTGTTTCCTGTCCACGCACCTGACCTCGTTCCGGTCACGGCTTCCGCCGCAATTATGTCGCCAAGGCCACTGTTAGCCGAAATCATTGTTCCGACAGTCGCCATTCCGGCTGTCCGTAAAAAATCTCTTCTTTTCATAATCTATCTCTATATTGAAATGCATTAATCATAATTAGGATTCTGCTGGAGAGCAGGGTCACGATTAATCTCCTCCTTCGCGATAGGCAACCAGTAAGCACAACCGTTGGAGTTCCAGCTCCTTTCATCCGTCATCGTAGTCGTGTCCCAGTAAACGATAGTCACTCCGTCAGCGAAATGATTTATGTAAGTAGGCGAGACATTAAAGACATTCTCTTCGGCGATCATCCATTTGCGGATCATGAACCAACGGTCTCCCTCTCCCATCATCTCTATCTGCCTCTCGTGACGGTAATATTCGCGAGCCTCCTGCTGTGTGCAGCTTGTGGATTTGCTTGGCAAACCGGCCCGATTGCGAACCATGTTGACATACCTCATTCCCTCGGCGACTTCACCGAGTTCAATGCACGCCTCGGCGTAATCGAGCAATACCTCGGCATAACGGATTTCCATCCAAGAGTTAGTGTTGCTATGAGCCTCGGCATTCTCAATCTCCGGGTCAAGCATTTTCCTGAGATAATACCCTGTCTTAGTACCATTCCAGGCCTGCTTCGAAGCGCTGCGAGAATCAACGCCACCAATCTTGACGGCAGTACCCTCACCGAAATCATGAATTGTTTTCAAATCGCTATCCAGATACGATGCTCCATTTGTCGCAGTGTAATGAGAACCGATGTCAATAATGTTAGAGGCAGTCTCTCGATTTGCCCATGTCGCTCCATCATAAAGAATTGACGCATAAAACCTGGCCTCTCGCCCATTGTAAGGATTCCTCTCTGGGTCTGCGGCGAGCTGCTCAGCAGTCCAAGCCCTTACATTATTGTCGCCTGGCTTATATTTATCCCATTGGAACGGGGTTCCATCCGCCATTTCGTACTTGCGGACAAGGTTCTCGGTAGGGCCATTGTTCCCCCAGCAGCTGTATCCGTTAGGACCCCACCAAAGGTTATTCCAGGCTGTGTTCCCGACTTGGTCAAGATACTGTACTCCGAAAATAGCCTCATCGTTCCACTCACCTTTTTGTAAGAATATGCCAGCATAATTATCAATGTAGCCTTGGAAATCGACATCGGACATGTCGGCTGACGGCTCTCCTTCCTTGTACTGCGCCAAGGAATAGGTTCCATACTTGCCATCTATGACATCTTTTGCGGCTGTTTTAGCCGCACGTAGCCTTTCTTCACGAGAGCCACTTGAGAAGTGCACCAAGTCATTGCCAGCATTGAATGTTCCGTTCATCAATTCCCCGGTCACGAAACTCAGAAGTCTCGACTTCAATGCACCGGCGGCGCCTTTTGTCGCACGGCCTTGGTCAATGCCCGACTTGTCAGGAAGCCCGGCGATGGCCTTCTCCAGATCTTTGAGTATGAAATCCACTGTCTCTTGTAAAGTAGAACGCGTCACATTCGTGAAGTCGTCTTTCAGCGAGAATGGTTTGTCCATCAATACGACACCGCCATAGCTTCTGAGCAGGTTCGTATATTCATAAGCTCTAAGGAAATAAGCTTCTGCCTTTATCTGACTGAGTTTTGCCTCTTCAGACGAATTCGATGTAGGAACATCGTCTGCGCCTCCAAGCAGAGTGTTGATGCTTTGGATATCACGATATAGGACAGGCCATGTCAGCCAGCCATAATAACTTGGCCAATTCGGATAATTGAACATGCCCAAATTGCTCGGAGAGAGTGTATTTTTCAGAAACACTACGCTACCTGCCCGATGGATGTTGAGAGTCTCGTCTGTCGAGGAACTGAGCAAATCCTCCCTCATCCCCAAGACGGAACCATCGTTCCCTCCCAGTTGGTCATAACATTCGTAAAGATATGCTTCCAGCAGGTTGATATCCTGGAATACGTTGTCCTGCGTGAAGGAATTAACTGATTCTTTGTCAAGCACATCACCCGTGCATGATGACAAAGCCATTGCAAGCATTGCAGCAAAACTCAATATTGTGTATTTAAACTTTTTCATATTGACTGATTGTAAATAATAAACATCCTTCAGCTGAACTAGAAAGTAATATTTAGACCGATTGAATAGTTCTTCATCGCAGGGTAACCTTGAGGGTTAGCCGTCTCAGGATCGTAATGTCGCTGCGCAGAGTAAAGCAACGCCACGTTATATCCGGTCAGCATGATCGTGGCTCCGGAGATGTTGAACTTCTCCAACAATGGCTTTGGAAGCGAATAGCTCAGGGTGATGTTCTTGAGGCGGAAATATGCCATATTGTCGTACCAGTAAGTGTTGTTGTGACTGTTGTAAGTCCAGTACTGGTCGGCGCGGCTCCAAGGACGAGGATTGTTGGACATATTGTTTTTTGGCGTCCAGTAATCCTTCGTCATCCATTTGAACACATTCATGCCGGTTCCTCTGTTGCCGTAAACTGCGCTGACGTAAAATGTTCCCTGCCCTTGGCCAAGGATAGAGAGAGCCCAGTTCTTCCACGAGAGGTTAACGTTGATGCCGTAGAAGAGTTCTGGCGCGTCAGTTTTGTGAAGGTATATTCTGTCATCGCTATTGATCTTGCCATCTTTGGACACATCTTCGAAGATGAGGTCTCCAGGCTTTGCTCCCTCCCAGTGAGGATAGTTGTCAACCTCATCCTGAGTATGGAAAACACCGATAGCCTTATACACCAAGGCAGAGCCATACGGATGTCCGGTCTGCTTCTGCCATTCTACGGACTGTGCCGGCTCGTCCATGAACACGACTTTGTTTCTCGACCAGCTGAGGTTGCCGGAAATGTCCACGTTGAGGTTTCCGAACTGCTTCGTGAACCCACCTTCAACCTCGAAACCTCTGTTGTCCACCTTGCCGATGTTCTCATCCGGCAGGGTGAGGCCAGTGAAATTAGGAACTGAGGCGTTTCTGGTAATGAGAATGTCCCTGCGCTTGTTGTAGAAGAACTCGGTGTTCAGCCAGAGCATGTTTTTCAGGAACTTGGAGTCGAAGCCCCAGTTATACGTCGTCTGGGTCTCCCAAGTGATGTTCGGGTTTGCGACAACCGACTGATAAATCCTGGTCATGACGTTCTTGTTCGCCCCGAAAGTAGGCCCAGAGGCCAATGCGAACTTGTTGACGTACTGGAACGGATCGCCAGGATCCATTCCCATCTTTCCTGCCGTGAAGCGTAGCTTGAAGTAATCGATGGCTGAGAGGTTGTTCTTCCAGAACGGTTCCTCAGATGCACGCCAGGCAAGAAGTACTGCAGGGAAGTTGCCCCACCTCTCGTTTGAAGGGAACTTAAGGGATCCGTCGCGCCTGAATATGAACTCGAACAGATATTTCTCTTTGTAGTTGTAATTCAGACGACCGATGAACGACTTACGGGCGTAGATTGACTCCGTGCCGGAGTTATTCTTGTCTTTCTCGCCTCCAGCATTCAGTATCTCGATGAGGTCGGAGACAAAGTATTTCCTGAAAGCCGAGAAGTCGGAATCCAGATCGTTGTACTGCTCGTATGCAGCAAATACGTTGAAATTGTGATTCCCGAATGTCCTGCCGTAGTTGGCGCTCGCCGTGTAGGTGTATTTCTTTATGTAGTTGTTTTTTTGATTTAGCTGAGGATTGTCGTATCCGTTCTTACTAGGAATAAGCACGGCGCCTTCGTTGGTGATGTATCCATTCGATCCCTTTTTGCTGTTCGCCACATCGAGGGTGTAGAGAGTCCACGGTTTGTTGAATTCCTTATAGTTAATGTGATCGACGTCATAATTGAAAGATCCGGAAATCGTGAGCCCTTTTATCATAGGAGGAGTAATGTCCAGTTGGAAGTTAGTCTGATCCTTGTGAGAGTCGGTTTTCCTGTAGCCGGCTGCATAAGAGGTGTTGACCACAGGGTTCACGCCGCCCTCAAACGCCGGACCAGGCTCGCCTGTCGGCCAGTAATCGGCTACGGTCGGAACGACCATGGATGCCCAGCCGAACAATTGACTCACATCAATCGTAGGGTATTTCTTCTTGGAATACAGACCGCTGTACTGGGCTGTAACCTTCACCCAGTCCTTGAGCAGCTTAACATCGAACTTGGCCCTGAAGTTATACTGCTTATAAGTGGTCGAGGAATGAGAGTAGATGCCGGACTCGTTCTTGTAGCCTCCAGATATGAAGTAGTGCATTTTCTCCGTTCCTCCGTTCACGCTCACGTTGTAGCGTTCGTTATGGGTCCAGTTCCTCACGAGAGATTTCATCCAGTTCGTGTTCGGATGCTGCCATGGATCAGCGCCACTCTCGTAGAGAGCGATGTCATCGTCGGAATACAGTCTAGCAACGCCTTCGTAGTCTTGAAGATCGCTGACATAACGTGCGTACTCAGGAGCGTTCGCCGCCTCAGGCATGATGGTCGGCTTCGAGAAACCCTGCGTATATTGCATATTCACGGTCGGCTTGTGTTCGCCTCCATTCTTGGTGGTAATAAGAATGACACCGTTTGCAGCACGAGATCCATAGATGGCCGCGGATGCGTCCTTAAGCAACGAGACGTTGGCTATGTCATTAGGATCAATCTCATATAGACTCCTATCAGGGATTCCATCAATCACGATGAGCGGACCAAGATCAGCCTTTTTCCCGAACGAGGAACGTCCCCGGACGTTAATCTGGGCAATGTCGTTTCCAGGTTCTCCTGTGGTCTGCCTGATTTGAGTTCCGGACAACTGCCCATTCAATGCATTTGAAACATCGAACGCCGCAGACTTAGTGAGTTTCTCACCTTTAACTGAAGATATTGCCCCGGCCACAGCCTCTTTCTTCTGGGTGCCATATCCAACAAGAACCACTTCCTGCAGAGTCTCTGTGTCTTCATTCAGAACGACGTCAATCGTCTGGCTTTCCCCGACGATGATTGTTTTCGTGATGTAGCCCATGCAAGAGACTTCCAATGTCGCGCCTTCCTGAATGCGGAGAGAGTATTTTCCATCGACATCCGTGACAGCACCCGTCGAAGTTCCCTTGACTAAGACGCTTGCGCCGATGACCGGCAATCCAGTTGCATCGGAAACCGTGCCTGTGATGGTTTTCTGTTGAGCAAAAGCATTGGCAGTGCCTATCACGCAGAATAGTAGCAGCAAGGCGACGCCCTTCAATAAGACATGCCCTTGATGTCGAGCATTATTAAACAAATTCATAAGATTTAGTGTTATTAATTTGGGATAGCAATTTAAGAATATTCACAATAACATGCAATATTGCCCTGCCCTCTTTTCAAAATCCACCACATGGAGATCATTGTCTTATTTGCATGAACGAAAAAAACGACAAGGGATGACGTGGTGTGTCGTTCGGGATGAAGTAGAGAGTCGTTCAGGATGATGGAGCGAGATTTCGCAAAGTGCTGTCGGAGTATGTCCTTCCGGGGGTCTGCTAATGGGGGTCGGTCGACAACGTGCCTCTTGGAAGGCCTCGATGTCGAGACATGCCCTTCCCTACGCACTTCTGTGCAGCCTGCCTCGATAGCGTTTTGCGAGACGCTTCTTCCGGAGGGTTTGAATATCCGTATGCGATTCTTTATTCACACCATCGACAAGGTTTTGTGAAACCTTGAAGATAGATTTTGATTATTCACAATCGTAGGCAACGGTGATATTCATTATAAAATAGTTCGGCGAGAGACAGAGTTTGTCGGCGAAGTAAATCGTAGGCAACGGTGACATTCATTATAAGTGCCGAGAACACATATTCCCATTGCCAACACCCGTTCTGGAAACCGGCTGTCCGTCAGGAATGCAGGCAAGCGAAAAGACTGCGGCTTATGCGAAAACCGCATCCTGTGCATTCTGGTCATCAAGTCATGATCCCTCGAGCATCAAGTTTTTGAAACTTGCTGAACCTTTGTCGGCCACGACAATCGTGATTGCTGGACGCCATGGTCAGGAACGAATATCATTCCGAATGCTTTTGCCGAGCGAGCCATTATCACGCGCAATGCTCTCTAGTTCGGTTTGCCATGCACCCCCCTCCATGTCATCATGGGTGTTTGCATGCCCACATCGACAACAGCCATCCCAGAGCCATGCTACTTCTTGCGGCAAAAGCATGACGCACCACATAGCATGTCACGTCCAGAGACGGCTGTGCTCTTGCTCTGACTCTCTGGTTGTCTGCCCGGCAGATTCGTCCGCCGAATCCGTGGCCTCGAAACGATGTCGTATGTTTTGACAATTACTTGCAAGCGGCGACGCATAGTAGCTGTTTGTTCCGAAGCCGGGGCGCATCCCGGGAAGGCGTTCATCCAAAGGCACTCACGTATTCATGATTTTGTTCTTAAACACGGATTTTTGCACATGATCTGTGTTTAGGCGTTCGGGATGTTAGTGGCGGGAATTGCGTCAATATTCCTCTCGTCATTTGGGCTTGACGATTATTGGCACAAAGACTGTGGAAAATAGTAAGGGGGCAGAGACCCTAAGAGGAGGTGCCTAGCAGATTCGAACCGCTGTACCAGGTTTTGCAGACCTGTGCCTAACCACTCGGCCAAGGCACCTTGAATCAACATCGCATGATTTGCACTCGGCAACACAAATCACTGGTCAATTGACGTGAGTGCAAATTTAAGATTAAATTCCCGTTTGCGCAAATTTATTCTGAAAGATAGTTTAAACAAATGGTTTTGTTCTTTTAGCCTGTTAGTGCCACGAGCCGGAAATAATAACGAACTGAACAAGCACCTGCAGATACTAGTCTTCATGTGCTTGCTTCTTAGCGTGGTTCTAGCATGGCATGCATGCGTGGGTGGCTGATGGCGGGACCCTATTAGTCCATATTCACGGAATCGCAACCTGTCAGAGGTGTCCCTTTTTAAAATCGTACTGAAAATTTACCGTGAAGACCTTGCCGTCCGATGTCTTTATGATAGCCGCCAAGTATTTGATTTCCTTAATGTCAGGATCTATCGTGAAAGCAAATATAGGGCTACTGGTCTGCTGCTTCCAGTCTTCCGGCGTCATAGTCGCTGCCGCACGTCACGCTAAGTGACAATATGCACTTCGGCGAAGGCTTGCATAAAGTTTCGAGACTGAGTAGCAGTTAATTAGATAGGTAGGTAATTCTTATGAAATAAAAACAGGTAATTTAGGTATTAGCGTTATCTACAAATGAATTTCCTGCCATCAAGTTATCCCCTTTTTCAACAAATCGCAATTTTAAAAAATGTTGTTTTTGGGGGCGATTTGTGAATAGGGAACAAGACATTCTGGTGCAGAAAAATGGCAGGAGCAGTTGTTTTTGGGGGCGATTTGTGAATAGGGAACAAGGTCCGAATCTAGAAGTATTTGCAGAGGCCTGCGAAGCTTTTACGATTATTCCACGTAAAGAAGAAGGCCTTTCAGGTATTCACCTTCGGGGTGGTAGATGTTCACTGCATGATCTGCGGGCTGGTTCAGGCGATCCAGAATGCGAACGCTCCTGCCTGTCTGAGCTGCAGCAGAGAATATAGCAAGAGCAAACGCCTCTTTATCAACTACTTGAGAACAGCTAAAAGTGAATATGATACCTCCTGGAGCCACTTTGGAAATAGCTGCGGCATTAAGTCGCTGATATGCCCTCAGGGCATTGCTCAAAGCTCCCCTGTGCTTTGCGAATGCAGGAGGGTCCACTATCATCAGGTCATATTTATCCTCAGGCACTTTAGCAAGATATTCCATCGCATCTTCGCAGAACTCCGAGTGGGAGGAGTTCTCGAAGCCATTCAGCGACATATTCTTAGAAACCATGTCAATGGCTTTCTTAGAGCTGTCTACCGAGTCAACGTGAACTGCGCCGCCACCAAGGGCATAGACGGAGAAGCCGCCTGTGTAGCAGAAAAGGTTTAGGACATTGCGTCCCTTTGAATATTTTTCCGTAAGCAGCCTGTTCTCTCTTTGGTCTAGGAAAAATCCTGTTTTCTGACCTTCGGTCCAATTAACTAGGAATTCATGACCGTTTTCCTGAACGACCTGTTCGTCATCAGAAAAACCATCAGCTTTATAAATGTATCCGTCCACTAAGTCCAGCCCCGCCTTAAAAGGGGCTGTGCCGGAACTTTTGTCGTAAACCGCCTTCAAAGAGTCTCCGTAAATCTGTTTTAGGGCATTACAGATGGCCTCTTTTGCTCTGAACATACCGACAGAGTGCGCTTGCATCACACAAACGCCATCGTAAAAGTCTATTATCAGGCCAGGGAGGCCGTCTCCCTCGCCGTGCACTAGGCGATAGCAGTTCGTAACGGATCCTGGAACAGGATTCTTAGTAGGAACTGAATCAAGTCCCGGATGACGGTGGGTGGCTTGTTCAGGATGAAGGTGGGTGGCTTGTTCTGGATGACTATCGGTTCTCTGGTCAGGATGACTATCGTTTGTCTGTTCAGGATGACCAAGGCTTGCCAGTCCTGCGGCAATGCGAAGGTGCAGAGCCTTCGATAGCATATTCCTAAAAAAATCCGGTTTCGTTGGATTTTCTCCATTGAAACTGAGAACCCTGACGGCTATTGAGCCTATCTGATAATGGCCGTATGCTAGAAATGAGCCGTCAGAAGCGAAAACACCCACGATATCACCTTCCGCTGGCTCGCCAACAATCTGAGCGATAGCTCCGGAGAACACCCATGGATGAAACCTGAGAAGAGATTCTTCCCTACCCTTTTTCAGAATAATCTTAGTCATATTCATTTATGTTTGACGGAACGATTAGTTGCAGCGGCGGCAGGGGTGGCAGGGACGGCAATTAGTTGTTTCGGCGGATTCGGTAGCATTTCCTCAGGAGTCAGAGGATGCTTCTCGGAGGCCAGAAGTTTCTTGTACATCTTCAGACACACCCAGGCATCAGTCGCCGCATAAAGCTTCTGCGGCTCTGAGAGTTTGTCCGCCTCCCAATTCGAAAGCTGCTGGCTCTTGGAAATCCTGAAGCCAAGAATGATTGCGCTCATTTTCTTGACGCTTTTATCCTTGATGCCATATTCCCAGACAATTTTCTGCAAATCCACGAAACCACCAGGCTCGAAATCGTGATGCTTCCGCAGCCCGTGCACATCATCGTTCACGGCCGCACCAACCTTCAAAATATTCTTGTTCGAGAGAATATTCCTGAGCGGTTTCGGGATTCCTCCAATCAGTTTTATCCTAAAGAGAAACGCCTCGTCTTCCCCAGAAAGCTGAAGAAGCGAGACGCCATAGTGAGGCTGATTCGGCGAAAAGCATGGCCTGGACTCAGTGTCGAAACCGATGACCCTCTGCTTTTTCAAGTACCTGACCGCCAGCATGAAATCTAATCCTAGCCTATTGATTACTTTTATTTTGCCCTTAAAACTAGCCAGCTGCAGCTGTTCTATTTCTTCCGGAGTAATGCTATTTTTGAACATACGATTCCACGGTTTTTGGCGCAACTGACCATATGGACACAGAGTCTGGGTATTCAGTTGGGATGAAGCCCTCGTCAAAGCTGACAAGGACAGAATTCAGTGACATCGAGTTGTTATCCAAAGGCACCACTACATAGCCCTCGGCAGAAGGATATGCTATGTCGTGAGTGAACATATTCTTTTGCCTGAGAAGAGAATAGAGTGACTCTGAATATGAATATGCGGTGTCTTTCGAGCTGATGACCGGAATCTGGCACCCTATCTTAGAGAAGAAATCTTCAATGTCGGCTAGGGCACACTCTGTCACTAATGGAGAGCAAATCACCAGCACTTTCGGAGAGCCTTTTGAAATCGATGCGCGACCGCCATACGGAGTGAAACTGAAAGAAGTGTCCAGAGCGTACACGCAGTCGCGAACCGAAATCTCTCTTAATGCCACGGAATCTTTCTTGAATATTATGCTGTCGAAAGGTGCGTCGTACAAGTCCAAGATGGAGACAAAAGTCTCGCCAGCGAAATCTGGCAGTCCATCTGAAACTCTGCGGCCATCTACATTATCGAACTTGTCCGAAGTCATGAGTTCTTCGCTCACCTTCAGGCATTCGGATGGATCCCCGACTAGAGCAATGTTGCCTGAGGTTTTGCCAGATAATGCGGCATAGGATTTTAATGCAGGAAGCGAATCCGCAAGCAGGTCATCCACGAAAGGAATAGCCACGAACGTGCTTTCTACGCGCCTGGCGCATGACGCAGCACCAGACAAAACCACGGCAATGAGAAATATTCTTAAAAGATTCTTCATTAATATATCATATTCATTTAGAAGAACAGGAGTTCCCTGTACTTCGGCATAGGCCAGAGCTCATCATCCACGAGCATCTCCAGATGGTCTGCGCTGTAACGCACTTTCTCCATCCAGGACATGACCTCCGTAGAGTAGAGCTTTGCTCTCTTGGCTATGTCAGGAACGGCATTGGCCTTCTTCCTGGCCTCGACCAGCTGCTCGACATCCGCCTGCAAGTTGTTGATGAAACCAGCAATTTTCCTGTAAGTGTCAATCTCGGCCTTGCAAAGATCTTTGCTCTCGGCCTTGAACACTGCCTGGCTGCCGGTAATATCCTGAATAAGCAGGTCCTGATACCTTACGGCGGCAGGGATGACATGATTCAGGCAAAGGTCGCCTATCACCCTGGCCTCGATCTGAAGCTTCTTCACGTATGTCTCGTTCAGAACCTCGTAGCGCGCCTCTATCTCGGCCTTGGAAAGGATGCCTTGTTTGACGAAAAGAGCTTCTGAATCTTTCGTGAGATAGTTCTTATAAGCATCAGGGAAATTCGTGATAGCCTTCAGGCCTCTCTTCTTAGCCTCTTCGAACCACTCTGCGCTGTAGCCATTACCCTCGAACATTACATCTTGCGACTCGGTGAGGAATTCTTTAACGACTTCCATCACAGCATCATTTTTCTTGATGCGTGCCTTCATTTTCTTGTCCACCCGCGCGCGGAACTCGGCAAGAGCCTCGGCGACAGCAGCATTAAGCACATAAGTCACAGATGCGACGTTCACTGAAGAACCTACCGCACGGAACTCGAACCTGTTGCCCGTGAAGGCGAAAGGCGATGTTCTGTTACGGTCTGTGTTATCCGGGAATATCTCAGGAATGGAATTGACAAGCTTGATGGACTCTTTGCCGGAATCTGCGCTCTTGTCTGCTTTCATCTTCATGATGGAATCGAAGACTTTAGAAAGCGTCGACCCCGAGAATACTGACATGACAGCTGGAGGAGCCTCGTTCCCACCAAGACGGAAACCGTTGCTATAAGTGCAGACAGAAGTCATTATCAGTGCGTTATGCTGGTGCACCGCCTTCAGGACAGACGAATAGAAAGCAAGGAATTGAAGGTTGGTGGTCGGAGTCTTCCCTGGGGAGAGCAGATTGACGCCCGTGTCCGTCTGCATGGACCAGTTCGTATGCTTGCCGCTTCCATTCACGCCGGCGAAAGGTTTCTCGTGAAGAATGACTTTCAGATGATGCTTGTCGGCCACCTGCTGCATCACGGTCATCAGAAGCATGTTCTGATCGATGGCCTTGGTCATCTCGCAGAATTTCGGAGCGCACTCGAACTGATTAGGAGCCACCTCGTTATGCCTTGTAGTAAGTTCTATGCCAAGCTTATAAGCCTCCGTCTCGAAATCCTTCATGAAAGACATCGCCCTTTGAGGAATCGTTCCCTGATAATGGTCAGAGAGCTGCTGATCTTTTGCGGAAGTGTGCCCGATGACCGTCCTGTCACAGAGGGCAAGATCTGGACGAGCCTTGTAAAGAGCTTCATCGACCAGGAAATATTCCTGTTCGAGACCTATGTTGACAGTCACCTTGGTGACCGCATCGTCAAAAAGATTTGCCACCGAGACGGCAGCTTTGTTCAGGGCCTGGTAAGCTTTCAAGTTCGGCACCTTCATATCAATCGCTTCTCCATTGTAGGAAACAAAGATAGAAGGTATGCAGAGCGTCTGGCCAAGGATATAAACTGGGGAAGTAGGGTCCCATGCGGAATAACCGCGGGCCTCGAACGTATTCCTCAATCCTCCGCTAGGAAAACTGGAACCGTCAGGTTCTTGCTGGACAAGAGCAGTACCACTGAATCTTTCGAAGACGTCACCATTTTTGACAGTGACAAAAGCCTCATGCTTTTCAGCAGTAAGACCAGTAAGAGGTTCAATGATGTGCGTGTAATGAGTAGCGCCCATCTCTATCGCCCAGGTTTTCATGCCCGTGGCGACTTCGTTTGCCAGGCTGCGGTCGATGCTGGTACCATACTCGCTAGCAGAGACCACCGCCTCATAAGCTGGCTTTGACATGTAGCGGCGCATCTTTTCCCTATCGAAGACGTTCACACCGAAAAACGATGAGATGGGGCGATCTTCAACGAAATAACGCTCGTTTCCATGCATTGCAGCTTCATTCAATGCTCTTTGTCTGAAAGTTGACATAAAACTTAAAATTAATTTGTTAAGAACGTCTACAAAGGTAAAAAAAATCACTATCTTTGAAAAGATATCAGGCATATAAAACTTTAAATTATTTATTAACAGAACGACATGGCAAGCATCTCTAAAAAAACTCAGCTTATGCCGGCTTCTGCCATCAGGAAGCTGGTTCCATTTGCCGACGAGGCAAAGAGTAAAGGCATCAAGGTTTTTCATCTAAACGTAGGCGCTCCGGACATAAAGTCTCCGCAGTGCGCGCTGGATGCAGTGAGAAACAACAAACTTGATCACGTTTCTTACTCGAACTCTGCTGGAATGATGGAGCTGAGGAAAGCCTTCGCCGAGAAGTATTATCGCAAGGTCGGCATAAACATCGACCCTTCCGAGCTCATTGTCACTACCGGTGGCAGTGAGGGCATAGACATTGCTTTGCAGATTGCTTGCGACGAGGGAGATGAACTTCTCGTAATGGAGCCATTCTACACTAATTATTACACATTTTGCTACCTGAACAAGATTGCTCTTAAAGTAGTCCACACCGACATAAGCACAGGCTTCAGAGTGCCTTCCATCGACGAGTTCGAGAAACTGGTCACTCCTCGCACTAAGGCCGTGCTTGTCAGCAACCCTGGCAACCCTACTGGAACGCTGTACTCGAAAGAGGATATGCTGGCATTGGGGGACTTTTGCAAGAAGCACGATTTGTTCCTTATTTCCGACGAAGTGTACAGGGAATTCTGTTACTCGGACGAGCCGCACTTCTCCGCAATGAATATTTCGGGGCTTGAGCAGAACGTAATATTGCTAGATTCTGTATCTAAGCGTTACAATCTTTGCGGCGTGAGGATTGGCTGCATCATCTCCCACAATAAGGATGTCATTGCCGCCGCCCTTAAGTTCGGGCAGTCGAGGCTCTGCGCCCCTGTTTACGGACAGATTGCGACATTGGGTGCGATGGACACGCCAGATTCCTATTTCGAAGCGACTAAAAAGGAATATATTGCTAGAAGAGACTATGCTTTGGGGCGCCTGAATGCCATGGAGGGAGTATATTCCCCTGTCCCTGGGGGAGCGTTCTATACCATTGCGGAGATTCCAGTCGATAATGCCGAGAACTTCTGCAAATGGATGCTCACAGACTTCAATTACAATGGAATGACGACCATGGTCACCCCTGCCCAGTCATTCTATAGGACTCCGGGATGCGGCATCAACCACATCCGTCTGGCATACGTGCTGGAGGTGCCTGAGCTGGTGAAGGCGATGGATGCCCTCGAAGCCGGGCTGAAGGCCTATCCGGGAAGGACGATTTGAAAGCGGTCATCGCCATAGATTCATTCAAGGGCTGCCTGACTTCGCAGGAAGCCGGAGAAGCAGCAATGGCCGCCTTCCCTTCGGGGGAGGCGGCTGTCGTTCCTATCTCCGACGGCGGCGAAGGTTTCACGAAAGTCATAACTGAACTGCTCGGCGGCATATTCAGAAAAGTCAATTGCTCCGATCCACTAGGACGCTCCATAACTGCCGTATATGGATTGGTTGCGGATGGCAGGATTGCGGTAATTGAAACAGCCGCTGCCAGCGGACTGGGACTTGTTGCGCCTAGAGAGCGTAACCCATTATGTTCAAGCTCTTTCGGCACCGGAGAGATAATGGCAGATGCCTTGGATTCTGGCGTAGAAGAAATCTGGCTCGGGTTAGGAGGCACAGCGACCTGCGATGGGGGCACAGGCATGCTACAGGCGCTTGGCTATCGGTTCTTGACGCCTTCTGGCATGCTGGCGCCAGGTCAGGCCGAACTTGGGAACATCTTGGAAATAGAATCCAGCAGAAGGAACAAGAACATTCCGGATTGCAGAATCACTGGCTTTTACGATGTCTCGGTGCCATTTTTCGGGAATGGAGGAGCAGCTAAAATGTTCGCACCTCAGAAGGGTGCCACACCAGAAATGGTAGATGCCATCGACTCATGGATGGCCCAGCTCTGCTACGTCTATTCAAATTTTTCGGGAAAAGACATCAGGAATATTCCAGGTTCGGGTGCGGCAGGTGGCATCGGAGGAGCGCTTAGGGCCTGTTTCAGGGCGGACATGGTGCCAGGCATCTGGAAAGTGCTGGATCTGGCGAGGTTCGGGAATATGCTGGATTCTTGTAGCGTTGTCATTACCGGCGAGGGCCATTCCGACATTCAAACGCTTAAAGGGAAAGTCCCTTTCGGGGTTCTTGAATATGCCAAGAAATATGACGCAGAGTGCGGCTGTGACAGAAGGACGAAAGTCTACCTCTTAGCAGGCAAAGTCTCTGACAGAACTCAGCTTCTGGAAGCAGGATTCGAAGATGTCATTCAAATCACCCCGGAGGGAATGTCGCTTGATAGGGCGATGCAGCCTGCCACGGCCAAAGCCAACATAGGGAAAGCTGTCTCCGAATTAGGATTATTTTGAATTTACTGCGTTCACAGAGCCCGAAGAGTAACGGACCGGAAAGTGCTATATTCCTAAAACCTCGTGGATTTTTGGAATGAGAAGGGCGTGAATATATTCTTCCTCCATGAAATGGGTGCCTTCGTAGATTGCGTAGGTGCCATCTCCGAAATATTTCTGCCATGTCCTGACAGAAACGACTCCGCTGCGGCGGAACTTGTCCCTGGTGCCGAAGAAGGCATAGAAACTATCCTTGCTGCCATTAAGAGTTGTGTTCTGCAACGCCTTCTTCCGGCATGGTGTCCATTTTTTCAGGAGAGAAGGCTCAAAATGCAGTCTCTGCCTGTCGCCAGGCTTCGGGCGATAATACCAGTCGAAGAATTTAGTGAGACCAGGAATCCTGTCTACCACAGCCATCGCCTGAAAATATAGCGGAGCATTCAGAGATGGGGAGACGAAAAGATGAGGATAACCTCTCAAAGCTATGGCGTGCACAGAACCCATGCTCTCCCCTATTACCAAATCAGGATGAACCTCGGAAGCCCACTGTGCGAGCTGAGAAGTGGCAACCTCAGGGTCGAAATCGTACGTGCGGATGAAAACCTCGAACTGAGAGCCTAGGTTATCTTTAAGAATGGCCGGAATACGGCTGTCACCTCCCCCACCCATGCCATGGACATAGAATATCACATATTTACCGTCCGTCATGCTCTTTGAGGGGAAAAGGCGAAAATCAGGTTAATGATTATGTAGGCCGTGAAACTTATGATCGGAATCACCGTCCAGCGAAGTCCGAAAGCCAAGGCAGCTGCAACAGACAACGCAGTGACTGCCAAGAATGCCAGGCGTTTGGTTTTCTCTCTCATCGGAGTCTCTTTGCCCGTCCCGAACTTCATGGAGAACATCGGAATCTCGCTCACCAGCAAAGCGCACAGCAACACCGTGAGCAACGGAATGAACGCAATGCTACCGCACCATGAAGCAAGGATGCCGCCAGGGGTAACGCTGACGTATGCCGCAAGCGAGCCGCAAAGCATAGCGGCGGCAGGGGTCGGCAAGCCTAGGAAACTCTCGTGCTGACGCTCATCAAGATTGAACTTTGCAAGCCTCAGCGCCGAAAAAGCGGCCAGAAGCAAAGGCATGAGGCCGAAAATCTTACCTCCGACACGACCGCAAGCAGACAATGCAGATGGCATGAAAAGCTGCGACAGCATAACCGAAGGCAGAACCCCGAAACTCACCACGTCGCACAAAGAATCCAATTCCTTGCCGATGTCTGAATATGCCTTCAAAAGCCTCGCCGCCAGACCGTCCATGAAGTCGAAGGCGGCGGCGGCGAGCATCATTATAAAAGACAATTCAAGCGAATCGCTGAATGCAAATACGATACCGGCAGCACCGCACAGGATGTTCGCACAAGTTATGGTGTTCGGTATGTGTTTGCGAATGTTCATTTTATTCCTAGCTTCTTCTTCAAATCCTTTGGAAGAGCATCCTTATGAACAGTGATTTCCATGGTCTTGCCACGCACGAAGGCATCAGAGCAGTACCATATTCCCTTATGCTTGCCTGTCTCGCCCCAGGAATTCTTCACCATGAAGAAATCCTTTCCATTCTGATCCTTCGCAAGGCCGAAAATCTGCATTCCATGATCATCTGTGGTAGTTTTTTCGTCATACCACCGCTGGCGGGACTCTTGGGTCACGACAATCTCCTCAGGAAATACTTCCTGCTTAGGCTGCGCCTTATCTCCAGCGTCTCCGGTCCAGCGGGCCTGGTCAGAACCTGCAGTAGGCTTTTTAGAGTCATCAATCAGCACGCCGATTCCGTCCCTGTTGAAGCCAGACTCGCTAACATCAGTGCCCCATGCTACCGTGAAACCATTATTGATGGCCGAATAAAGCACTTCCATGAGTTCGTCAAGAGGGACATTGTAGGCGCTGTCCCATCTCCAGTTGTCGCTCAGCTCCATTATGTACGAAGAATAGAAAGGATGGTGCGTGAACGAAGTCAGTGAGACAAAGTCGGAAACATTGATTCCAAGCTCGTCCCTGTATTGAGCAGGCGTGTAAGTCTTGCCATTGTGCGCGAAAGTCTCTGGCGCATTGCCGAGGAAACTGTCCACGATGCCGTCAAAAGCCTTCTTCCAGTTCGGCGAAAGGGTTTTGTTAGGATTCTTGACGATGGCATCCACGAAGGACTTCGTAGTAGCATCCAGCTCACCATGAATCGGGAGGGGCTGAAGGCCTGGCATGGCAGCCTGAGGCACTATGCCGTAGTCTTCTATGACGTGGAAAACGTCTCCCGCCTCGGAGCCAGCCGAAAAACCGATGTTTCCATCTGTCCGCACATACTTCTCCGCCCTGTCCTTATAGGAATGGGAGACCACGAACATCTCCGAGAGGTCTGGATACTGCGTAGTGTCCTTTATGCCTTTCTGACGAATGATCTCCGACTCGATGTAACCTATGGTGGAGAAACACCAGCAGGTACCGGAACGGTTTTGATTCTTGACCGAAGTAATAGGGTTTTCCTTTACTACAGTGAACTTATACTCTGGAAGAACGGCTTTCTTAGGTTGGGCGGACAATGGAACTACCATCGCAGCCAGCAACGCAAGCGCAAATATTTTTTTCATGAATAGACTATTGATTAATAGTTATTGGCTTTTAATTGGAAATAGCTCTTAGGATGCTTGCAGACAGGGCAGACCTCCGGAGCCTTCTTGCCAATGACGATATGGCCGCAGTTGGAGCATTCCCAGATGCAATCTTCATCGCGAGAGAAAACTACCGCATCCTGGATATTCTTAAGCAGTTTCCTGTATCTTTCCTCATGGGTTTTCTCTATGGCTCCTACGCTGGAAAACAGGAACGCTATGTCATCGAAACCTTCTTCTTTGGCAGTCTTGGCGAAACCAGCATACATGTCGGTCCACTCGTAATTTTCACCAGCGGCAGCATCCTCGAGATTTACCTCCGTCGTTGGCATCTCACCGCCATGGAGTATCTTGAACCATATCTTAGCATGCTCTTTCTCGTTGCGAGCAGTGTCCTCGAAAAGCTTGCCTATCTGAACGTAGCCATCTTTAGCGGCTTTTGATGCATAATAGAGATACTTTGTGTGAGCCTGGCTCTCGCCAGCAAATGCAGTCTGCAGATTTTTTTCTGTCTGAGATCCTTTTAGTTCCATGATAAACGATATTAGATTTAGATATAAAATTCATTAACCGAAATTGCCTCCAACAAATTTAATTATTTTTGCAGAAGAATCAATTGCAATGACGAAAAAAAGCAAACCTTCAACAGTCCAAAAGACGCCTGCTGCAAAGAAAGCTCTCACGAGAAAGGCGATGTCTAAAAAAGCCGGAACCAGGAAGCCTGGCGTCAGAAAGAGGAGGAAGAAGGTAGTGAAGGTGTCCGTCTGGCTGGTTGCTGCAATAGCAGTCTCAGCCGCTTTAATCGTCATTCTGCTAAGCCAGCATTTCAGTTTCAATAAAGAATATGGCGCCAAAGTACCTCAGGGGGACTGGCGTTATGGCATAGACATCTCCCATAACAACGAGGGACCGATTATCTGGGACTCGCTCTTTGTGATGACTGATCGTAGATGGAGGACTGTCAAGGATCCTTATAGAGCAATGAATATAAAGCCTGTGAGCTTCGTCTACATCAAGGCGACCGAAGGTGCGACTTTCAAAGACTGCGACTTTAAGACAAATTGGGGAGAAGCCGGGAAGGCAAACGTCAGGCGCGGGGCTTACCATTTCTTCCGAAGTTCGAAAGACGGAGAGATTCAGGCTGAGAACTTCATTCAGACCGTTGGAAAACTACGGCTGAATGACCTGCCTCCCGTGCTGGACATCGAGACCATCCATAGGGGCTGCTCCAAGGAACTTCTAAACCAAAGGGCTCTGCGATGGCTGATGGCGGTCGAAAAGGAATATGGGAAAAAGCCAATCGTCTACGCTAGCTCGTCCTTCATCAAGGACAATCTTTGCGAAGAAATCGTCAATGAATATCCCATCTGGGTAGCTCACTACGGCAAACAGAAGCCTGGCTGGGAGCCATGGAAGATTTGGCAGGTAAGTGACAAGGCCGTGGTCAAGGGCGTTCAAGGCCCCGTTGACCTCGACGTGATGAAAATTGAATGACTATCCAGGCAATTCGCGAAAGCTTGAGACTTTCCTACAAGCGTTCGAATGGCTCTTTGCCGCCTGTCCAGCGATAGAGATGGGCACGACAGGCTTGACGGCCGTCGCTGCCTTTATAATTTTCCGAGAAATACCAAAGTCCGCCTCCCACGCAACATATTCCCGTAGAGCCCCACTTGAAGTCCCAGGCGGAAGGAGATCCTGAATCAAGTTCAGGATGGCGATGGGTGGGTTGGTCAGGATGGCGGTTGCCATTCCAGGAGTCTGGGACGAAAGAGCGTCTGGCACCGTCGTATGGGTAAAGGGACGTAAGGCGTGCTGTCGAAGGCTTCGCCGAAAAATCGACGGCGAAAAGGGAATAATTGCGGTACTGCGGCTTCTTACCCTTATATACTGCCATGAAAAGACGACGCTGCGATGGATCATACGCCATGTTCTGGATGCCGTAGGAGGTATTTCCCGTGTTTATGAATATTTTGTCGAGCGCCCTCTCCGGACCTGTCTCATCGAACTCGCCGAAGCGGACTGGCTTGGCAAGTTTGTTCAATTTCTGGATGTCGTAGCGAAGCAACACCTGGCAATCATTGTCCGAACGATCCACGTTCCCGTATATTCCGTAAGCCACGTAGAGGAAGTTCTTCCCCGAAGCCTTGCCGATCTTCGGAGCGATGGCGACGCCGTCAATCCCTGAGCAGCCATAGCGATGAGGCAATTCCCTGCTTCCCACCATCACAGAATCACGATAATCCCTGACCGCATCTTTCACGCAGACGGTCTTGAAAATCTCCGTGTTTTCGACATCAATACCAACCTTGTCAATCTTGTCCACGTCAATGATGGCCACGTAGAACAACGAGCGGCCTTTAGCAAAATCGGACAGACCCTTTCCTATCTCATCGTCTTTGCACTCTAGCGACTCATATACCTTCCTGTCCTCCGGATTGAAAACCATTGCGCCAAGATGCCCCTGAATGCGGTCGATGGAGCCAAGCACATTGCCCTGGAGGTCAGTTACGACGAAACTGGTCGTGAAAGAGAAATACATTTTGCCAGCATCTTTGTCGAGAGCAATGCCCTGCACATGGTTTTTCCCACCTACCGCATTAATTTCAACAGGCAGTCCCTCAACATTTTTCTGCTGGCATGCGGCATGGAACTGCATCGGCATATTCATGAAAAGAATAGCTGCCAAGACAAAAAACAACTTTTTCATATTTTCCTCAACTCTTCTATCATAGCACTCGCCACAGCTTTGGATGCTCCACGTCCGCCTAGGGCATCCCTGATTTCGGAATAGCCCGAAAGCATCTCGTCTCTATATTCCTTATCCTCTATCATTCGGCGCACCTCTTCGACGACATTTTCCGCATTGAAATAGTACTGCATCAGTTCCTTGAAGCAAGTTCTGTCCAATATCAGATTTCCCAGGCTGATGTATTTCACCTTTATTATGCTCTTGGCAATCAGAAAATTAGTCTCAGCCCCTCCATACGCCACTACTTGTGGCGTGCCGATGAGGGCGCACTCAAGAGAGGCTGTTCCTGAATTGATGACAGCGGCCTCGGAGTGGCGCATGATGGCATAACTTTCTCCAAATATCACATGAATATATTGCCTTCTGCCGATGAATTTCGAATAGTCCGACATTGAGCGGGAAGGAGCCCCGGCCACGACGAATTGATAGTCGGAATATTCCTTAAGGGAATGCATCTGATCGGCGAATCTCATCAGCACCGGCATCATGTAGCTTACCTCTCCGGAGCGGGAGCCAGCTAGAAGGGCGATCATCGGCTTGTCCGGCAGGCAGGTGCGCTTCAAGAAATCTTGCCGGGTTTCTTTCAGCGCAGGAGAGTTGTCGATTGCATCGATTAGCGGATTGCCCCTATAGACAAACGGAACTCCTTTTTTCGTGAAATATGGAATCTCGAACGGGAAAACTATGAACAGCTTGTCTACGAATGCTTTAAGCTTCTTGATTCGGCTTTCCCTGGATGCCCAGACCTTGGGTGCTATATAATAAAATACTTTGAATCCCTCTCTGTGAGCAAATTCCGCGACTCTGAAATTGAAGCCAGGATAATCTATTAATATGACGACATCCGGGTTCCACTTCTTGATGTCAGTGGCGCAATGCTCGAAGCGTTTAGCGAATTTACGGAAATGAGTGAATATCTGCGTGAAGCCTATCACCGCTCCGGAATTGTAATCTTCGACCAGTCCTTCGCCGCTCTGGTGATCTTTGAAAACGGCATTCATAAGATCGCCGCCCCAGAAGCGGATGTCCGCCCCAGGATCTTCGGCATATAACCCTTTCATAAGGTTAGAGCCGTGCAGGTCGCCTGAAGCCTCACCTGCCACTATGTAGTATTTGGCCATATCCTTTACATGAATAAGATCCTGAATCAAGCTCAGGATGAAGAATCAAAAATCGGCATTTAAATAGCCTATGCGCTTAATTTCCTCGAAATCCGTATTATTCACGTTGTGGGCAGTGATGGAAATGAAGCCATCTCGGATTATGTGGTGGTCCGCAAGGTCGTCCTCTGCAGGAGTGTCATCCACGAAATGTCCCTTGATTGTATAGAGACTCTCGCCGTCTCGCATCTGCCGGTCCTCACCAGTCCACGGCTCAAACTGCCCCTCCCAGTGTCCCATGCCCTGATGGCCGACGCGAATGCCCTTGATCTCCTCTGTCTTCAAGTTTGGGAAATTCACGTTATAATATATTCCTTTACGCTGCGGCCATCCTTCAAGCAGCTTTATGAATATGCTAGGGAAAAATTTCTCGACGGCAGAAAAGTCGGCATCAGGATCCATGTCCCCCAAAGAAACGCCGATTCCCGGCACATCGTTCAAGGCAGCCTCTTCCGCAGCCCCGAGCGTGCCAGAATAATTTGCCGCGCTGGCCACATTGTAGCCATGATTTATCCCACTGACCACTACATCAGGCTTGCCCTTGAAAACTTCATCGATCGCGAATTTCACGCAGCTGGCAGGAGTGCCGTCTAGGCTGGCATAATAGACAGTG
>Ga0256406_1001742_pt1 | contig 33724 bp, 37 predicted proteins | sample RumenRJG_03DNA_FD_185986 | JGI IMG/M metagenome (GOLD analysis project Ga0256406, IMG submission 185986) | Bovine rumen microbial communities from Lethbridge, Alberta, Canada - RJG_03 | ecosystem: Host-associated > Mammals > Digestive system > Stomach > Rumen | place: Canada: Alberta | collected...
ATATCACTGTCCTTCATTATATTTTTTCTGTAATACTCTGTGCGGCGAGGTATGCCGTTGAGTAGGCTATCTGCAAATTAAAGCCACCTGTATATGCGTCAACGTCTATTATTTCACCTGCAAAGTACAGATTTTCAATGAGCTTTGACTCCATTGTTGACGGATTGATTTCGCTTACCTTGATGCCGCCTGAGGTTATTATTGCCTCCTCTATAGGCCGAAAGCCCTTTACAGTTACGGTTAACTCCTTTATACACCTTAAAAGAGACTGTCTTTCCTCTTTTGTCACAGAATTGACCGCCTTATGCGGAGGAATACCCGAAAGGTTGATTATAACCGGTATAAGTGCTTTTGGCAAAAGCTCATCAAGCGCATTTATTATATGCTTGTTCTTAAATTCTTCAAAATCTCTGCATATGCGCTTGTCCAGCTTTTCAAAGTCAAGTGCCGGCTTTAAGTCAATCGATATGGTATATTCTTCCTTTTCGGGATTTCTCATATGTGCAGATGCCGATAGAATAACAGGGCCGCTCACTCCGAAATGAGTAAAAAGCATTTCCCCGAAATCGCTGTATATTTTTTTATGCTTTTTATTAAATACGGAAATTTCAATATTCTTAAGGGACAGCCCCATCAAATCGGCAACCCATTTTTCCTTTGTGACAACGGGAATAAGAGAGGGCTGGGGTTCAATAATTGTATGACCGCATTTTTCCGCAAGCCTGTAGCCGCTTCCGTCCGAGCCGGTCAACGGATATGAACAGCCGCCTGCTGCAAGAATAACCGCATCTGCAAGGTATTTCCCTTTTTTTGTTTTTACTCCCACTGCCTTACCGTCCGATGTGATTATTTCAACGGCACTGTCGCATATAAGCTCAACATTTTTTTTCAAAGCATACCGCCTAAGTGCGTCGGCAACCTCTTTTGCGGAATCGGAAACAGGGAATACACGCTCACCCCGTTCAACCTTTGTTTTTACTCCCAGGCTGTTAAGCAGCTCTATAATATCGGCATTTGTAAAGGTGTAAAAGGCACTGTACAAAAAACGTGGATTTGTGGGAACATTTTTTATAAAATCCTCCATATCCGCATTGTTTGTTATATTACATCTGCCCTTGCCTGTAATACGGAGCTTTTTGCCGAGAAATTTGTTCTTTTCAATAAGTATTACTTTTTTCAGTTTGTCGGCAAGAGTGCCGCAGGCAATCATTCCTGCAGGGCCGCCGCCGATAATTACAGCCGTTTCAATCATTCCTTATCGTATACCTCGTATTCGTCCCATATATTTTCTAAATCCTCAAAGGTTTTTATAACCTCCGCCCTGTGTTTCATTCCGAGAGCGGCAATCAATGCGTTCACAACACTGAACGGCGCCACAAGAGAATCAACAAAGGAATCCATATCACTTCTTGCAGTAAGACAATAATGCGAAAGCTTTTCAATCGGTGAATTTACGCTGTCGGTGATACCGATAACCGTAGCACCCTTTTTATTTGCATATTCCAGCAGCTTTATAATATTTTTGGAATATCTTGGAAAGCTCATACCTATTATAACATCATTTTCGTCAATGCGCAATACCTGTTCAAACATATCCGCGGGATCTGCGGAATTTATCAGTCGGGTATTGTCAAACATCAGATGAAAATAAAAGTCTGTAAAGGTCGCAAGGGAAGCGGCGCTTCTCACTCCGGTAATATAAATTGTGCGCGCGTTTAAAATTGCTTCAACAGCACAGTCAAATTGTTCGCGGTCAATCTCACTCATAGTATGCTCAATCATTCTGATGTCGGATTTTAAAACAGCCTCAAGAATGTTGGAATCACTAAGCTGTCTTGATGCGATTTCCATTCTTTTAACCGAGGTGGACTGAGTCATGGTTATCTGTCTTAAACGCTTCTGCATACTCTGATAGCCCGAAAAGCCTATTTCTGCGGCAAATCTGACAACGGTTGATTCACTTACGCCGACAGCCTCGCTCAGCGCAGCAGCGGTCATATATGCCGCCTTATCATAGTTATCTATAAGATAGCTGCCAATCAGCTTTTGTCTTTTTGAAAATGAATTAATATTCTGCTTTAAGAAGGCCAAAATATCCGACGGTTCCATACTTATCTCCATTCTGCCGTCAAACGGCTATAGTTTTGCGGTTATTTTTTGCTTTTATTGTTTTTCGTTTTGTTCATCAATATTAATTTCTGCCGCCGCATTGTTTATAATATACCAATCCTCGGGTGAGCTGTATGCGGTGAACAGGTTTGGAGGTGTTATACCTGAAATGTTTTTTTCAAAATATACTGTTTCTTTTCTGAAAAACAGAGGAATAAAGGGCATTTCATCAAGAAACAAATCTGCATATTCCGAAAAAGCGGCAGCTTGCTCCTCTGTATTTTTCACACTGCCCAATCGGAATATCATATTATTCATAGCCTCTGAGGAATAGGAAAAATAATTATCCGACGCTGCAAGCAGGGAATAGCAGTCCATATTACCGGGAAGTCTTATTTCCCCTACAAACATAGAATAGCTTTTGTCTGTAATTCTCTGCTTGTAATCCTCAAAGCTGACAAGGGTTACAGTTGTTTCAATTCCGAAGCTGTTAAGCCTGTCCGCAGTTTTTGTTGCAATTCTGTAGCGTTCGTCATTATCGTCATTGACAAGTATATCTGCTTTTAGAACCTCAGTTACAGTGACAGGCTCGGCGGCATCCTCGGTATATTGCTGTCTGCTTCGTATATATCGTCCGTTCTCATCAGCTGCCCAGCCGTCAAGTGCCAGCATTTCCGAAATATAGTCCTTATCATATTTTGTATCGGGCATTTTCGGACAATACCATGCCGATGGATTTACAGGAATTTTTGCAGGCTCTGCCCTGGAAAATATTTCATTGGTTACTATATCCTGTCTGTCGATAAGATATGATATTGCCTTTCGGGTATTCGTATTCATAAATAATGGGGAGGAGGTGTTAAAGCCGATAAAGGACATATTATTTGATACATAATCGGACGAATAAACCTCTCCTCTTATTGCATTAGTTGTCAAATCCATTACGGTTGACGTAATAGCGTCAACCTCGCTTGCATTAAAGGCATTAATAATATCTGTAGTATTTTTAAGCAGATTTAGGTGTATTTCATTTACCGAAGGCTTTGTGCCTGCCCAATTTTCGCTTACAACAAGCCTAATTTTGTCCGAAGTGATTTTATTATCATAACGGAACGGTCCTGTCCCTATAGGGGTATAGCTTTCACCGGGTTCGGTTGCTCTGCTGTTGGGAACGATAGGGAAGGAGAGCAATGCTGTAAAATTCGGAACCGGACGGTTAAGCCTTATTGATAATGTAAGATTGTCTATTGCCGACACAGACGATATACAGGAAAGAGAGCTTGTATAAACCGTATCATTAAACCGTATAAGATTTATCGTATGAAGAACATCCACCGCGGTCAGGGGTGTGCCGTCATGCCACAATACTCCATCCTTGATTTTAACGGTATAGCCGAAAGTATCATCGGAGGGAATACAGCTTTCGGCAAGGGCGCATATGGGATTCAGCGCAGTATCATAATAAAACAACGGTTCAAAAACAAGCTGCATTGCGTCAATTACCGAAACGGATTTTGTCAGTATCGGATTCAGTGTATCGGCATCATCTATTGCAAGATTTATAATATTACCGTTTTCCGGCTGTAATATAATATTTTCGCCTTCCTCTGCCTGTTCGCCTGAGGGAGAGCAGGCTGTTATAAAAATACTGAAAAGTAATATATATATAATTTTCAAAGAGTATTTTTTCAACTTTAAATTCCTTTCCGTTTATTTCAATTGCATTATTGCCGCAAGGCTGCCTCTTTTTCCGCCTGTTTTTCTGTGGGAAAAAAGAATATCACTGTTACAATAGGTGCATATTCCTGCATTGGTGATATTATCTGCTTTAATTCCGCAGTCGGTAAGCTGATTTATAATTGTTTCTTGTAAATTTACGTGATATTTTTCGTTGTACTTATTTAAAACTCCGCCCGAAATACCGGCAAAAATTTCCGCAACCTCATCTCCGACCTCGAAATGACATTCACCGATTGACGGACCGATGGCGCAAATAATGTTCTCAGGTCTTGAATTATATTCGTTAAGCATTTTGTTTACCGTTTTTGCGGCAATGTTTTTAACCGTTCCCTTCCAGCCCGAATGAGAAAGAGCAATAACCCTTTCCTTTTTGTCAAGGAAGAAAAGAGGAACACAGTCGGCGCTGAATATAACAATAGGTATGCCCGGCTCACCGCAAATCAATCCGTCTGCACTTTCGAGCTTATTGGGCTTTGTAATTCCGTTGCCTGTATCATCCTTGGTAACATCATATATTATATCCTCATGCACCTGCTTTGAAAAGACAAGATTTTTATAATTTATTCCTATTTCATCGCATATAATCTTAAAATTTTTCCATACATTATTTATATCATCATTACAATTGGTTCTCAGATTCAGCTCGGCATATTCGTTTTTGCTTACTCCGCCCATTCTCGTTGTAAAGCAATGGCGCACAAGATCTGTTTTTTCAAAGGAATCAATCTTATAATACATCAGTCTGCCGTTTTTTATAAGTCTGAACATTATTTGTTTACCTCTTTATTTTTAAAATATTCAAATACAGCCTCGGCGGCTTTTTTGTTCATTCCCTTGACCTGCATAAGCTCCTCAATGCTTGAGCTTTTGATATTTTCAACCGACTTAAGCTCAGTCAAGAGCGCATTTCGCCGCGCCTCGCCTATTCCTTTTATGTCATCAAGCTCCGATTCTATTTTATTCCTCAGGCTTCTGTGATATGATATTGCGGTACGGTGAACCTCGTCCTGTATTCTTGTTATCATATGAAAGAAAGCACCGGTGGGATTAATTCCGATTTCTCCGTCTGTGGTGACAAGACCTCTTGTTCTGTGTCGGTCATCCTTTACCATTCCGAAAACGGGAATGTCAGTATCGGTCATTTCAAGCATTTCCTCTGCCGCTTTAACGTGTCCCTTTCCACCGTCAACAAATATTACATCGGGCAGAGGGAGAAATTTTGCGTCCTTTGGGTTCAGCTGCCCTGCTTCGATTTTTTCGTTTTCCTCTCTTGCTTCGTTAAGCCTGCGGTATAGTACCTCCTGCATAGCGCGGTAATCGTCTGCGCCTTCAAAGGATTTAATTTTAAATTTTCTGTATCTTGAACGTAGGGGCTTTCCGTTTTCAAAAACAATCATAGACGCCACATTGTCGGTGCCCGATATGTTTGAAATATCATATGCTTCTATAATGCGTACAGGCTTATCAAGCCCAAGATATTCCGCGGTATTGAACGTCGCCTTCTTTTTGTCCTCTGCCCGCAGCTTATTTATATTGAAATTATTAAGAGCAATGTCGGAATTTTTTGCCGCCATTTCCACAAGGCGAACCTTCTCACCTCTTTGCGGATAGGTAATAATTACCTTTCTTCCTTTTACTCCGGACAGCCACCGGGATATCAGCTCTGATTCCATAACTGGGTGTTGGGTTATTATTTCATCGGGTATGAAGGCTGACTCCTGATAAAATTGCTTTACAAAATCGGTAATAATTTCCTCCGGCTTTAGACTGTCAGTATCCTCTATACGGTAGTTTTCCCTGCCGCAGAGCTTTCCCGAACGGATAAAGAAAATTTCCGCAAAGGCTCTTTCCTCATCTGTTGATACCGCAATAACGTCCTTGTCATTCTGCTTATCGGAATTAATTACCTTCTGCTTTTCGTCAATGGCTCTGATTGCTTTGATTTTATCCCTTAAATCAGCTGCTTTTTCAAACTCGGTATTAGCCGATGCCTCCTTCATTCGGGCTTCAAGCTCCTTTAAAAGCTCCTTATGACCGCCCTCCAAGAAGGCGCATATATCGAAGTAAATCTTACGGTATTCCTTGTTTGATACATTTCCCGTACATGGTGCAAAGCAGTTTTTTATGTGATAATTAAGGCATGGTCTGCCTTTGCCTATATCCTGAGGGAATTTTCGGCTACAGCTCGGAGGCATAAAGATTTTCTGAATAATGTCAAGGGTGTTTTTAATTGTGTTTACACCCATATAGGGCCCGAAATATTTTGCACCGTCATTTTTTAAGGTTCTTGTCTTGAAGATTTTAGGCCATTCTTCATTTATTGTTACCTTTAAATAAGGATATTGCTTGTCGTCCTTTAAAAGAATATTGTATTTGGGACGGTGCTTTTTGATTAGAGTACATTCAAGAGCAAGCGCTTCAATTTCAGAGTCGGTAACTATATATTCAAAGTATTCTATATTAGAAACCATCGCCCGTACCTTAGGAGTGTGATTTGCGCTGTTCTGAAAATACTGACGCACCCTGTTTTTTAATATTTTAGCCTTGCCCACGTATATAATAACATCATTTTTGCCGTGCATAATATATACACCCGGCTGATTTGGGAGATTTTTTAATTCCTCTTCAATATTAAACATAAAATTAACCTCCGCTTGTGACTAAATACACCGCCCGTTTCCAATAATCAAAAATAACTCTACACTAATCCGAAATGCAGAGTTACCTTTGAATTGATTTTTTATTAATTGTACAAACAGATTATTCCGTAAAATTAGACGCAATCAGATTAACCAAGGTAGTTACTGCTTCCTGCTCATCAGCGCCATCTGCAATAATAGCTATAGAAGTTCCTTTTGTAATTCCGAGAGAGAGTACTCCTAACAGACTTTTTGCATTTACCTTTCTTTCATCCTTTTCCACCCAGACGCTTGATTTAAATTCATTAGCCTTCTGAATAAAAAATGTTGCAGGTCTGGCATGAAGTCCAACCTGATTTTGTACAACAACCTCTTTTGAAAACATAAATGATAGCCCCCTGTAAAGTTAATCTACACAATTGACACATAAGTATAATATTAGAATAACAAAAAAATTGCAAGTAGTCAATAGTTTTTTGCAACATTCATAAATCTTGTGCAATTTTTTAGTAAAGATACCCTATAATTAAACATTTTATACACTTTTTTTGCCACAATTTTATTAGAATTGCTCAATAAGAAATTTTCTCCGACAAAACAAAACAGGAGTTGATATTTATGCTGAAACGGGAATATAATATCCCGAATAATTAAGACATATAACCCTATCGGCTGACGAGCGTTTAGAGAAACGTTAACCGTAATGAGCAATGAATAACAATCAAAAGCAATAGCAGCGGTATAAAATCAGGCTTCTTAAAGCGTATGCCTCAAGAAGCCTGAATAATCAAACACAATTATTTAATCATGCTTGCAACTTCGTCAGCAAAGTTTTCTTCCTTTTTAGCAAGACCCTCGCCCTTTTCAAATCTTACGTAGTTAATCAGCTTAACACCCTTTGATGCAAGGTATGCTTCAACCTTGAAATCGCCGTTCTTAACAAACTCCTGCTGCAGGAGACAGTTCTGCTCATAGAACTTATTAATCTTACCGCCAACCATCTTTTCGATAATTGCATCGGGCTTGTTGGCATTCTTGGGATCCTCTTTAATCTGAGCAATGATAATGTGCTTTTCCTTTTCAACATCTTCTGCGGGAACAACGTCCTTTGAAAGATATAACGGATTGATAGCGGCAACCTGCATTGCGGCATCTCTTGCAGCCTCATAAGCGTCTGCATCGGCAAGGCTTCCCTCAGCCTCAACCAATACACCGATTCTTCCCTCGCCGTGTGTATATGAGCATACATTGCCTGCGATTCTTGCAAATCTTCTTATATTCATATTTTCGCCGATTTTGGCAATCAATGCTGTTAATGCATCACCGACAGTCTGACCGTCGGAATAGGGAAGAGCCTTCAGAGCGTCAACATCAGCAGGGTCATTTTCCGCAATAACCTCTGCAACCTTTGAAACAAATGATTGAAATTCATCATTCTTTGCAACGAAGTCGGTTTCTGAGTTAACCTCAACAAGAACGCCGACCTTCTTATCATCTGTAAGATATGCCTTAACAATACCCTCTGAAGCAATTCTGCCTGCTTTTTTAGCGGCAGTAGCCAAGCCTTTTTCTCTTAAAAATTCAATTGCCTTATCCTTATCACCGTTTGTTTCGGTAAGAGCCTTTTTACAATCCATCATACCGCATCCGGTAATTTCTCTTAATTCTTTAACGTCCTGAGCTGTAAAAGCCATAATTTTATCCTCCTGTTATTTTAAATTAATATTATATCGGAAACCGCAGTAATAAATCCGCGGTTACTCGTTTGTAATATAAACCTTTGTATGAAGCGGCACCATGTCAACCATCCATTGTATATCTGCCGGCGCAAGTCTTACACAGCCATGAGAAATTTTCATTCCGAGCCTGCCGTCGGCGGTTGAACCGTCGTATCTTATAAGAGTGCTGTGCAGTGCATAGCCCTTATAAAAGCGCATTATGGGACCGACATAATATGTGCTGTAGCTCCATCTGTTTTCGTTTGAAAAATATTCAAACTGTCCTGTAACGGTTGGAGTTGACGACGCACCTATTGAGCAGGGAAAGGTTTTTTCAGCTTTCCATTTGCCGTTGTTGTCGGTAAAAACCGTTACCGTAAAATTCTTTTTTGAAACCCATATCAGATAGCTTGTTTTGCTTGTAATGCCCTTAGAATTCACAAAATCCTCCGAAGATGGCTCACGGCGCAGGGAAGCGGATATCTTAAGCTTTCCGTCCTTGCCTGTTTCGGATGTAATCTTGCCTCCGAGACCTTCAACAAGAAATCTGAAGGGAACATATATAACCCCGTTTATTTTCAAGGGAGCAGCATCTGAATATGTAACCTTACCGTCAGCATACATATCATTGCCGTTCAGATAGAACACAACAGTATGAAGACCTGACTTTATCTCTATTTTGCCCGATTTACTATCAAAGGTCATACAATCGGTCATTTCCAACGCTTCAAGATATTCCGAAAGCGGAATAAAGCAGGTGCCGCTTATTATTTTGGCGGGATTTTTAAAATAAAGCTCCCAGCCGTTTGCGTAAGCACTGATATAACGGCTTGACAGCGGCGTTGCGCTTACGGAAAAGGTATCGCCGTATACTCTTTTGCCTTCAGAGCTGAAATAGGTATAGGTCTGAAGGGGTATCATATCGTCTATGCCGTAAAAATCATTTACATACTGTATTTTGGCGGCTCCGCTGAACAGACGGACATAAAAAGTATCGCCGTAGGCGTATTCGGGTACCTTAAAGGTAATCTTATGATCCGCCGCAATATCGGTTACAAATATTTTCTGCGCCCCGAGAAACCAGCCACCGGAAGTATATATCCCGAATACCATGTTTCCGGGTATAAAATTCGGCGCCTTTTCAATATGGACGCTTAAATAAAGCCTGTCCGAGGTATATTTTGCATTTATTAAATCATGGTTTTCGGGTATCATCCATAATGACTCGCTGCTGTCAGCTGCAGAGCCATCCCGGGTGTTTTCCGCAAGTACATTGCAGGAAAATGCTGTGCTTATAAGCATCAAGGCTGTAAGCAGCAGTGCAATACTCTTTTTCATATGCCCTTTCCAATTTAAATAATAAAGAGCAATCTACAGTCTTAACACAAGACCAAGACTGCTCTTATTGTCAATAATTATTCTTCGATAGCTTTTTCTGCTGTATCCTCTGCTTCAGCATCGGCAGGCATAGCGTCCTCGCCCTGCTTGCCTTCGAGAATAGCGTTTGAAATTGTTGAAGCAATCAGCTTAACTGCTCTGATAGCGTCATCGTTGCCCGGAATAACGTAATCAACCTCTTCGGGGTCGCAGTTTGTATCAACGATAGCAACAACGGGAATACCTAACTTTTTAGCCTCAGCTATAGCAATCTTTTCCTTTCTCGGGTCAACAACAAACAATGCGCCCGGGAGCTTCTTCATTTCCTTGATACCGCCGAGATACTTTTCAAGCTTATCTCTCTGTGCCTTTAAGTTAATAACTTCCTTTTTGGGAAGCAAATCAAAGGTACCTTCCTCTTCCATCTTGTTAATCTGGTTAAGTCTTTCAATTCTCTTCTGAATTGTTTTGAAGTTTGTCATCATACCGCCGAGCCATCTTGCGTTAACGTAGTACATTCCGACTCTTTCAGCCTCTTCCTTAATAGAGTCCTGAGCCTGCTTCTTTGTGCCTACAAACAGAATGTCCTCGCCTGCTGCAGCGATATCTCTGATGAAGTAGTAAGCCTCTTCTACCTTCTTTACTGTTTTCTGAAGGTCGATGATGTAGATACCGTTTCTTTCTGTGAAGATGTACTCAGCCATTTTCGGGTTCCATCTTCTTGTCTGGTGACCGAAATGAACGCCGGCCTCCAAAAGCTGTTTCATTGAAATTACATTTGACATTATTTTCTCCTCCTTGTTTTTTTATTCCTCCATTTCCGTCATTTTTTTAAAAGAACCTCACGGCAACACCTTAAAAATCCGGAAATGTGTGTAATGTCATAGCGTTACTGACTGCCTGAGCATACCAAAACGCTTTTATATTTTAACATTATTATGTTTTTTTGTCAACTTTATTTTCTTTATGAGAGTAATATATTTTGAATATTTGTATATTTTTTAGGTATTGGTAATTATATAATGCATAATTTTATCAAAAATGTCAGTATAATTTTAAAAGTTATATCATATAATATGTGATTACAATAAAATCGACATACAAAAGTCTGCACAATTCCTTGATTTTCGACAGGATAACAGATATTTTTCGGGAAATTATGCAAAAAATCAAAGAAAAATGGGTAATAGTGGAATATTATGCGATATTTTATTCTTGAAAAGCCATAAACGGTGTTTTATAATAAAGGTTGTGCGGTTAAAAGCAGAGAAAGGCAGAATGTGCGGAACATAATTTTGACGGTATATTTTTTGTTCTTGTATTTTGTAACCTGCGGCACAGGAAGGAATGAGTGTATAAATGAAAAAAATTCAGTACGGTAAAGAAGTGACTCTTACCGACAGACAGAGGGAAAACAGCAGAATTTTAAAATATTTTGTAACCGAAAGCCCGGTCGGCTTCGGTTACAGCGAATTAAAATGCTATGGAATAGAGATTGAGAAAACCGACAGAAAGACCGGTATGAAAGATATAAGGGAGTGTAAGTCAATAGACGGTATTTTTTTTGATATAGAGGATGCCATTGCATTTTTGTCGGTAATCAAGAAAAACAGGATTCTGCCCACAGAGCTTTCCGTTGTTCTGGAAAAGTATATAAGAGATAAGATAAAAAAGCACAGAGAGGAAACAAGCACAGCAGCAAATTCAATATAAACATTAAATTATTCAATAACGGCGGGCGGCTTAAAATAAATAGTTGTCAAAACAAAAAAGATGTGATATAATAATCTCGCAATATACTTTGAGATGATTTCGTATTCATCGGATATGATATCATAAAAATCATAGGAGGCTTTACAATGATATTTGACAATGTTAAGAACAAGGAGCTTTATTACGGCTGCCATTCGGGATTCAAAACAGGTTTTGATTTTATCGCAAGGGTTATTGATGAAAATATTGAGCCGGGAAAGTATGAGTTAGACGGGAAAAATGTATATGCAAGCGTCCAGGAGTATACTACAAAGGACGACAGCGAAAAATTTGAAGGACACAGAAATTATATAGATATTCAATATATAATTTCGGGGCAGGAAACTATGGAGTATTCGGATATATCCGAGTGTGAGACAATTACGTCCTACAACAGTGAAAAGGATGTTGAATTTTTTGTATCAAACGGTTTTAAAGTAAAAATGGAATGCGGAGCGGATAACTTTGCGATATTTTTCCCCAATGACATTCATAAGCCGGGAATAAAGCTCGATGCAAATTCGCCGGTAAAAAAGGTTGTTGTCAAGGTACATATATAATAGGAAGAATTAAGAATTTTCAACAACACAATATATTGGTGTTTTATGGCAATTATGAGTATAAAAAACACAAAACGTTCGTTATCGCAATTTAGCCGGTGACGAACGTTTTGTGTATTTTTTCGGGGATAACATTTAATAGGTAGAAACTGTATCGGAAAATTATCTTAATCCGGTAAAAATCAAGGTGAGTATAAGGGCTGCGCTGAGCAAAACCACTGCCGCCTTAAGGCTTGTATTTTTTTTTGCCGGAGGGCAGGCCGCCTCGGGTGGTCTGTTATTAAAACATGAGGCAACTATCCTTTCCGCCTCTGCTATGATTTTCTCCTGCTGACCTGCGGGATTGTTTTTAAGAATTATTATTGCCTGATGTATATACGGTGATGATAAATTATCCAGGATTACTGCCTGTTTAGAGAGATTTTTCATTACGAAAATTACACTTCCTTTTAACAATTTTGTAGCAATTTTTAATGTCGGAAATTTTATCCTTTGATAGGTATTTTACCCATCTTTTACAACGGTTATACTTGATTTTGGAGCATATACCCATTTTTTTATCAGAAAAAGCGACAAAAAAGACCTGTTCTGAATGGTGTTGGACGAACATATAATGATAACATACAGAGAAAAATATATAAAAAATGGGCTAATTTATATAAAATTTCTTTGCATAATTTAGTAAGATGTAACAACTTTGTAACAGATTCGTTGACAAAAGGAGGTTGAAAGTATATAATAAAGCCCGAAAGTTAACAGGTGGTAGAGTCTGATAGAGTCAGACTTGAAGCAGCAGACCTTTGCCGGAATTTGAAAATTATCGGTTCCGGGTATATATTCTGTCAATGTGGAGGGCAGTAATATTTCAATTGTCTGCGTCAAGGAAAGGAATGGTTACTATGAAATTAGCCAAGAACCTGATCTACCCCAAAAACATTAAGCGTGTAATTCTTGCGTTGTTATTAGTCACAGCCGTTACCTTTGTAACAGTAGGTGCGGTTTATGACGTAGCATTGAAGAATGTAACATTAATTCAGACCAATGAATTTGAAGGCACAAACCGTCAGCAGACGCTCAAGACCAGAAAATTAACGGTCGGTGATTTTTTAGAAGAAAACGAAATTTTAATTAAAGAAAATGATGTTGTCAGCATGGATGTTGATGATGAGATTTCTGATAATGATGTTGTGATTATACGCGAGGGTAGATTAGTGGAGTTGTCGGCAGACGGTAGGATAGAAATTGTTACCGTAACAAAGCCGACTGTAGGAGAAGCACTGGCGGAGCTTGGTGTTGAGCTGTCCGAAGCGGATAAGGTCAGCCCGGGAGCTAATGAGCCTGTGACTGATAATATGTCTGTTGTTATTGACAGATATGTTACCGAGTACACTGTTGAGACTGAAGCGGTTGAATTCGATACCAAAAGAGTTGATGACAGCTCTTTGGAGAAAGGAAAAACAAAGGTTATCGAATCGGGTAAAAACGGTAAAAAGGAAGTTAAGTATTCCTTGCTGAAAAAAAACGGAGAGGTTGTTTCAAAGGATATTGTCAGTGAGACAATTATCGAGGAGCCGGTAACAAGAGTGGTTCATGTGGGAACAAAGAAAAAGACCTCTGCCAAGACATCGTCTGAAAGCACCGCATCAAAGGCAGCTGATTCTAAAGGCGGCACGCCTGCATCGGGGCAGAATACAATACACGGCTACAGCTATTCAAAAAAGCTGACTGTTACAGCAACTGCATATGATAAATCACTTGAGGAAAACGGCGGACATTCCAAAACAGCAATGGGACTTACTCCCGGCTTTGGAATTGTTGCGGTTGACCCTAAGGTTATTCCGTTAGGAACAAAGCTTTATATTGAATCGCCCGACGGCGGCAAATCGTGGACATACGGTTACTGCATTGCCGGAGATACGGGCGGAGCAATTAAGGGAAACAGGGTTGACCTTTGCTTTAATACAAACAGCGAATGCATAAAATTCGGAAGAAGAAGCGCAACTGTTTATATTTTGAATTAAAATCATCGGAAAGAGGTGCAGTTATATGCGCCTTTTTTTGATTATCTGAAAGGAAAAGCTCATGGAATTAACATCAGTAAAAACAATAAAAGGTATTGCGGCAGACTTTGGCTTTGATTTTTCAAAGGGTTTGGGACAGAATTTTTTAACAGATGCCGCGGTGTTGGATAAAATTGCCGGGGCGGCAGCGGGAACGAAGGGGGTTCTTGAAATCGGTCCGGGCTTCGGAGTGCTTACAAGAGCCTTGTCCGTAAGGTTTGAAAAGGTAGTGTCGGTTGAAATTGATAAATCACTTTTACCCGTTCTCGACTATACATTGTCGGATTGCAATAATGTTAAAATAGTGAATGCCGATTTTATGAAGCTAAATCTTCCAAAGCTTATTTCAGAGGAATTTTCGTCTGAAAAAATAAGCGTAGCGGCGAATTTACCCTATTATATTACTACACCTATTGTTACCGAGCTTATTGAAAAAAGATATGACATAGAAAATATTGTCGTTATGGTTCAAAAGGAGGTTGCAGAGCGTTTTTGCGCATCACCGGGAACAAAGGAGTACGGCGCAATAAGCGTTCTGTGCAGATATTATACCAAGCCTGAAATAATATGCAGTGTCCCGGCGGCAAGCTTTTATCCGAAGCCGAAGGTGGATTCCGCAGTGGTAAGAATGAAGGTTTGCGAAAGCCCGAATACCCGGACGACAGATGAAAGGTTATTCTTTAAGATTGTAAAGGCGGCCTTTGCCCAGAGAAGAAAAACCCTGCTGAATTGTCTAGCTAACGGACTCAGCAAAGATAAGGCGGAAATTGAGGGAATATTAAGGAGTGTGGGTATTGAGCCGTCAATCAGAGGAGAGCGGCTTGATATAGATGAATTTGCGGCAATATGCAATGCGATATCTGAAATATAGAATTTTGCGCGGGTAAGCCGACGGATTTTAACAAATATGTGTGTATTTGTGAATTATGCCGACATTTTATTCTTTTGACCTGCCGATGTTGTACATCTGAGAAACAGTATATTACTTGACAAAATACCCAAAGATGTTGTAAAATATAAGATATAGACAAAGAAACAGGTTATGCGGTTATGAAATTACAGCTTCGGCAATTTTCATACTGCAGAATGGAGGAATTTTTATGGGTAAAACACTGACCGAGAAGATTCTTGAGGCTCACATAGTTGACGGCGAGCCGATAAAGGGTAAGGAAATAGGAATTAAAATAGACCAGACACTGACTCAGGATGCTACAGGTACTATGGCTTATCTTGAATTTGAGGCAATGGGTGTGCCGAGAGTAAAAACAGAGCGTTCGGTAGCATATATAGATCATAATACCCTACAAAGCGGATTTGAAAACGCTGACGACCATCGTTTTATCGGAAGCGTCTGCAAAAAGCACGGTATATATTTTTCAAGACCGGGAAACGGCATCTGCCATCAGGTGCATCTTGAACGCTTCGGAAAGCCCGGTAAAACCTTGATAGGATCCGATTCTCATACTCCTACGGGCGGCGGTATCGGAATGATAGCAATAGGTGCCGGCGGTATGGACGTTGCGGTTGCTATGGGCGGCGGCGCATATTATATAACATATCCTAAAATTGTTAAGGTTGAGCTTTCGGGAAAATTACAGCCCTGGGTTGCGGCAAAGGACGTAATTCTTGAGGTTTTAAAAAGACTGTCCGTTAAAGGCGGTGTGGGAAAGGTAATAGAATACTGCGGCGAGGGTGTGAAAACCTTGTCGGTGCCGGAGCGTGCGACGATTACAAATATGGGCGCAGAGCTTGGTGCAACCACATCAATCTTCCCGTCAGATGAAATTACAAAGGAGTTTTTAAAGGCACAGGGCAGGGAAGAGGATTATACTCCTCTTAGTGCAGATTCAGATGCTGAATATGATGAAATTGTTAAGATTAATCTGTCTGAGCTTATACCTCTTGCCGCTTGTCCTCATTCACCGGACAATGTTAAATCAATGGAGGAAATAGGTAAGTTAAAGGTAGATCAGGTTTGTATAGGTTCATGTACTAATTCCTCCTTGCTTGATATGCTCAAGGTAGCTCATATATTAAAGGGCAAGACAGTTCACCCTGATGTGTCACTTGCGATTGCACCGGGTTCAAAGCAGGTTTTGAATATGCTTGCTAAAAACGGCGCATTGTCAATTATGATTGATGCGGGAGCAAGAATTTTGGAAAGTGCCTGCGGACCGTGCATAGGTATGGGACAGGCTCCAAATTCAAAGGGTATATCCTTAAGAACCTTTAACAGAAACTTTGAAGGACGTTCGGGAACAAAGGACGGTCAGATATATCTTGTATCTCCAGAAACTGCCGCAGCCTCCGCTTTGACAGGTTATTTAACAGACCCGAGAGAACTTGGAGAAATGCCGGAATTTAAGATACCGGAATATTTTGATATAAACGATAATATGATTGTTCCGCCCGTTGAGGAGGAAAAGATGGATACGGTTGAAATATTAAGAGGACCTAACATTAAGCCTTTCCCCGTATCCGAGCCTTTATGCAAGACAATAGACGCAAAATGCTCTTTGAAGGTGGGGGACAATATAACAACCGACCATATTATGCCTGCCGGTGCAAAAATTCTCCCGTTAAGGTCGAATATACCCGAAATATCAAAGCACTGCTTTGCTGTTTGTGATGAGAATTTTTATAAGAGAGCGCTTGATTTGGGAAAATCGGTTATAGTGGGCGGCTCAAACTACGGTCAAGGTTCATCAAGAGAACACGCTGCTTTAGCACCGCTTTACCTTGGGGTTAAGGCGGTTATAACAAAATCCTTTGCAAGAATCCATATGGCTAATCTTGTAAATGCCGGTATTCTTCCTCTTACGTTTAAAAATGAGGCGGATTATGACGGTATTGAGCAGGGCGATGAAATAGTAATAGAAAATGTTACGGAGCAGATTAAAAACGGCGGAGATATTACAGTTTTAAATAAAACAAAGAATACCGAATTTAAGGCTTTGCTGTCTGTTTCACAAAGACAGAAGGATATGCTTTATGCAGGCGGATTGCTCAATTATACAAAGGAAATCAGTAAATAAGAAAGGGTAACTTATATGAATCTCGATGATATTTTTAACAATGAAAACGAGAAGCCGCTTGACAATATTGTGACTGACGGAGGCTACTGCGGAATATTCAGAACTATTGGCTGTATAGGCGACAGTTTATCCTCCGGAGAAATGGAATCCTTAAAGGAGGACGGTTCAAAGGGCTACCACGATTATTTTGAATATTCGTGGGGACAGTTTATAGCCCGTGATGTCGGCTGTGAGGTGCTTAATTTTTCAAGAGGCGGTATGAGTGTTAAGGAATATTGCGAAAGCTTTGCCGAGGCGAACAATTTCTGGTCGCCGAAAAAGGAATGTCAGGCATATATAATAGCTCTTGGGGTTAATGATATAAGCGCATACGGAAAAGAGCTTGGTTCTCTTTCCGATATAGACAAAAAGGATTGGAAAAACAACAAAAAGACATTTGTCGGATATTATGCTGAAATAATTCAAAGACTGAAGGAAATACAGCCTAAGGCAAGATTTTTCCTGATGACTATTCCGTACGAAGGCAAAAATGACCGGACCGAGGCGGAGGATTTGCACAGAGAGCTTATGTATGATTTGGCAGAAATGTTTGATTATACCTATGTTTTGGATTTCAGAAAATATGCGCCTGCTTATGATGAGAATTTTAAAAAGAAATTCTATCTCGGAGGGCATCTGAATGCGGCAGGCTACAGACTTACCGCAAAAATGACAGAATCCTATATTGATTATATTATTAGACATAACATGGAGGATTTTGCACAGGTTGCCTTTATCGGAACACCATTCCATAATTGTGAGGCAAAATGGTAAAAAAATAAATTTTTAAGGAGCGATAGCAATGGCAAAAATACAGATGAAAACACCGTTGGTTGAAATGGACGGAGATGAAATGACCAGAATCATCTGGAAAATGATTAAGGATATTATACTTATTCCGCACATTGATTTAAAGACAGAATATTATGATTTGGGACTCGTTCACCGTAATGAAACGGATGACAAGGTTACTTTTGACAGCGCAGAGGCAACAAAAAAATACGGCGTTGCGGTAAAATGCGCTACAATTACCCCCAATGCGGCAAGAATGCCTGAGTATAATCTAAAGCAAATGTGGAAATCTCCCAACGGAACAATAAGAGCAATTCTTGACGGAACGGTTTTCAGAACTCCTATTCTTGTAAAGGGTATTACTCCTTATATTCCGACATGGACAAAGCCTATAACAATTGCCCGTCATGCTTACGGTGACGTATACAAGAATGTTGAAATGCAGGTACCGAAGGGTACAAAGGCTGAGCTTGTATGCACAGATAAGAACGGCAATGTTACAAAGGAAACAATATTTGATTTTGAAGATACAAGCGGCATTATTCAGGGACTTCACAACAAGGATAATTCAATTGCCAGCTTTGCAAGAGCCTGCTTTAATTTTGCCATAGACACAAAGCAGGATTTGTGGTTTGCCACAAAGGATACCATTTCAAAGAAATATGACCATCGCTTTAAGGATATTTTTGCCGAAATCTATGAAAATGAATATAAGGCTAAGTTTGAAGAATTGGGAATTGAGTATTTCTATACATTAATTGATGACGCTGTGGCAAGAGTTGTGCGTTCCAACGGCGGATATATCTGGGCTTGCAAGAACTATGACGGTGATGTTATGTCCGATATGGTCGCAACTGCCTACGGTTCGCTGGCAATGATGACCTCTGTTCTTGTTTCGCCTGACGGAATATATGAATACGAGGCTGCGCATGGCACTGTTCAAAGACATTATTATAAGCACCTGAAGGGCGAAAAGACCTCTACAAACTCCGTTGCTACGCTTTTTGCATGGACAGGCGCACTCAGAAAAAGGGGAGAGCTTGACGAGCTGCCGGAGCTTGTAAAATTCGCCGATGACCTTGAAAGGGCTACAATAATGACAATAGAAAACGGTATTATGACCGGTGACTTGGCAGCACTGTCTACTCTTGAAAATAAAAGAACCGTCGATACCGAAACCTTCCTTGTTGAGGTAAATAAAACACTTGACTCCATAAGATAACATTGCGAATTTAGTCAGATTAAAAAAGAATTTCAGACTTTGAGGATTATTTTTCAAGGTCTGATTTTTTGTTTAATAGAATGAAATTTTTAGATTTTATGATATTGTAAAATTATCAGAAAAATAAAAATATTAAAAAACTCTTGACAAGCTAAAAAAATTTAGCTATAATATAGCTAAAGAGAATTAGCTTAAGGAGTGTGTTATGAAGAAAACAGGAACAAAGGAAAAGATATTAAATGAAGCGTTAAAGCTCTTTGCGCAAAAAGGCTATGAGGCAGTCGGTGTTACCGAAATTGCCGAAGCGGTGGGAATTAAAGCTCCTTCGCTATATAAGCATTACAAAAACAAGCGTGCCATTTTTGACAGTATATTAAAGCGGGTTGAGGAAATGGATACCGAACAGGCACAGGACTATGATATGCCGGAGAAAACCATAGAAGAGGCTGCCGACAGCTATAAAGATGTTTCTCTTGAAAAAATCAGAGCATTTACAAAGGCTATGTTTCTGCACTGGACAGAGGAGGAATTTTCGTGCTGTTTTCGTAAGCTATTGACTCTGGAGCAGTATAAGAATCCCGAAATGGGAAGGCTTTATCGGCAGTATATATCGGACGGACCGGTTCAATATATGGCGGATGTATTTTTGTCTATGACAAATTCCGAATCTGAAGCATTACAGGCAGCACTTGAATTTTACGGACCTATGTATTTATTGTACAGCCTGTATGACAGTACCTCCGACAAAGAGTATGTTATGAATTTGCTCGAAAAGCATCTTGACAGCTTTTCAAATCGTATGAAGCGACAGGCAAAGTGAATGAAAGGCTTTGCTGTTATAAAAAAGAAAAATTAATATTTAAGGAGAGATTTTAATGGAGTATATTTTAAGTAGAAAATACAGCACACCGGAGCTGATGTCAAAGATTATGGGACCTAATCCCGTAAAGTTAGAGGAGGAATTATTAAGTGGCTGCAAAATACCTGAAAATGCCGTAGTGTGCGATCTCGGCAGCGGACAGGGGCTTACAAGTGTGTTTCTTGCAAAGGAATACGGCTTTAAGGTTTATGCAGCCGACCTTTGGAGCGAGCCGGAGGAAAACCGTAAATTTTTCCGCAGTATGGGGCTTGATGATGAACAGATAGTTCCGGTAAAGGCAGATGCTGTTGACTTACCCTTTGAGAAGAATTTTTTTGATGCAGTTATCAGCACAGATTCATATAATTATTTCGGACGTGATACAGAGTATCTTGACAGCAAATTGCTGCCGTTTGTGAAAAGCGGAGGCTATATTTATATTGCCATACCGGGAATGAAAAAGGACTGTCATGATAAGCTGCCGCCCGAGCTGTTGTTATCCTGGACATCGGAGCAGCTTGACTATATGCACGATATTGAATATTGGACAAATACAGTAAGCAGGTGCAAGGGTGCGGAGATTATTGAGGTTTCCGAAATGGAATCAAACGACGAGGTCTGGGCGGATTGGCTGAAGCAGGAAAACGAATATGCTGTAGGTGACAGAAAGTCAATGGAAGCCGGAGGAGGAAAGTATCTTAACTTTATAAAAATTGTTTTAAGAAAAAGATAGTATTATTTTTATTAATTGCTCAAATCTGTTTTAAGGGTAAAGTTATTTAACAAAACACAGCACAAATATGGATTGCGGCAGAAAAGAAAAAGTAATTGACAGGGCTTTGACGGAACGTTTTTTTATCGGGCTGTTCACAGCCCTTTTCACATATATAATTCTGACACATTATCCTATAAAAACATTCTATCTATTGTTAATGCAATAATGTATAATAAAATAAAATTGTTGCGTAATGATTTAGTATATGCTATAATATATTTGAAAAAAATGAAGTACCTTTTTAAAAGGTGTGCAGAAAATTTGCAATGCCTTCGGGACTTGAAGTGCACATTTACAATGGCAAGACCTATGTTGTGCATTGCATAAGCTCCGGCGGTAAATCAAAGGTACATTAAGAATGCGCCCCTCATAACGGCAATTTGTGGGGGATTCTCTTCCATAAAGGCATTGGTGAAAGGAGTTCGGATTATAAGAATGATTAGAATGGAAATAGCATTGATTTTGGTTTTGCTTTTTGTTGCATTTATGTATTTTGGTGCGGACGGAAGGAACACGCCTCTCCATAAAACCTTTTCGTTGTTGCTTGCCGTAACCCCGATTCACCTTGCACTTGATGCCGTAACCGTTTATACGGTCAATCACTTGGAAACGGTACCACCTGTTTTAAATGAAATTTTGCATAGGTTGTTTATCGGAACAATGGTGATTGTTGTATATTTGTTTTACAGATACATTTCCATTTTGGTTGAGGAGGAAACAAAAAAGACTGTACGCTTTCACCTTGCGGCAAAAATATATTTGATAATAGCAGAATTTCTTATAATGATTTTGCCGATTCAGTATACGGTCACGGAAAAGGGGAATTATTCGTATGGTATTTATGTGTTTTCCTGCTACATAAGCGTTGCATTTTATTTGCTTCTATGCCTGTGGCTGCTGCTCAAAAACCGCAGACAAATTGACCTGAAAAAGAAAGCGGCAATCGGTGTTGCGTTAATAATTGAGGGTATCGTTTTGGCTTTACAAGTAATAAATCCAACGTGGCTTATAAGCGGTATGGGAATTACCCTTATTACGCTTGCCTTTTATTTAACACTTGAAAATCCCGACATACTCAGGGCGGAGCTTACGGAACAAAAAATGTCTATGCTGTATTTAAAAAGTCAGGTAAATCCCCACTTTTTGTATAATACCCTTGATACAATCCGTATACAGGCGCAGCTTAACGGTGATAAACCAACAGCCAATTTATTGATGAGATTATCGGATTTCTTTCGGCTTAGTATAAAGACAAACAAGCAGATGACAGCTCTGGAGGATGAAACGGAGCTTTCGGATGCGTATATGGAGCTGATGTGCTGCCGTTATCCAGAGCTTGAATATAACTGCGACATAGATCCCGATTTGAGCGACGCATTGGTGCCTAATTTTATTCTTCAGCCGATAATTGAAAACAGTCTGCTGCATGGGCTTAAAAATAAAGGCTACAGAGGCAGTGTAACCGTAATTGCTAAAAAATTAAGTCGTAAACAAGACTGCATTGAAATTAAGGTGGCAGACACAGGCAGCGGCTTTGACGAGGGTGTAAAAAACAGGATTGATGAAATGCTTCTGCACTGTGATAAAGAGAAACCCAAGACAGAAAGCATCGGCATATTAAATGTTCAGAAGCGTATAAAGCTTTTGTGCGGCAAGGAGTTCGGCTTAAGCTACACCGAGAATACATATGGCGGTATAACAGCGCATATACTGCTGCCGCTGGTGCGGGAGGAATATAAATGAGAAAGCTCAAAGTATTGTTAGTTGATGATGAAATTATGATAAGAGAAGGGTTTAACCGCCTGTTCGATTGGGAGGCTCACGGATGCGAGGTGGTCGGCGAGGCGGCGGACGGGATGGAGGCATTGGGGCAAATTGACGCACTTCAGCCTGATATTGTGATTATGGATATAAATATTCCAATTATGAACGGGCTAAAGGTAATAGAGGTAAGCCGCGCAAAGCATCCGGATATTGCTTATGTAATTGTATCGGGATATGATGACTTTGCATATTGCCGTCAGGCTCTGCGGCTGCAAATTGCCGATTATATCTTAAAGCCTGTGAATTATGAGGAATTTGGCGGCTGCATTGATAATCTGAAAATATCAATGTATGAGAATAAGACAAGCGGACAAAAGGATCCCGAGAACCGGGAGGAACGTGTTATTTCCTCTATCACACGGTATATGCAGGAGCATTTGTCGGAGGAAATAAGCCTGTCCGTTTTGACTGATGAGTTTCACTTAAATCCGCAATATATCAGTCAGCTTTTTAAAAATGAAATCGGAGTGGGGTTTCTTGCCTATCTTACAAACATACGCATAGAAAAGGCAAAAAAGCTGCTGTTATCCACCGCTTTTTCCGTAACCGAAATATCATCATATTCCGGTTACAGTGATTACAGAGTTTTTACTAAGGTGTTTAAAAGGACAGAGGGGATTACGCCCTCACAGTTCAGACGTGAGTTCTTAGACGAAGGAAAAAAGGAATTATAATTAATAGGGAATATTAATACAGAATTGACTTGTAAAGGATAATTATGCCGATGTCTATAAATTTGACACATTTAACTGCAAAATTTGCCTATAACTTTTAAAAGCTATACGGTAAAATACCAGTAACGTTGGACGTTAATCAAAAAACGTTCGCATAGCGTAAAAAAACAGGAGGTAATATTAAAATGAAAAGGGTTAACAGTATTTTATGGGGAATTGCGCTGCTTGCTGTAAGCGCAGTATTGATTTTAAACGTGTTTGAAATTACGAATATCGAGTTATTTTTTGACGGGTGGTGGACGCTTTTTATTATTGTTCCGAGCTTTATCGGAATATTTTCCGGTCATGACAAAACGGCCAATATTATCGGACTTTTAATAGGAGTATTTTTGCTTCTTGCTTGTCAGAACATTGTTGACTTTGATATTCTGTGGAAGCTTATAGTACCTGTGATAATTGCCGTAATCGGACTTAAAATGATTTTCGGAGGAGTTATCGGAAGCAAGGGCTTTATGAAAAGACCGGAAGTGAGCGGAGATAATATAAAAACAGCCTTTGCCGCATTTACGGGGCAGGATATCGATTATGACAATGAGATATTTACGGGAGCGGAGCTTACGGCAGTATTCGGAGGAGTAAAATGTGATTTAAGAAAGGCAGTATTTACGGAGGATACCGTTATAAATGCCTGCTGCATTTTCGGAGGAGCAGATATTTTTCTTCCCGATAATGTAAATGTAAAGGTTAATTCCAACTCGCTTTTCGGAGGTATTGACAACAAAAAGCATCAAAATTCAAAGGATAACCTATATACGGTTTATTTGAACGGTACCTGCATTTTCGGAGGAGTTGATATAAAATGACAACTATGCAAAAAATTATTAAATATCTTGCATTGGCTTTTGCAATATTCTTAAGCGTCAGTATAATATCAGGTATCTGCGGCGCGTTGTTTTCCGTCACATCTTTTTTTGGTAAAAATACATCGGGCGAAATGACAGATATGACCTTTGAAAAAAATTTTTCGGGAATAAGCATAAATATAAGCGCTGCAGAGCTTGATATAAAAACAGGCGAAGAATTCAGGGTTGAAACAAATCACAAGTATTTAGAATGTGAAACATTGGGCGATATTCTTAAAATAAACGAGAAAAGATCATTCCTTGCTTCACACCCCGGTGGTATGAAGGTGATATTAACCGTACCAAAGGAAAGCGTTTTTGACTATGCGGATATCAGCACCGGAGCCGGAAGTGTAACAATCGACACTATTCGTGCAAGCTCACTTTCTGTTGATCTCGGAGCGGGTGAATTAAAGGCAGAACAGCTTTACGCTTTGAATGATGCAGAAATCGACGGCGGAGCCGGCAGTGTAACAATCAGCGGCGGATATTTAAACAATGCTGATATTGACATGGGCATAGGCGAGCTTAATTTAACAAGCGAGCTGGACGGAAAAAGCAGTATTGATTACGGTGTGGGTGAAACGAATCTTGTACTTGTGGGAACGGATAATGATTACAAGATAGAGCTTGACAAGGGTGTCGGAGAGGCATGGCTTGATGGTAAGAAAATGAGTGATGACTCTGTTTACGGCGGCGGCAGCAGACAAATTGAAATTGACGGCGGAATAGGTGAACTGAACATAACCTTTAAGCCGATGCCTGCCAAGGGGCAGATATAAATAGGAGATGATATAAATGAGAAACACGCCAAATATTCTTTTATCGGTATGCATAATTTTTATAGCTCTTGTTCAGCTGTTGATAAGTATTGCGGTGTTTGCTTTTTTACCGGTTGATATGTCTGTGGTGCTTGTTGTTTTAAGCAGTATTTCTTTTTTAATTGCATTGGCTGCCGGTATAGCGCTTGATTACAGCACCGGTCTGTACGAATGTAAAAGGTGTGGACAAAAATTCAGACCAAAGCTTGCGGCTTATGTTTTCGGCGCTCATACACTTACAAAAAGATATTTGAAGTGTCCCCACTGCGGAGAAAAAAGCCTATGCAAAAGGAGGTTGTCGGAATGAAGGGTAAAATAGCTGCGATAATATGGTCGGTTCTGCTTATAATCGGACTTTTTATGATTTTGAATAATATTCAGATAAGCAGATATGTTTCTGATTTAAAGGGAGTATTTGCGGCAGGAACAATTTTTTCGTCTGTTTCGGGATTGGGGTTGTTGCTTGAGCTTTACGGAAAACGACAATAAAGGAGAATGGTTATGGAAATGATAGCAATTACACATGAAAACTTGGAGCAGGAGCATATATGCTGCGCCATTTCAAGCAACAAGGATCCACAGGTGGCATCCAAAAAAGCGTGGCTTAAGGAGCGTCTGGACGAGGGACTTGTCTTTTTAAAATCTGCGCAGAGGGGGAAGTGCTTTATTGAATATATCCCTGCCGAATATGCGTGGGTACCTATCGAGGCAGACGGGTATATGCACATTAACTGCTTTTGGGTGTCGGGTTCACTTAAAGGGCATGGATATTCAAATGAACTTCTGAATGCGTGCATTGAGGACGCAAAGGCAAAGGGTAAAAAGGGCATTACAGTGATTTCCTCTCCAAAGAAAAAGCCATTTTTGTCTGACCCGAAATATCTTGAATATAAAGGCTTTAAAGAGGCAGACACCGCAGAACCGTATTTTACGCTGCTATATCTGCCCTTTGACGAAAATGCCGATATTCCGAAATTTAAAGAGTCGGCGAAGGTCCCGCATATATCAGAGGAAGGCTTTGTGCTGTATTATACCGCAGGCTGCCCGTATACAGCAAAGTATGCACCGCTTATAGAGGATTGTGCAAAGCAAAACGGAATACCGTTTAAAAGCATATTGATAGACAGCTGTGAAAAAGCAAAAAACGCTCCGGTAGTATGGACAAACTACGCTTTGTTTTATAACGGTGAATATGTGACGAATGAAATATTAAGCGAAAAGAAGTTTCTTGCGCTTGCGGAAGGCTTGAAACAGCAGGGTTGATTGGTATTTTTGTAAAATCGAAAGGAATGACAAGGAGACTTTGGAAAATGGATAAAAGGCTTTATAAATCAAATGAGAATAAAATGATTGACGGTGTTTGCGGAGGAATAGCGGAATATTTCAATATTGACCCGACAATGATTCGCTTGGGCTGGGTGCTGTTTTCCGCCTTGGGCGGCAGCGGCATCATTGCGTATATAGTGGCGGCAATTATTATTCCGAGAAATCCACAGTGAATTAAAAATGGAACGGGTAATGTTGTATAAACGCTAAAAATTCGTTTAAATTAGTGAAAGGCTGTATGAAATGAAGCATTTACCAAATATTATTACGCTGAGCAGGCTTGTATCGGCGCTTGTGCTGCTACCTGTGTGCGCTTTTTCAAAGGCGTTCTTTGCAATTTATACCTATTGCGGTATTTCGGATGTGATTGACGGCGCTGTGGCAAGAAGAATGCATTCCAATAGTGAAAAGGGAGCAAAATTGGACAGCATTGCAGATATTATGTTTTATGCCGTTACTGCCTTTAAAATTTTTCCTGCGCTGTGCGGTACGTTAACGCCTTTGATTTGGTGTATTATTGCTGCTGCGGCATTTCTCAGGATACTTTCCTATTTGACTGCGGCAATAAAATACCGCAGATTTGCCTCATTACACACATATATGAATAAGCTGACGGGTTTTTTTGTTTTTGCTGTCCCATACATAATATTTCAGCCCTTTGCAAAACCGGTTTGTCTGATAATCAGCGTTGTTGCCGTTCTTGCCGCTCTTGAGGAATTTATAATTCATATGAGTAAGTGTGAATATAATTCCGATAGAAAAGCATTATTTATGCTATGGGGGAAACGATAAATGGATAGTATTCCGGTTATAATAAAAGCTCTTTCAGATAAAAAACAGCCGAATAATAAGGGATTGCGGCTTTTTCAAGCCCGAAAAACTGTCCTGTGAATAAAAAATCTAAATTTGTACAGGAAGGAATTTTATGAAACGATTAGTTATATATGTTCATGGAAAAGGCGGCAGCGCAGAGGAGGCAAAGCATTATCAACCTCTCTTTGCAGAAAGCGAGGTTTTGGGTTTTGACTATAAATCACAAAATCCTTGGGAAGCAAAAAGCGAGTTTTCGCAGTTTTTTGATTTGCACATCAAGGGATATGATTCGGTTGTTCTTATTGCAAACAGCATAGGTGCTTTTTTATCCATGCATGCGCTTGCTGAAAAGAACATTTCTAAGGCTTTGTTTATTTCGCCGATTGTAAATATGGAAAAACTGATTACGGATATGATGATGTGGTCGAATGTGACAGAGGATGAGCTTCAAAGCAAGGGGAAAATTCCTACGGAATTGGGGGAAACTTTATCTTGGGAATATTTGTGCTATGTGCGAAAATATCCGATTGCGTGGAGTATCCCTACCCATATCTTATACGGTGAAAAGGATAACTTAACTTCAATATATACCATATCCGCATTTGCAAAGCAAATCGGCGCGACGCTCACTGTAATGAAGGACGGTGACCACTGGTTCCATACAGACGCACAGATGAAGGTTATTGACAATTGGATAGGACAAGCAATCAGATAAATTCCGGTTTATCCATACTGATGCGTTTACACGGTCAAAAAACACCGGAAAGGGCTTGACAATTATACCTTCAATGTGTTATTATAGTCATATCAGACAGGAAAAAGAGGGTTATTATGAATATAATAGGGCATTTCAAAACAATTACACGTCACCGTCATCAGGTTATAAAAAACTGCTTTAAAGCAGGCATAGGCTTTCAGGGACTGTTTCATGATTTATCAAAATACTCATATGCCGAGTTTTCAGTGGGCGCAAAATATTATCAGGGAACAAAAAGCCCAAATGATAAGGAGCGTGAGCTCTACGGCTATTCCGCCGCATGGCTTCACCATAAGGGGAGAAATAAGCACCATTTTGAATATTGGTATGATTTTAATTCAAAAACACACGAAATTGAGCCGGTTGAAATGCCGATGAGGTACTTAAAGGAAATGTTTTGTGACAGAGTTGCCGCAAGCAAAATTTATCAGGGAGATAAATATACCGAGAGTCATCCCTTAGAGTATTTTATAAAATCAAAGGCAAGAAAATATATGTATGAAAAAAATGCCAATACGCTGGAGGAATGGCTGAGAATGCTTGCGGAGCATGGGGAGGAGTATACCTTTAAATATATTCGTGGGTTGAGTCATAATAATATTTAATACGCTCATATATTTGATTTTGTTGCACCGACAGGCTTATCAGACTTTATCAATGCGCGTTGTGTAAAATTTTTGATTTTATACGTAAAATTTTGAAAATAGTCAAAATTTTCTGAATGCGATTGAAAATCGCATTTAATCGGTGAGCATTATTTACCGGTTTTCAGATAGCTAAGTGAATACATAAAGCCGTCAATTTTCACGGTCATAATATCTCCGCCTACAGGTTCCCCGTCAACGCAAAGAACATTTGCCCTTACCGTTTCGTTTGTTTCCTGCGGAAAATTTTTGACAATATATGTATATCTTACCGCATTGCGACCCTTGAAAGGTGCAAGGTCAAGTCCTGAGAGCTTTTGTAGGGCATTATAGTTGTTATACACCTCGTCAAATACTATTGGGATTTTCAGCGATTCTTTTTCAATGCAGTCAGCCTCAACGCTCCAGCCGTACCTGTCAAGAAATTCTAAATTTTTTTCGTCTTCGTCACTTGCAAATACCATACATACGGCACCTATGATTATGATTACAGCTACCGTAATTACATAATAAAGCATTTTTTTCACAGCTCACCTCATAAAAAAGTTTCCAATAAATTCTTAGTATAATTTTATGCGGTTTTGTAAATCATTAGAATATAAAATAATAAAATTTAAAACAGTTAAATCACTGCATAATTAAAATTTATTGCCGTACTCGTCCGCAGATACGGCGGCATAAAGCCTGCATGCAGCGGTCAGAAAGGTGTGAAAGAAATGCTTGACAGAATTGCTTTGATACTTGTTATTATAGGTGCCTTAAATTGGGGAAGTATCGGAATATTTAATTTCGATATTGTAGGCGCAATTTTCGGCGGTCAGGGTTCAATACTTGCAAGAATTATTTTTACAATAGTAGGTATTGCCGGTCTTTGGGCCATCGGATTGCTTTTTAAGGAAAGAGATGCACTTGAAAACAGGTAAAAAAATACCGTCACTGTAGAAAAAGAATGACGGTGCCGAAAAAAATAATGAAACGGCATAGCTCTTGCCGTTTCATTATTTGTATACATATATTCTATTTCGTTAAGCATAATACAATAACAGCGGATATATTACTTATTTGCCCTATTCTTTTTTGATGGACGCTGCTTTGCGGCATTTTCCATTCTTTCCTCATAGGCCTCATTATAACTCTCCGTATCATTATGATAATTGTCATCACCGGAAAAATATGAACTGTCAGAAGCGTTGGTTCCGTCAAGCCCTGAGTTGGCTGTTTCGAGGTCAATCTCGGCATTTGAGGTGCCGTCATTACCGTACCCATACCCGTATCCATATCCGTAACCATAACCATAACCATATCCGCCGTAATTATTGTAGGATTTACTGAATATGCCCTTTCCATAGCCATAGCGCTTATAGGAGCCGTATCTGTTTGAAAGCGTATCAACGTCATTCAAAACATAACCGAGAATTTTAGCCTCGGCAAAATCCAGGCTGCTCCTTGCTCTTTCAAGGGTTTCATGTATAGTATAGTTTTGTCTTACCACCACGATAACACCATCGACAAATTTGGACATGGCCGTTGCATCGGCAACAAGAGTTACCGGAGGAGTATCAACAAAGATGTAGTCATACATTTCGGATAGCTCATCAAAAACCTCGCCCATTTTAGGTGAAGAGAGAAGCTCCACAGGGTTGGGAGGAAGCTGACCGGCAGTAATACAGTCGATACCGTACTTATCACAGTGCTTAATGGCCGCCTTAAGCGGAATAAGACCGCAGAGTACATCGGAAATGCCGTTTTTCCTTTCTATCTGTAAATGCCTGTATATTCTCGGCTTTCTTAAGTCGGCACCGATTATAAGAACCTTTGAGCCTGTCTGCGCAAAGGCAATGGAAAGATTAAGACAGGTGGTTGTTTTTCCTTCGCCGGGGCTTGCGCTTGTGAATATAATTTTTTTGCATTTGTTGCCGTTATCGCTCAATGTAAAAATAATATTGGTTCTGAGCGCTTTATATGCCTCTGTAATAACAAAATTGGTGTTCTTATCAAGCAGGGAGGAAATTCTTGTCTGAGTTGCTTCCTGCTCGGCAGATTTATATTTTGCTTTTGTTTCGTTGAGCTTGCCTATCAGCTTAAGTACGTTAAATTCCATAGCTTATTCCTTCCTTTCTAACTTTGTTTTTCCGTAACCGTAAGAAGAAACATTTCCGTGTGCCTGCAAAGATGGAATTTCACCGAGAAGCGGCTCCTTATAGCGTTGACTGATTTCATCTCCGCTTTTGATTCTGGTATCAAACAGCTCAAGAATAATTACGATGAATGCACCGAGAATAAGACCGATAAATACGCCTATAAAGGTATTTCGTCTTATATTGGGTGATATTGGAGTTTTTGTTTCGCTGGCATCGTCAAGCACCTTTACAGAGCCTGCCTCGACAACACGTATAAGCTCGTCGGGCGCATATTTTACGATGCTTTTGGTTATCTTATAAACATCATCCGCGTCGTTGCCTTTAACAGTGATTGAAAGAATTTCCGTTTCGTTTAAAGCATCCATTGTGATCATGCTGCGGAGCTGATTAACTGTGTATTTTCCGTCAAACTCGTCGGCAATGGTTGTAAGGAATGTACGTGCCTGAAGAATTTCGGCATAGGTCATTACAAGCTGTCTTGAAGCGTTCTGAGTAGCCTGAGATATGTCTTCATTTGATTTCTGACGTTCAGAGTTTACATACAGAGAGGCAGATGAGCTGTACACCGGTGCCATAAAAACCTCGGAATACACAAAGGAAAATACACCTACAAGAATTGTGGTTAAAAATACAATGGTCCATCGTCTCAAAAGCATATCAATTATATTAATGATATTCAGTTGTTCATTCAAATAAATCACTCCTATATTTTATTAGGCTTCGGCAGGCGTCTGCTGTCCTTTTCAATGGCCTGCCCCCAAAACCGTATAATTATTTTTAATTTTATATTGATGATAAAGATTGATATTCAATTGAAGCTACCGATAAAAATAAAAACAACACATTTAATAATAACACATTTTACATAAAAAATCAATGCTTTTAAATAAATTTCCCTAAATTTATAAATAAATTTTAAAAAAAATATAAAAAGTGTCGATTTTATATATAAAAAATACAACGTATATAATATTTTTATATTGATTTATTTCAGATAAAATACGGTGATAGCGCATATTGCGGCAAAAACAATAAGTGCGGAATGAATTACAAATATCCGTTTGATTTTGCCGTATTCATTGTTCTCCGCCAAAGACGATACGGTTTTATATATGCACAACGCGGCACCGCAGATTACCGCCGGGAAGAAAAATATTCCGAGAAGATAGGAGTAGCTGATATCCGCAAGCAAAAGCATTATCAGTGTAAAATATCCCAATCCGCTTAAAAGAGAAAAAATAAGCAGTCCGTATTTTGAATCAAGTATTTTTTTCATTGCATTATTCCTTCCGTTTTAATGACAGGCTGAAAAAACAGCCCGATAGAAATATAAAAGCCTTCCCTAAAAAGTTATTCCTTTAATTCCTGCAAAAGCAGCTTCTGCAGGAATTAAAGGCTGAATTTAATTATAAGCTCTTGCAGGACAAAGCCGCACCGATAATTCCGGCATCATTGAACAGTGTTGCAATGCTTATTTCGACCTTTTTCAGATATTTGTTATATTCGTGTGCGTTGCAGTATTCTCTTATGGGCTTTAGGAGATACTCTCCCTCTTTGCTGATTCCTCCGCCTATAACAAGCTTTTCCGGCTGGAAGATATTTATAATGCTGACAAGCCCCGACGCCACGTATTCACAATACTGCGCCACAACTGCCTTTGCCGCTTCATCGCCTGCTTTTGCGGCATCAAAGGAGGTTCTTCCACTAACCTTTCCCTCCTTTTCGGCATATTGATGCATAAGGCTTTCGGGATGCTTTTCCATAGCCTCCTTGGTTTGTCTGATCAGCGCCGTAACAGAGGCATATGCCTCCCAGCAGCCTACATTTCCGCAGTTACAGGGAACACCGCCGTGAACGAGGGTAATATGACCTAATTCACCGCCTGCGCCGTTTGAACCGCTATACACCTTTTTATTTATTACGATACCGCCGCCGACACCGGTGCCGAGGGTTATAAAGATAAAGGAATCGGCATTGTTGCCGTTTGCCATATATTCTCCGAAGGCTGCCGCATCGGCATCGTTCAGTATACTTACGGGCAGATTAAAATACTTTTTCAGCTCTTGTGCCACGGGAGCATGATGCATTTTCAGATTGTTTGAAAATGCCACCGCACCTGCCTTTGAGTCGATAGAGCCCGGGCAGCCTATTCCTATGCCCTTGATATCCGCCTCGGTAAGACCTGCATCGGCTATGAGCTTTTTTGTGAGCACTGCCATATCCTTTACAATTTCCGTATAATCTCTCGGAAGAAGTGTAGGTGTTGAACCCTTGGAAACAATTTTTCCGTCATCTGTTACAAGACCGGCGGCAATGTTTGTTCCGCCTAAATCAATTCCAACATACATTTTATATTCAGTCCTCTCGTATATTGCTTTAATATTTGCTGTAGTACTGTATGAAATACACAGCATTCTTATTTTATACGAATTTTAATAAAAAGTCAACTGATTTTTTTAATAATCAGTAATTTGTGGGAAAAATGTAACATAAAAGTTATATTTTTAATAAGAATAACGGTTTTTCATAATGTGGCGCAGACATTGTGAACAATATGTAAATTATATTGTAATAAAATATTAAATTTATGTCAGCAATATTGAAAAAAAATTTTGCGATGCTATAATATCCTGTTATATCGGAAAAAATAATATTATTTTAGCAAATCATCTGCCATCTGCGGCAGTCGGTACAGCAATTCTGATTTTTTATATGTGAAAGTGTATAAATAACAAAACGGAGGAATTAAAAATGTCATATCACAGTCAGTCAAAAGAGGAGATTCTGAAGAGCCTGTCATCTGATGAGCGTATGGGTCTCGGTGCGGAGCAGATAAATACGCTCAAAGAAAAATACGGTCCCAATAAATTACAGGAGAAGAAAAAGAAAACCAACCTGCAAAGATTTTTCGGTCAGTTTAAGGATGCTATGATACTTATTCTTATTGCGGCGGCGGCGGTATCCTTTGCCATAGCGGTTGCTGAGGGCGAGCCTAAGGAATTTTTTGAGCCTGTTCTCATTTTGCTCATAGTTGCGGTTAATGCGGTTATGGGAGTTATGCAGGAAAGCAGGGCAGAAAAAGCCCTTGATGCTCTGAAAGGTATGTCCGCTCTACATGCAAGGGTACTACGAAACGGAGAGGAAA
>Ga0256406_1001743_pt1 | contig 33722 bp, 28 predicted proteins | sample RumenRJG_03DNA_FD_185986 | JGI IMG/M metagenome (GOLD analysis project Ga0256406, IMG submission 185986) | Bovine rumen microbial communities from Lethbridge, Alberta, Canada - RJG_03 | ecosystem: Host-associated > Mammals > Digestive system > Stomach > Rumen | place: Canada: Alberta | collected...
TTTAACAATCACAAAATTACTAACTCATTGATAATCAACACGAATTATTTTAGCTAAAAATCATTAAATATCATCCTCCCAAACTCATAATCTGGAGGTCCTAGGTTCAAGCCCTAGCTGGTCCACACTGATAATCAGCGACTTAGATGAAAATCGAGTCGCTGATTTTTCTTTTTTGCGAACACGATGCGAACACCACGGGGTTGCGAACAACGAGTGATAGGCTATGATATGTCGTGCGAACATCAACGGTGTTCGCATTTCAACAGATCCAGTGGACTTAGAATCATAATCAAGAGTAGGCATACCTAAACGACATAGTAGCATGATTGTTTTCTTAACGTCATACTCACAGTGTGTCTAATAAGGCTAGCATAATAACGTCTTGTTCATGCTTTTATCGCTGCTGATGTCGATAAACGCTGGCTTTGGCTATTCACAATAGCGGGATTTTCACAATATTTTCCCGATTGATAGCAGAAGTTGGCTTATTGCATGAGAGAATCGAAGGTTGGCTTCAAGTCGCAAAGCATGAAGCGGGTGCTCAGCGGTTCTTCTTCAACCAACTCTAAAGCTTCGCGTTCATCTGATTCTTCTTGAAATACGAATAGAAATTTATTGCGAAGATAATAGTTCAAGACATGAACATCGTTAACCGCATCCACAATGATGTATCTTGCTCCAACATTCCTCACTAATCCAGCAAGCCATGCCTTAATGTCTTCCATCAATTCGTTTCCCAGATGGACAGCAGCAAATTTGTCGAAAACGGCCAGCTGGCCAATCAGAATAGCAGGATATTGGTCACGCTGTTTAACGTATGGGATTTTACGGTTAATCTTGTTCCGCATCTTCTTGGGAATAGCACTTGTGGAGATGTCGGAACAAAGAATACAGAAACCTGCCACAGCTTCTTTCGTCTCAGGAAGATAGAAACAATATGTACTACTCAACAACTGGCTATCGTTGAGCACACACTCTTCACGAAAGAACTTCTCAATGTCTGGTTCACGACTGCAATCAAAGCCAGTCAATTGATCATGAAGTTCTTTCGTCAGCAGAGAAAAGTGACAGTCGTTAAGCGTCATTGCCTCTACCCATTGTATTAGCAATGATGACCTTCATTCTGTTGAATGCGGCTTTCACATCAAAACCAGCATCCTCAGTTGCTGCACGCTTCTGTATCTCATTGAAGTATGCGGCGTTCTTACCAGTCAGTACTGGCACGGCTCTTGGCTTATACATATTCGATTCCCTTTCTTCTTTTATGCTGCAAAGATACATTTTTATTTTGATATTGCTAAGAACTTAGCTGCAATTTTGCAGGGTATGATGGCAGAAGCGTCATGCCGGTGATAGCGCAAGATCTTATAAAGGACGCCAAACCTGCAACAAAAATCGAAATTGATACCTACATGTCGGCTATTGGCTTCGTTAAAGTTAACGATGAAGGACGATATAAGAATGTCAGGTATGTCATTTGGGATATAGTCCCACGGAACGTACTTCAAGACAAGGATGGTGACTTCTTTGTCGTTGATGCCGAAATCAGAGAACTAAGCTTTTGAAATGAGTACACACCTGTTAAAATAAAGTCAATAAATTATAAACTTTTACGCTTTGTTTTAACATTTGACATTAAAATTACATTATTTGAATATCATTGAGTGCACAAACGAAAAAGTTCAGCTACTATTGATTAACAATTAGCAACATAGCGTCTCGTAACGCATTTGCAACATTCAGGAAATATGTGTAATTTTGTGGGCGTATTAATAATAATATCTATGAACATCACACTTCGCCCACCTCCGAGGAATATGAGCATGGTATATGCTCCGCCCAGAACGATGCCACAGTCTTTTATGCCTGTGACACAGCCGCTAAGGAGTATTCTCCCTGGCGTTATAACACACACAAACACTTTGTCCATCGAGAGATGGCCCAATATCTCTAATACATACAAAACACCATGACAAGCATTAAAAATTTATCTATGGAGGAGTTGCTTCAGAAGCCCCTCTGCATGATGAACGGCGAAGAGTTCGCCTTCTTCCTGAACAATCTGCACTTCATTCAGAAGAATGTCGCCGCGGAAGTAGTAGATGATGCTCCGAATACAAAGCATCTTGTATACGGTATCTCTGGTATTGCTCAGCTATTCAACTGCAGCATTCCCACCGCCAGCCGTATCAAGAGCAGCGGGGTGATCAACGACGCTATCACCCAGGTGAAGCGTAAGATCGTAGTAGATGCCGACAAGGCACTGGAATTGGCACAGGCTGCCGGCACGCACAGGATTGCCAGCATCGGCTATGATGACTTGGGACGGTTCATCAGCCGCCGGCGCCCGGGCAAGGCAGGCGAGGAGACGTATGGCTACGACCTTCACGGATGGACAACAACAATCACCGCGGGCAGGTTCACTGAGCGTCTGGCGTATGCCAACCCAACGACTGGCGTTCCACGCTACAATGGTGACATCAGCCAGTTGGCGTGGTCACGAGACAGTACACAACTCTGTGGCTACAAACTGTCGTACGACGCCCTGGGACGGATGCCCCGTGCAGAATACGGCGAAGGCAGTGGCCTCAGTGACAAGGTGGGCCGATACGATGAGCGCATCACCGGCTATGACGCCAACGGTAATATCATGGGGCTTGTGAGGAACGGACGCCGGCAGGATGGCTCCTATGGCAGCATCGACGAGCTGACTATCACACGGCGTGGCAACCGCTTACAGAAAGTCATTGACCGTGCGCCGCGCCTTGTCAGCAAGGGCTCGTTCGACTTCAACGATGATGACAACAACGTGGAGGAGGAATATACCTTCAACGCCGACGGTGCCATGACGGGGGACCTGAACAAGGGCATCGCGCTCATCGAATATGATGACAACAACTGCCCGCGGCGCATACAGTTCACCAATGGATGCGTCACGGAGTATGTCTACTCGGCCAGCGGCCGCAAGCTGCGTGCTGTGCACTACAAAGCCATGCCAAACATTACGGTGCCCATGGGCGAGAGACATGACCTGACACGGCGGGAGACATTGTCGAAAGACTCCACCGACTACCTGGGCAGCCTCGTCCTTATCAACGGCAGGGCGAAGCGTTACCTCTATCCCGGTGGATATTGCCAGGTGGGGTACATCGATGAGCCTTCTGACGTGGACCCGGGGCAACCTGATCCCTTCAGGCCGCTTTTGCCGATTGCACCCTCCAAAGCCATCACCCAGGGAGTCTTTACACCGCCAACAGACTCATCGGCTATCATCGACCGCAATAAAATCACCTCAATGGCGTTCATGTATTATAACCGCGACCATCTGGGCAATGTGCGTCAGGTGGTGGACGAAGAAGGCAAGGTACGCCAGAGCCTCGACTACTATCCTTTCGGCACACCATACAGTGACGCTACGGCAAAGAACGTGAACATGCAGCCATACAAGTACAACGGCAAGGAGCTCGACCGCACACACGGACTGGACACTTACGACTATGGTGCCCGGCAGTACGACCCTGTGCTCGCGCAGTGGACGAGCGTGGACCCGATGGCGGAAAAATATTATCCCTTAAGTTCGTATACCTATTGTTTAGGCAATCCTGTTAGGCATATAGACCCTAATGGCAAAAGCACTTGGGTTTATATGACTGGAAATTACACTTATGAGGTATTCGGTGGTAATTTAATGGATGATGATAGAAATATATATGTTTATCATAAAAACAAGAAAGGAATTTTAACACGAGGGTCATCTATCGGTATCACTCCAACAACAACTAGTTTTTATGATTCAAAGAAAAGGACATGGGTCAGAAGCATCATTAATATGACTAATGATTCTGGAATAAAATTTTTAAACCATTTCAAAATTCATCAGGCTTTCTCTTATTATAACATACTTGAATACATATACAATGCTCGTGGAAATCATAAATATGATTTCAAGGTGACTGATGGCAATTCCTTTGTGGTTAGTAGTGAACTATCTTATGCATATCGAGGCATGCCAATAGGAAGGGCTACTTGGGGAAACTATAAAGGGAAAAAAGTTATTGCTTCTGCTAGGGATATAGGCAATATGGCAGCTGGTATTGTTTCTGCTAAAAACGGCTTGCCATATTCCTTGGCTCGGTTAGGGTTTGACACCTACCAATCCTGGCAAGATTTCCACAAATCAAACAAAATAGAGTTCCATATTGAAGAGCAATCAACCAGGAATGCAGAATTTTATGGATATTTTACAGAAATACTTGGGAACTACTATTAATGGAACAAAAAAGATGAAAAATGTACTTGTAGTCTTTCTTTTGGCTATTCTAGTTTCATGCTCACAAAAGCATGATGCAATCGACTATACCTATTACAACTCCAAATATAAGATTAAACTTCTTGTTAAGGATTATGGAGATATCAATGATATTGTTATCAACAATACTGACACTCTCACTATTACCAACAGCCCATTGGTGTGGAACTTGTACATATATTACAAGCCAGGATCAGATACGATTTTCTATGAACCAGCTACTCCTGTTCTTAGAATATCATCAAGGCATTATCACTTTTATAAAATAAAGTATAAAAAAGGGCAACTTAATTTAGAAGAGTTAAGCACTCCTGATTCTACAACATTAAGGCAATACGTATTAATATCTGGGATAGACAAACCTAATCTTTCAATAGGTCATATGGACTCGATTGAATGTCAGGAAATGAAATTAATTAAAATCACAAATTCGCAAGGGAGATTGCTTGATAAAGAAATCTTCTATAACGCGAAATTTTCTTAAGGGTTATAGACTATAGACAGTTTCACTTATTTGCAGTACTTAACATGACACAGCCCATGAAACATTTCATTCAATCACTTACACTGGCAATGTTATCGTTTTGCCTATTCGCCAGTTGTTCCAATGACTCGGGCGAATTCATTGGGCCCGATGGTCTTTGGGCACCTATCCAGTTGGCGTGCGACTCGCCATCATGCCTCAACGATGGGCGGAAGGATGCCTCATCTCTGAAGGTCCCTGCCACGGGCGGGGAATATGTGCTGACCTGCACCAACTATCAGCATCTCGATTTCTGCCTTGCCGATTCAGACTTCAGTTGTCTGAATGGCGATGGTCAAGTGATGGTCGACCGCGTGTGGGGTGACACCGTATCCAATGGATGGGCGACACTCATCATACAAGGAAACCACGTCAAGGCCACCGTGCAGCCTAACGACAGCACGGGTGAGCGAGGCAGCATAGTTTGGCTGTGGAATGTAGATATCAGAAAATTGCTGTGGGTGAACCAAAGAGGGAAGTAGACGGTCTGTGTTGAAGTGTGGGTAGCGCGCCGCATTACCCACTCTATTCAACACAGACCCGTTTTGATTGTATGCCTCCATATCCCCCGTGTGTTTCGCTATGCATCACCTATGGCCAAATTGTGTTTCCACTACGGGACTATAGCATTACGTGATTTACCGGATGAGACCTATGAAACACACCGCGGCCATGAGCGGGCTAGTGCCTGCTCATGGCCGCAGCTATTGTAACGGTGGGGGGATGGTTACTTCACCCTCTTGCTCACCCTCGCTGTACCGTCGGAGAATCTCGTTTTCACGATGACGATGCCCTGGGCATGAGCATCAACCCTTCTGCCCGAGAGGTCATAGTAGTCGGTGGCGACAACGCGGGCGTCACTGCTCACGCTGATGCCGGTTGTCACGATGTCGTAGGAGACGACGTTGCTCCAGTTTGTCGTGCCATCATAGGTGAAGGCCGACTGTATGCCGATCTTTGTCTCTGGCTTCTCGTTGAGCCAGATCTTTCTGACCGTTGGCTCACCATACTCATCCGTGATGTCGCTGCAGGTGAACGCGAAGGGGATCACCTCGGTGTCCACATCGAAGTCGGAAGGATACAGCGCTGTCGTGAATGTGTAGGGCTGGTCGTCGAAGTATACTCGATAGGAGATGCCCTCCGGGTCAATATAGTCGCCGTTGACATCCTTGTTGGGTATCTTGACCATGAACTTATACTGGTTGTAGCTCTCGTTGTATTCCCACGAGACGATCTCCGGGTCGGCTGGCGTGGCTGCCTTGGCAACATAGAGCTTATAGACAGGCGCGCAGAACAGGTCCACCTGGTGGCCATTGATGTCCATCATCACCAGGGCGCGGTCGGTGGAGAGCGTCTTGGTGGCTTCGTCGTAGACGAACGTCACCTCCGTCAGGCTGTCTATATGGGCCAGTTCGGTCACCGTGTCGCCATCCTCGTCCAGCGTTTTCACCACGTCGGCGCCATGGATGAAGTCGATGCGCGAGCCACCCACATATTGTGGCACCTCTACGCTCAGGCGCCCGTCTTTCAGCGTGCCCTTGAAGAGGATGCTCGTGTCGTCTTCGTGGTTTAGGAAATAGAAGTCATCACCCGCCCGGGCGATGTTCACTAGCTTGGGCGTCTGCTCCGTGCCGTCAAGGTCGTGGTTGTAGAGCACGTAGTCCATCTCCTCAGCACCGTCGGGCACGACAGCCACCTCATAGTTGAAGGGCGAATAGACAGGCTTGTAGAAGTCGCCGCCCACGCTTCCAGTCTGGTCGCTCATCACGAGGATGGTGTCGCAGCTGATGGTGCTGGTGGCTTCGTCGTAGGCCATCCGCACCGACGTCACATCGGGGCTGACGTGATAGAAATAGTATTTATAGCCATAGTAGTCCATGGTCTGTAGGAATCCGGCGTTCATGAAGCAGTCGCTGCCCCGGTACTGCCCCACATACTGCGGGAAGTCGACATAGATCGAGTCGCCGCGGCGTGTGCCCTTGAAGGCGAAGTCGGGGCAATAGCGATAGAGGTCCATGAAATAGAAGTCGTCGCCGTCTTGCGCCACCCGGATTTTCGAGCTTGTCCGGCCGTTGCCGGTCTCCTGCTCTACGCTCAGCAGATAGTCTTTCACCGTTGCCGAGTCAGGCACAGTCACCATCTGGTAGTCGAAGACGGTCAGTGTCGGTTCGTTGAGGTAGGAGAGCGTGGTGGCCTTGCCCGAGGTGATGATGAGGAAGTCGTTGCACTTCATCTTCCCACTGGCCTTGTCGTAGCTGAACACCACTTTGTCCTTGCCGTATAGTATGCGGTAGTAGCGTGCCTCCTCGCCGGTGTCGGGGTCGGTGTCCCAATAGAGCTCGCCGGCGCGCAGGTAGGTGTAGGCATTGTTGCGCTTGCCCAGATATTCCGGCAGGGCGAAGACGATGGAGTCGCCGGCGATGGTGCCCTTGATGCACAAGCTTGTGTCGGCGTCCACCAGTCCGGAGATATAGCAGTCGGTGCCATCGATGGCCACCTTGGCGTTGTCCATGGCATAAGCCTCCGTGGGCTGCACCTGCTGGCACACGTAGCGATATTTCTGTGCCGTGACGTTCTGGGGCATCGTGATCTCGGTCATTGCAGCCTCGTCGACGGGCTCATACTCGTGTGCGGCGCTGTAGCATTGTATCTCATCATCGTCGTTGATGGCGAGGATGTACATGTGGCCCCCCGTGGCGTCGACAGCATTGCTCGTGATGGTGTCGTCCTTGATGGTGAACTGGAATGCCGCGGCCGTGGTGTCGACGATGAGCGAGCCGTTGCTGTTCACTGTGGCGATGGCAGCTCGGCAGGAGGAAGAGCAATACTGCATGTTCGGGATGGTGATTACGCCGTTGTGGCTGTCGCCCGAGGTGATCGTTCCTTTGACGTAGGTGCCGTCGGCCACAAGGTAGACGAGGTCCTTGAAGTAGACGTCGTTGCCATCGAAGTACACTTTGTCGGCATAGCCCGACAGCCATCCCTGGCGATAGGTGTTCCGGAAATAGAATTCCGTCAGGGAGTAGTCACGGGCGGTGCCCAGGGGTGTGGTGATCGGGTCCTGACGCTTGGCTGCCTTTGCGGGGACTTGATTGCGCCCTTCGGCAAACGAGGCTGCTACTCGGCCCAACTGGCCATTGCTGACGAGGCTCCTTCCTTCCTTGATGCCATTCAGCTCCTGGGCATAGGCGCCGGGGAGGCTGATGAGCAGCAACATGAAGGTCAGGAGAAAGCTGTTGTAAACTCTCTTCATAATGCTCCTTCTTTTAATGGTTTGGTGAAACATTCTTTTGCAAAGATATGCAGATTCCCGATAAGCAAGGCCTGCCATCGGTCGAAAAGACTTTCGTTTAAGCTTAAACGGACCTATTCTGCCTACAGATTGATGCCCGCACTTACATTTTCCTTGCCAATAGATACTCAGAAGGCTTCAGACCCGTGTAGCGCTTAAACGCGGCGATGAAACTCGAGTTCGACTTATAGCCGACGCTATGGCCGATGGCTTCGATGGTCAGATGTCCGTATCTTTCGTGGTCGTTCATCCGGCGGCAGGCCTCTTGTATGCGGTATTTTCCCAAGAGCGTGTAGAAGCTGGTGCCATTCTGCTTGAGCACATACGAGAGATGCACGCGGTTGCTGTTGGTCAGCTGGCAGAGCGTCTCCTGTGAGAACTGTTCCGAGAAGATGGCGTCGGAGGTCTCCATCACCGACAGGATCTTCACCAGCAGATGGTCGATGTCGTGCTGCTCCATCTTGATGTTCTTGTAGGTCGCCTCCGTGGGGCCTCCGCCGGCCTTGCCTTCCCCCTCTTCGGGCGGCTCGGCGGTGTGGTCGGTCTTCATCTGGCGGATGAGCAGCTTCATCTGGTCGCTCTCGGCGATGAGGTCCTGGGTGTTCAGGTAGAGCTGGTGGTTGCTGCGTGCGAGCTGCCTGTATTTGGTGTAGAGCTTCCAGGAAAACAGGGCGATGACCGCCAGCATCACCGACATGAGGATGATGATGATGCTCCGTGCCTCCTTCTTTTGCTGCACGGCGCGCATCTCCTCCTGCATGTTCAGCAGCTCGTGGCGAAACTTTGTCTTGTCGAGACTGGCGAGCATGCTCTTGTTGACGATGTCGTAGTTGCTCTCGAGTTGCAGCAGGCGGTAGTGGGTGGCCATGGTGCTGTCGGGCTGGTGCGTGGTGTAGAAATCATAGAGGCGGCCATAGGTGGCGCTTCGCTCGATGAGGATGTTGTTGTCGCTCTCAATCTTCAGGTTGGCCAGCAGGTAGCTCTTGGCGGTTGGCAGGTCACCCTTTCGGAGGAAGCATTCATAGAGGTAGTTGTGCAGCATGCATTCTATTGACGGCAACTCATAGGGGTCGGCATCGCGGCGGGCCAGCCTCAGCGCCTCGTTGAAGCAGCCGATGGCCTTGTCGTGGTCGGTGCCCATGGCTCTCAGGCCCATGATAGCCTGCCGGGTATAGGCCAGCGGCTTGATGCTGTCGGGAATGTCGTGCATCACGGCCCTCATCTCCTCGCCGATGAGGTTGAGATGATCGCCCGAGGTTGTCATCGACAGCAGGTCGAGCATGCAGAGCACCATCGTGGCATACTGCCGCTGCTGGCGCGCCGCCTGGAAGGCCTGCTTGAACAGCATGAACACCTCCTTGTTGTAGGTGTGGCTGTGGTTGTACATCAGCATGGTCTGCTCGCCCTCTATCACGGCGATGTTCAGCAGGATGTCAGGCAGCAGGTCGCGGTGGCCGTCGGCCTCGGCACATTCCTTGGCCTTGAGGAACGACAGGTAGGCGTTGGGGAAGTCGTAGTAGTCGAAGAGGTATATCAGTCCGATGCTTCGCTGGGCGAGGATGCAGTTGCGGGTGTTGTCGCCGTTCGCCTTTTTGTCGTGGTAGCGGTTGGCAACGAGCGTGTAGCAGACGAAGGCGCTGTCCATCTCCTGTTTTTTGTTGGCATAATAGTCTCCCTTGGCTAGCAGCTCCCCATCCGTCAGGCCCGGCAGATTGTGAACATCCGTCAGACTGGCAGAGCGGGCGGCCAGCGCCACCATCCGGGTGAGCACCAGAATGGCTGCCAGCACGATGGTTCTTCTCCAATGGCTCATGGGCATGATAGGCTTTGTCGTCATAGAACGTTGCGTGAGGGGGCGACTTGCTGGTCGCACCCTTTGCAGTGCAAAGTTATAAAATAGGGGTTACGTCTAGAAATGATATTCGTTAAAGAAGGTTAATGGCTGGCGCATTTGCCGGTACTGCCCGTCGGCGGTGTGCGCTATGTTGCCAGGGCGCCATCCGGTTTCAGTCATTTACGTCAGCACTTGTCCATCCGTACAACGGATTTATCCCATTCCGTGCGCACTTTTCTTGGTTATATGGATTTATTGGAGTAACTTTGCCTGCAACAGGAGGCAGATATGAGCATATTGATTAAAGACACGACACGTGAGGAGCGCATCCGCATCATCAACCGGGCGCTCAATTGTGGCGCGGGAGGATGCGAGAACTGCTCCAGCTGCTGGCTAGGCGGCGGGAGCATCGACAGCATCTATCAGGACTATATCGACGGCAAGCGCGAGATAGCCGACATCAACCGCGAGTACAGCGAGCGCTATGCCGGCAAACAACGAAAATGATGAAACGATGAGTGCACCAGAGATCAGCAGCTCTACGGCCGAGGAGCGGAGGCAGTTTGTCATCAAGCGGTTTGAGTGCCAGGGCGATTGCGACCTCTGCGGCAACTGCTCGTTGCTGCATGGCCGCGACCCGCAGAGTCTGTATGATGACTATATCGCCGGCCGTCGCAGCTTCATGGCAATCACCATGGAGCTCCGGCGATAGGCGCCAAAGGGAGAGGCCATGCCGTGGCGGGAGCCCGCTGCTGGTCATGGCCGTTGATTGTGTGTGCTTAGGAAGACGCTATACTAGTGTATGTCGATGTGCGTGTGGGCTGTGACGGTGCCCCAGATGCGGAAGCTCTTGTCCTCGGTGACCTCCATGCGCGGGTATTTGTCGTTGGCCGGGACGAGCCAGGCGTGCTTGCCGTCATCGTCTACGTGGAAATACTTGATGGTGTAGCCGCCATCATACTCGCAGAACGCCACCTCGTTGGCCGCGGGGTTGCGCAGGCTCTTGTCGATCACCACATAGTCGCCATCGAGGATGCCGGCCCCGACCATAGAGTCGCCTTTCACCCGCATCATCACGCTGCTCTCCGGGTGGCGGCACATCCACCGTGGCACCTTCTGCACGTCGGGCCACACGTTGTTGTCCATCATGATGGGGTAGCCGGCCCTCACAGCTTCGTCCACCACGGGCACATCCACCAAGTCGACGTCCTTGATGAGTGTGGCATTGTCGATGGGCTTGTCGTCGCGTGGCTCTTGCTGCTGCAGCACCATGTTGATGCAGCTCTTGATGAATGCCGTCACCCGTGTGATGAGCTGCAGGTCGTCAGTCTTCGTACTCATTTCTTTGCCATTTCCATTCTCTCTCCTCCCGATATGCCGTACGTGCTAGTGCTCTCTGCTCGTCGTCTTGCTGATGATCATCTGCCCGACGCCTTGGCAGAGCACCAGGGCGCCGATGCCCATGAGCAGCTCCGAGTCGCCCCAGATCCAGAACATCAGCAGCAGGCCTGCGCCGATGGCGGCATTGCGCACACCCCGTTTCCAATAATATTCAGGCGTCTCCAGCTCCCTCGGCTGCACGCTCTCGGGGATGGGCTGTCCTGTCTCCATGGCTTTCTCGGCCAGTCGCACCCGGTTATTATGGTTCTTGAGCAGATAGCGCAGTAGAAGGACGATGACAATGATGGGCGCCGCGATGACGAGGCAGACGATGAGCAGGATGCCAATCACAATGAGCACAGCCCCAACGCCTGCCGTCCCGCCGACGATGGCGCCGATGAGCTTCTCCAGCGCAGTGTCGCCAAACTCGTCGCCATCCCAGTCGATGGTCACGTTGCGGTGGGTGTTGGCCGCCGTGTCGGCATCGGCGATGGCCGTCGACGTCGTGTCGGAATAGGCATCAATGCCCTCGTCCTGCCCGCTTGTGGCAGCGGCCGTGGCCGTCCTGTTTTGTGCTGTCGTGTCGCCGGCGACCTGTTCTGTCGGGGCGTGGTGGCGATGGCGGGGTTGCACCCCCGCAGCGCTCACATTGAGGGTGAGCATCAGGGCCAATGCTAATACATACTGTTTCATAGCTGTCTGTCTTTTTATTGTTTTTTCTGTCCGTTGGACGAAACAGATGGCTTGCAGGTTGCAAAGTAACGAAAAAAAAGCTAACTTTGCAAATATAAAGCCACCAACTTATGTCAACGATAGCACTACCCAACGATTTTGAGACCTACACCGCCTGCTTGATGGGGCCGGCGCTGTGGCCGGTCCTGCGCCAGGGGCTTGTCGAGGAGGAACCGCCGGTGAGCATCCGACTGAACCCCTTCAAGACCTGTGCCGAGGCGCCCGGCGCCAATGGCAGCCACGCCCAGCAGGCGCTCGGCGACCCGATCATCGGCAGCGAATGGCAGCCCGTGCCATGGTGCTCCATGGGGCGCTACTTGCCGCGGCGTCCGCCGTTCACCTTCGATCCATTGCTCCATGCGGGGACCTACTATGTGCAGGAGGCCTCATCAATGTTCATCGACCATGTGCTGCGCCAGCTCGTCCACGAGCCGGTCACGATGCTCGACCTCTGCGCGGCACCCGGCGGCAAGAGCACCACGGCACGCGCCGCCCTGCCGGCGGGCAGCCTGCTCTTCACCAACGAGCCTGTGAAGCTGCGGGCGAGCATCCTGGCAGAGAACATACAGAAGTTTGGGCACCCCGACGTCATCGTGACCAACAACTATCCGGCCGACTATGGCCGCAGCGCCCTCATGTTCGATGTCATCCTCACCGACGTGCCATGCTCCGGCGAGGGCATGTTCCGCAAGGATGCCGGGGCGATAGCCGAGTGGAGCAAAGAGCATGTGGAGAAATGCTGGCAACTGCAGCGCAGCATCGTGCAGGACGTGTGGCCCTGTCTGCGGGCTGGCGGACTGCTCATCTACTCCACCTGCACGTTCAACGCCCATGAGGATGAGGAAAATGTCGACTGGATTTGCCGCACGTTGGGCGCGGAGAGTGTGGCGGTGACCACCCTGCCGGAATGGAACATCACCCAGGAGCTCCTGGGCAGCCATCGCTGCTACCGGTTCCTGCCAGGCAAGACGCGTGGCGAGGGGCTCTTCGTGGCGGTGCTGCGCAAGGAGGGCGAGGCCCAGCAACCATCCGGTGAGCAGACGAAGGGGAAGGACAAGAGGCGGAAGGACCGGCAGAAGGCCACTGCTCAGGGGCAGCGCGTAGCCATCCCCACCGATTGGCTGCAGGGTGAGCAGAAAGTCTACCCCGTGCGCGACACGCTCCGGGCCATACCCCAAGCCTGGGCAACGGCCTACGAGGCAGCGGCCTCCCGCCTGCACATCATCCACGCCGGCGTGACGCTGGGCACGGTGAAGGGGCGCGACATCGTTCCCGACACATCGCTGGCGCTCTCCACCTTATTATATAAGGGGGCTTTCCCACTGGTGGAGCTCTCGCTGCACGATGCCATCAGCTTTCTGCGCAAGGAGGCCGTCATGCTGCCTGCCGGCACGCCGCGTGGCTTCGTCGTCGTCACCTACCATGGTCACCCCCTGGGCTTCGAGAAGAACATCGGCAACCGGGCGAACAACCTCTATCCGCAGGAGTGGAAAATCAAGACAACGCACATACCCGAAGAGATCGCTGCCATCGCCGGAAAGCAATAGCCTCTGCCACCCACAACCATTTATTCATCATGCCGGAGCCCATGCCCAGCGCCACATCCATCACCATCATCGTTGCCATGGCCCGCAACAGGGCCATTGGCCGCCGAGGCGCTCTGCCTTGGCACATCCCTGCCGACCTGGCCCGCTTCAAGCAGCTCACCATGGGCCACGCCATCATCATGGGGCGCCACACCTACGAGTCGCTGCCCCATGGCGCTCTGCCTGGCCGCCGAAACATAGTGGTGAGCCGCACCGTCACGGCGCTCCCCGGCTGCGAGGTCTATGGCTCGCTGCAGGAGGCTCTGGCAGCGGCAGCCGCCACGCCGTCGTCACCTACGTTTCCTATTTCATCCCTTGAACCTCTCTCTACCCCCTCCCTTGTGGAAGGGGGTAAGGGGGCAGAGGCTTTCGTTTTCATCATCGGTGGCGCCAGTCTCTACCGCCAAGCCCTACCCTATTGTGACCACATAGCGCTCACCCTCGTGGATGCCATGCCCACCGATGCCGACACGTTCTTCCCCGACATCGATAACGGCGAATGGACCGTGACGGCACGCGACGACCATCCTGGCTACAGTTTCGTCACCTTGGTGAGGAAGCGTGCTATGTCGATTGTCCAAACAAGAGAAGGATAATGCCTTTCACTGCATCTATTCGACCTACGGATCGTAACTATTGCTGGCCTATTAAGCCCAGTCCACCCATTTCGGTCTGCTAATACATGAAAAGTGACTTGGATTATGAGTAACGACTATGAGACCCTTCTCCCGAGCAGTAAGACCGATGAGGAGGTCAAAATCTTCGATAATGCTACCAGCCTTCTCAAGACGAATCTTCTCCTGAGAGAATGCTTCTGCAATATTATCAATACCGACCAATGTATAATAATCAACCAAGAGCTTAGCCTTCTCTATCTCTTGATGACGCTATTTCTCCGGCGCGCGAAAAGCTCCATATAGCTATTCGATGGCTGTAATGGGAGAAATGCAGCAGCTGGAGTTGTTGTCAATGCATTTCTCATGGACCTTTACATTGCCACGAAGCAATTCTATGCAGGTTGATGTATCAAGCAAATATTTAAGCATAGAAGAGAACTAAAGAGTTGGGTAGTCAATTGAAATGCCCATAATTTGCTCCTTCCGATATGAGGCTTTGCCTACAAAGACACGCTTTTTCCTCCAAACGGCCAACATCAAGGCAGCGATTTTTGTACATTGACCGCAATTTGTCAAACTATACTCCCTATAAATAGTTCGACCCCATCGCACAAAAATCGCGCCGCACCACCCGTTTTCTCGTTTTTTATTGCTACCTTTGCACCATCACCCATAGGGTGAGTGTATAAAACCGAAACAATCCTAAATATATGAACTCGAATATGCTAATAAAGAATGTCTTAGTGTCAGCCCTTCTACTCCTTGGCGGGCTCTCCACCCAGGCCGACCCCATCAGCAGGGCCGAGGCACGGCAGGTGGCGCAAGCCTTCATCACCATCAACGACCCGTCGACCGACGCCGTGGCCAACCAGCCCTACTATGTGTTCTCCAGAGGGGCCGGCAAGGGCTACGTCATCGTCAGCGGCGACGATGCCACCACACCCATCATCGGCTATACCGACCATGGCGACTTCCTGAAGGCCGACATGCCTGAAGGGCTCCAGATGATGCTCGACGCATGGGCACAGCGCATCACACGGCTGCAGCAGATGCCCGGCCGGCCCGTCACCCCGCGCCGCTCCATCGGCAAGCGGTTGGCCAAAGACCAATATAAGAAAAACTGGACCACGGTGAAGCCATTGGTGCCCACCCACTGGCACCAGAGCTACCCCTACAACATCTTTGCACCCAACAGGTCGGACAATGGCGCAAAAACCATGACGGGATGCGTGGCAACGGCTGGCGCACAGATTGCCTATTACTTCCGCCGCGACTGCCCCACCGAGCTGCCCTACGACACGCCGACCTACAGCGGCAGCTGGTTCAACGCCCCCGTGACGTTCTCGCTGCCTAAAGGCACACCGCTGCGCTGGGACCTCATGCGCCTCAGCGGCAGTGGCACCGCCAAGCAAGACACGGCAGTGGCCGTACTGATGTATGCCATGGGCACCTATTCGCACTTGGGCTATGGCTCCGGCGACGGCACCGCCACCGCCGGCCAGACCAGCGACATGGGCATCACGCTGGCCAACGACTTCCTGCTCGACAACGACTGCCTCTACAAGAGTGGCACGTCGCAGAGCTCATGGGAGACAACCATCTACAACAACCTCTCCAGCGGCCGGCCATTGTTCTATTCCGGCGCCAACGAGTCGGCAGGCGGGCATGCCGTGGTGCTCGACGGCTATGAGGCCAACACCGGGCTCTACCACTTCAACTTCGGATGGGGCGGACAAGGCGACGGCTACTACACCGTCGACGATGCCACCGGCATGAACGGTTTCAACACCTACCAGACCATCCTGGCAAACATCACACCGTCGAAGCCAAACCTCTCGGCAACGCTGTCAGCAACGAATGTCTACTACCGCAGCACGGCCACCGTGCGCGCCGTGGTGCGCAACAACAGCACACTCGACTATAAGGGCTTCTACGCTTTCTCTTCTGCCAAAGGCGAGATCACCGGTGCCGCAAAGCAGCAGGACCTCACAACGACCACTGCCGCGAGCTTTCTGCAGCGATGGTGTCGAAGGCCAGCGAACTCTTGCCCGAGCCGCTCACGCCGGCCAGCACCACCAGCTGGCCCTTGGGTATCTCCACGTCGATGTGCTTCAGGTTGTTCTCTGAGGCACCTCGGATAATGATTTTGTCTTCGGTCATTTCACTTACTTTGTGATGTGCTCAAACTACAGATAGCAAAGGTAGCAATAAAAGATAAAAACATGGTTCCCTACTGCGGAATTCTTCATGTTATGAATGAATTTAATGTGTTAGCATCCAGATCATGGACATCAACATCAGCGAATGTAGGACACAGTTTTAGGATTGCAAGATGTCACTTTGCCCTACATCCAGTTTCGGCCGATGCAGTCCAAGTGGCCCTTGCAAGGGGAATACCCCCCTTGACCCCGATATATTTTTCTAAACTATATTTTATCGTTCTATAGCCTATGGCGTTATACTAACAACGGTTAAACTGAGCGAGTTTCGAGCGAAGTTGACTCCCGCCTCCAAGGCGGGCAAGAGGGCGGAATATGAACTTTGTGTACACATTCCGCACATCTTGCAGCAACAATTTTCATCATGTCATGCTCTGAATCGATAATCGATTTCAGCGTACGCGATTATACTCTTACGCGATTACGGTCGTATGGCATTACAACCGTACGGTATTATGAACGTATGAATGTAGTTTCACTATAGCCTATGCTCCTATACTAATTTTTGCGAATAAAAATATTCTCATCTTGTGATTTGACAATATCGCAAAATCCCAAAATGATGAAATCATAATTTTGTTGAGGTATTAAAGGCCTTGCGTTTCTTCCAATAAGAATTTCTCCAGCAGGGACTTGTCGGGTAGTTGGAGCATGTAAGTAGACACAAAGAGTTTGTTGTCCATGCCAGCAATGGCATACTCCACCATCTTCTTTCCCTTACGGGTGCAAAGTAAGATGCCAACGGGAAGGTTGTCGCCCGGGTGCATCTCGTTCTCCTTGTAATAGCTCACGTAGGCATTGAGCTGGCCAAGATATTCGTGTTTGAACTCATCATTCTTGAGCTCAATGATGACGCTACAATGCAAGATCCTCGAATAGAAGACGAGGTCAGCGAAATAATATTCGTCGTCGATGAGTATTCGCTTCTGCCGGGCTTCAAAGCAGAAACCGTTGCCGAGCTCCAGGAGAAACTCTTGCAGATGGTCTATCAAAGCACTTTCGAGTCCTTCCTCGGTGAGCACCTCCTGAGGTTTCAAGCCAAGGAATTCAAACATGAAAGGCTGACGGATAGCCAATGCATTCGTGTCAGAGTTAACAGCTGTCTTTTCCAACAACGCCTTGGGATTCTGGCTCATTCCGCAGCGGACGTAGAGGTTAGTAGCTATCTGGCGGCGAAGCTCCTTCACCGACCAACAACACTTGATGCATTCAGTCTCATAGAAGAATCTGCCCAAAGGATCTTGAACCGTCATGATCTCCCGAATGTGAGAAAAGGACAGCTTGCTCACAAGTGTTTTGGGATCAGTGGTGAATTTATCCGACGCTGTCGGATGAATCTCGAATTTGTGCGACGTCGTCGCACAAATCTCCTTTATGGCTTCATTTTCAAGGACTTGCTCGGAATTATGCGACGGCGTCGCATAATTCTTATCAAACAGCGATGAGATGTTGGGGTAGAGCCTATAAAAATTTCGGGATAGTTGGAAGACTGTAACAGTCAGGCCTTTTCTATCAACGGCTTTTGCTAAGTTTTGAAGCAGATGGGATCCATACTCGGCGCGGTCCTTTCCATTCTGCTCATATTCTACAATGTAGCAACCGATGAGCCAGTTGCGCAGTGTGGCGAACTGGTTAACGGCTTTGATGGCTGTGGTCTGCGTGAAGTCGTGCGTGGTACGAACATAATCGGCCAATTCCTCAAATGATGGCTGCTTATGACCTTCCCAGTCCTTCAGGACTTCACTTATATTGGTAACGCTTTTCGATAATTCCATATTGATATGTCCTCTATTTTTGCAAAGGTAACAAATTCTTTGTACAAATCGTTTGTCACTCGAATAATCTGTTACATCTTCGCTGAAATTAGGTCCACAGTGCAGACTCTTTCTGCTTTATAATGATGATAACAAGTCCTTCCTCTCTTCTTCACTCATATTCTTCAGCATCTCAAGTAAGGCTTGCTTGCCGACAACTGGTTGCTGGATCTTCTCGCTCTTGTCATGCAGCAGATACCAGTTATATTCCAACATCGTTTCGGGCGGATAAGCACCGATGTAGTTTGCAGTAATGTCGCCGCTACTGCTGTGCCCCATACTGTCGCTGATATACTTGTATGGCACCATACCACTGTTGTTGAGGTTCGTCGCAAAGCTATGACGGGCCCATGTTGGCGAAGGTACCTGCTCCATCCCCAGCAAGTCGGCAATCTTTGCCATGTGCTCACGAATGCTGCGGTTGTATCGCTGAATCACCCATACCTCCTGCTCCGGCGTGATATCCGTCTTCATAATGGGGAACACCCGAGCGCCTTTCTTTGGCTTGTTGCCATAACGGTCGATGATCTTCTGTATCTCAGGGGTAATGGGAAAGATTACCTCGCTGGCACTCTCATTCCGTTCCCGGGTCTTGTGCCGGAGGAACCGCATTTGCTTTCCTTTACTGGAGGAATACCAACCATCGTAAGTCAGTCGCAACGTATCAGCAAGATTTTGCCCGTCGCCAAGGTACATGAAGAGGAACAGGCCGAGGTCACGGAACACAGCATTCTTCTCTTTGGGGAAGAAGAGTTCTTTACCGTTCTCATCCTTCACCTCTTCTTTCTCCCAGAAGTCATAAAGCTGACGCATAGTAGCCACGTCGAGGAACTCATGCTTACGGCTCTGTGATTTATTGTAGCCCGTGCCTTGAAACATTTCCTTCGTGTTGCCATGTATCAGACCACGAGTGATGCAGATGTTGACGATGGTGCGGAACATGCGCAGTGCAATGGCAACGCTTGTGATGCTCAGACCACTACGCTTCATCACCTTCACCCACTTCTCGATGAAATCTTTGTTGATTTCCGGGAATGTAACCTTCTCCCCCATATCCTTGATGAACCGGTTGCGGATGTCCTTGCTACAGCGAGCTGTGCCAGCCTTGCCTTCCTCAACCTTAGCCTGTAAATACTCTTCCCACACTGAATAGATGCTCACGCTCTCATCCACGACGCCATTGTATCTGTCTTTCAAACTTTCGAAAGTGAACGAGCCATTGTCCACCATCTCCAGCACCATCGGCTTGATGCGCTCCAAATGCTTCTTCAAGTCCTCACGTAACTGCGAGTCTGAGCGCACACGAGTGCTCTGCTCATGCTCACAGATCAGCAGCCACTCATCCATCGTGAACTTCTCGCCTACAGCCAGATAGAGGCGCTTGGAATCCTTCGTCACTCTCAATACGATGGGCAACTTCTGCGTCTTGTCATGAGCCGACGGCTTTCCTGCAGCATCGCGCTCCGTCACTTTCCACTTCCGGCTGTCGATGGTCAGTGAGACATACACACCTTTGTAGTTGAAGTTGGCCAGGTCGGCCGTGTCGGCAGATACATATACTTTCTTAGGCATCGCAATTCTGTTTTATGAGTTAGTTGAAACGTTTGAAAGGTGAACATGAGGTGAACATAGACCCTCGAATTCTTTGCAAAGTTACGAAATCTTCTGCAAACTATAATACACTCAACTCACTTATTTACAGATATTTAATATTTCAAGCAATTTTCTGAAAGTTCATTCAAATTGACTCATAATCTGGAGGTCCTAGGTTCAAGCCCTAGCTGGTCCACACTAATAATCAGCGACTTAGAGAATACTCTGAGCCGCTGATTTTCGTTTTGGGAAAACATTTGGAAAACAATCGGGAACACGTTACATGCAGATACTGAAGGCAGTGGTGATAAAATAGTGGCCTCACTCCGGCCCTCTCCAAGAGCCTTCCTCCGGCTCCCAGAGCGGAGCTGAGTGATGTTGGCGGAAATGAACGGCCCTCAGGGCCGTCTCATTAATGACTTATTGCGATAACGTAAGACCCCTGCATTATTCTGCTTGCCACACGGTCCCCTGCATTATTCTGCTTGCCACACGGAGATCGGCCCCTGTATTCGGATTCTTTCCTATTGTGAAAATTTATTTACCCAGAGCGGACAAAATCCTCAACGATGATCATCAACTCTCTACATCTGCTGTTTTCACCAATCCCTTCAAAAGGAAGGCCGTCATTCCTGAAGTCCAAGAAAGTGTATCGACTGAATTTTATAGAGATTCGTTAGAAAGGTATCCTGTGGTATTGTAAGAAACTCGTTCGTAAATCTTGGCCGTCAGGAATGACGGCCCTCCTACACGTCCCGTTGTTTTGTGAATCTTTGCCATTTGTTTTCCTCTCCCTTGGGCGGATGGGTTAGAGGTGACCTTTTTTACATTTTCAAGTTTGGGGCTCATTTAGAGGCTCTTTTAGAGGCTCATTTTGGGAGTCATTTAGGGAGTCATTTTGAGAGACACCAATATCCTTATGCACAGAGGTGTTTATTCCGCTACATGCAAGTATAGGAAAGCCTGTTTCTAAAACAAATGAAGTCGAAGAGAGATATTCTGACCCAAGAAAGGATCCAAGGACGGGGCAGTTTTACCTGTTCTTAAAGTAGATTGTGTTGGTGAATGTTTTGTGTTTTAAAGAATTTTAAATATCTCATAAAGATTTTTTTCTTATGATGCATAGGATTAGAGAACTTTATATAATTTTGCAATATCGTATTGGTGTGGTCGTTTAATTCTAATGTGCCGCTAAATCAAGTGATTGCTCCAGTATGATGACCTTTTTAGCAACTTGTAGTTGTCTTAAAATCGAACCATAAATCTAATTGTAGTGGCACACTGTTAAGTTTATTATGAAAAGAAACATTCTGATTCTAATGACTTTAATTTGGAGTTGTGCGGCTTTTGCCAGTACCTTGAAAGTCGTGGCAGGTAATCACAAGTTCCTGAAGGACAAGGGAACGATTGCTGTGGTCTTCAATTGGGACCAAGCCAAATATGCGATGATACGAAGTCGCTTAAAGATGAGTGGAAAGATGAATATCAGAAGTATGTAGAGGATGGCGAGAAATTCTTTGTGGACGGTTTTAATCTGAAAACCAAGACGCTGAAAGCTGTTGCTGCTTCTGAGGCCAATGATGCCCAATACACCATGACGGTGACCATCACGAAGATAGATTATTTCTTCAGTGTTATGAGTATTGTGCCTGGTCATAAATATACTTTGTGGGCCGACATCTCGATTAAGGATGCGACGGGAAAAGAAGTGTGCGCCGTTAAGGCAGAAAGATTTAAAGGCGGCCGTGACTTCGTACGATATGACGCATACACTGAAATGATGAATGACTTAGGAAGCCACTTAGCAAGTATTTAAGGAAACAGGGCGCTCAGGATATTACCTTTGGATTTGGATGCAAAGCGTCAAGCTTCATTGAGCCATGGTGACAGCTGTCACGAAACAACGTGACAGTTGTCACGCACGAACGTGTCAATTGTCACGCACGAACGTGACGATTGTCACGAAGAAACGTGACGGTTGTCACGAGACATTGCTAACCAAGAACGACTGATTGCGAATCAAAGTAAATCATTCGGCGGCAGGAATGCCGCCGCTCCTACAGACTTCGCCAATGCGTCACCCTCACAAAATAATCTTTCATAATTTACGTGTTTGAAGATTCTCACGTAGGAGATACGACGTTGTGTTTATTTTTTAACACGAATGATCATTAATGAGCCACGAATTATTCATGAATTATTCTTTTATTCATGATCAATAATAAAAAATTAATGAGACATTACTTCCCGTTGGTCGGTGAACGTTGGTTTGTGTTCCATTAGTGGGCATTTGTGTTTAATACATTCTCAAATTTTCAGGCTTCGCCAATGCGTCACCCGATAGAGATATTTCAATCTTCTAACTTGTTGATTCAAGTTTTGCAAGTAATATGATGTGACATCGTCTGGAAGACGATACCTCAGAATGCCGGGTACATACACGAGCGAAGCGAGGGGATGTGCCCGGAAATGACGAATGATAGTTGCCTGCCTGGAAGGCAGTACCTCCTATGTATGTAGTGCCAGTTAAAATGAGAAGGTAGTGCCTTCCAGGCACTATTCTTCATCACGTTCTTTTCCGGGCACATGTCTGCTTCGCTCCCATGTTTCTGAGGTGTTGCCTTCCAGGCAATTACTCACCTTATAAACTTGAATTACTTAAAGAAATTCGCCCGGAAATCTTGGCCGTCAGGAATGACGGCCCTCCTATGCGTCCTGTTGCTTCTCAAACTCAATACTAATAAAGGGCTCAGGAACTCAATAACTTAAGAACTCATCAACTCAAATTCGCAAATCTTGGCCGTCAGGAATGACGACCCTCCTATGCGTTCAGCTGTTTCTCAACCCCAACACTAATCAAAGGCTCAAAAACTCAATAACTTAAAAACTCATCAACTCACCGTTCTTTTCTCGGCTTTTTGTATTACCTTTGCAGAAAATTATCAAATCTCTATCTACAAATCTTTTCTAATGGAAAAACGAGAACATATAGTCTTTATCGACTATATCCGTGTAGTAGCCTGTTTCCTGGTCATGTTGGTGCATGCAAGTGAGAACTTCTATATTGGCAGTGATGGCATGTCGCTGGTTGCCAATGAGACAAACCGATTCTGGGTGGCTTTTTATGATGGTGGCGTGGCGCGCACGTGCGTACCGCTGTTCATGATTGTGTCGTCTTTTCTGCTTGTCCCCATGCGACCGGGAGTCAGCATGGGAGCCTTCTATAAGCGGCGCTTTCTGCGTATACTCCCGCCAATGGTGATATTTCTGATTCTCTCCAGTGTGCTTCCCCTGCTGTGGGGTGGCATGACGTGGGAACAATCACTGACCGACTTGAAGAATCTGCCCTTCACCTTCCCCTCTATGGCTGGCCACCTGTGGTTTATGTATCCGCTCATAAGCCTCTACATCATCATTCCCGTTGTGTCGCCGTGGCTGGAGAAAGCCAGCTCTCGCGAAGAACTCATCTTCCTGTGCTTCTTTGTCCTGTCCACTTTTATGCCATGGATTCAGCGCTTCGTGTCGCCTGACCTGTGGGGCGTATGCTCCTGGAACCAATTCCATGCCCTGTGGTACTGCTCAGGCTATCTGGGTTATCTCGTGATGGCACACTACATCCACTATCACATCAACTGGTCGACATCTAAGCGAATCAAGGTGGGAACGGTTTGTTTCCTCCTAGGCGCCATCTTCACGGCCTGGGCTTTCTGGATCAAAGCTGTACCGGGACAGAGCAACGAGGTTCCTGCCGTGGAATGGGCTTGGGCATTCTGCACGCCGAGTGTACTTTGTGCCAGTTTCGGTGCCTTCCTCCTCTTCACCTGCATCCCGCAGACCAAGTCGCCGAAGCTGATCAAGGAGATTGCCCGTCTCTCGTTCGGTATGTACCTGATGCATATCTTCTTCCTGAATCCTATCTCCTCGCTCGTCATTGGCGGTGACACTGCCAACCCACTGCTGCCCATCTGGCTGGCCATTCCCACGATTGCCGTGCTTACTTATGTCTGTACAGTGATTGTGTCAAAGCTCATCTCCCTCGTGCCCGGCAGCAAGTGGATTATCGGATAAGATTGAACCCCCTCTATCTCTCCGTTTGCAGAAGGAGATAGAGGGTGCTCTATTTGCCGCGCTTCGCGCTGATGTGCTATCTCAAAGCCATGGGCTACACCAGCCTAGCCGGTTTGTCCATGCCAACCTTCTTTATTAGTTGACAGCACTTGACCCCCTTGTTGCTTTGTGGGGGTAAGGGGATGTTGTATGCCGGAGACTCGTCGTCTGCGTGTTTTACTGGATTTCTGGACCGAAAGCACACAAGACAATGCGATGAGAGGCCAATTTGAATTATTGGCGCATCTCGCTGATTTTAGTTTTTTTTACTTTGCAATCTCACGGAAATTTATTAAGTTTGTGGAAAAATAGAGGCAACTATGGTAAACTATCCAATTGGCATTCAGACATTCGAAATCATTCGCAGCAACGATTACTTATATATCGACAAGACGAAGTACATATACGAAGCTACACATCCAGGCCGTTATGTGTTTCTATCTCGCCCCCGTCGTTTCGGCAAGTCATTGCTCACAAGCACGTTCGAAGCCTATTTCTCCGGGCGTAAAGACCTGTTCAAAGGACTTGCCATCGAGAAACTGGAAAAGGAGTGGACGGTGTATCCCGTGCTGCACTTCACCCTTGCTATGGCCAAGATGGGTACGGTGACGGATCTGTTTAATCAAATAAACAACCAATTGTCCCGGATGGAGGGGAAGTATGGGCTATCGCGCTCTGGTGATGACGTCACTACACGCTTGTATAACCTTGTTTCCAATCTTTACAATAAGACGGGCAAACAGGTCGTTGTCCTCATCGACGAGTATGACGCGCCGCTGCTGACCGTACTTCATGATCCCGACCGTCTGGAGCCTATGCGTACGGCATTGCAATCCTTCTATTCTCCACTAAAGGATCTCGACCCTTATCTCCGATTTGTCTTCATCACCGGTATCACTAAGTTCTCGCAGCTCAGCATTTTCTCGCAACTCAACAATCTGAACAACATATCCATGCTGCCGCAATATGCCGCAATTTGTGGCATCACGCAAGAGGAACTCGTCGACAACTTCCAGGAAGGCATACAGACGCTGGGCGAAGAAAACGACATGACTTCCGAAGAAGTCTTGGCACAGTTGGAGCGGACCTATGACGGATATCATTTCGCACGCAAGGGGCCTGGTGTTTATAATCCATTCAGCCTGCTCTCGGCTATGGCCAACCGTGATTTCGACAACTATTGGTTCTCCACGGGCACGCCGACGTTTCTGGTCAACCAGCTCAAGCACTTCCACGCCGATATCACAAAGATTGACGGCAGTGAGGCTCTGGCAGTAGACTTTGACCAGCCTACGGAGAACATGCAGTCCGTCCTGCCATTGTTCTATCAGAGTGGCTACATCACCATAAAGAGCTATAACCCAATTACTAAGTTCTTCACACTTGGCTATCCCAATGAGGAGGTCAAAGTAGGTATGATGCGTATTCTCATTCCTTATTACGTTCACACTGGGAGTGTTGAGGCGTCACACGCTGTAGCTCAGATGTATCTGGCCCTGCGCAAGGACGACATGGATGGATGTCTCAAGGCGATGCAGGAGTTCCTCACCACCATTCCTTATCAGGAGAACACGCTCAAGGACGCACCGACGACAGAGGGACACTTCACCGCAATGCTCTACGTGATGTTTTCCCTCCTCAATGTCTATGTCTTTTCTCAGGTGCGCAATGCCAAGGGCCGTCTCGACATTCTCATCAAGACCGACACGACCATCTACGTCATGGAACTGAAACTGAACGGAGACCTCGACAAGGCTATGAAACAGATTGACGAGAAGGACTACACCATCCCTTACCGGGCCGATGGACGCAAGGTAGTGAAGGTTGCCATCAACTTCTCGACAGAGGAAGGAACAATCAAGGAATGGAAGATTAAGAATGATATCAATCACTAAGTAGTGCTGCCAAATAGAAACATCTGTACATCCCTATAGTCTCCCCAGGTTGAATTGTACGGAGAGGAGAAACTCGCGGGGACGCAGCTGATAACTGTTGGTGAAGATGCCCACGCCGCTGTAGGTTGTCGTGGCATATTCCTTTTTATTGAACAGGTTGCGGAGCTCGGCACGGATGCGTACGCCCTTCAGGCGCCATACCGCTGAGGCATCCATCAGGAACGTGTTGATGGAGGGCGACTGCTGCATGTCGTTGTGATAGAGCACGCCGCTCGCCGTGAGGTCTATGGGGCCGATGGTGGACGTGAGCTGGAGACGCTGCGTCCAGTCGAAGAGCGTTGAGGCCGAATTGTCGCCCATCTTCGAACGGTTCCAGCCGAAGTTGCCCTCGTAGGTGATTTCCATAAATGACGGAGAGTAAACGACGGACGGCGACAGAGACCAGCTGTTGTAGCGATAGTCTATCACATGGCCTGCCGAGTATTGCTCGCCCCGGCTTACGGAGAAAGCGGCGTCGAGCGACGTCTTGAGATGGGCGCTGAAGAATCCTTTCGAAATGGAACTGCTGGCCTGGAGCATGTCGCTCTGGGTGTTGTGCTTCAGATAGCTGATATAGTAATTGCCATCGCTCACCTGCATGTCGCTCACCACATCGCGCCACGTACGCGAGGCCAAGATCTTGGCGTTGAAGAAGAAATGAAGGATGGTGCGCTTGTATTTGTAGTCGAGTTGCGAAAGAAGCGAACGGTTGCGCGGCATGAAGTAGGCGCTCTCGATGTAGGTGCGGTAGTCGGTCTGCAGCTCACGGATGCCACAATAGCTCCATCCGCCGGCGCTCTCGGCATAGGAGAGCGTTGCGCTCCACGAGCTGCGGTTGCCGTTGTCGCGGCTTAGATAGACGGTGGGCGAGGGCAGGAGCATCGTCTGCTGCTGGTGGGTGAAGCGGCTCACCTTAAGGGGAACGGAGAGATAGAAGCGCCACAGGTCGTTCTTGTAGCGTAGGCTCGGCTGCACGCCCACATTCAGCTCGGTGTTGTTCACCTCGGCCACGTTCAGGTTCTCGGCCTCCACGTTGCCCGATAAGTTGTAGTTCCAGTAGCCCCGCGCGAGGCTATAGCCCAGCGAGTGGTTGGTATGCCACAGGTTGTTGGCGTATTTCAGCTTGCCTTCCTCCACGTAGAGCGCATCCTCAGAGTAGTGATAGTCGACGATTGAGCTCCAGTCGAGCATTCCCCGGCCCTTGGTGTAGTGCTCCTGAATGTTGGCTTTGACGTTCACCTGCGGATTGCGCACGCGCTGACGGGTTGCGCCCTGCGTGGCCTGCAGCTCAGAGAGGCCGTCGCTTTGTGCGGCATCGGCTTTCAGCGTGAGCGAGCCGTAGTGGGTGTCGGCGTTGATGGTGTGGTTGAGTTCCAGGTCGAACTTGTCGTTGCGGAGCGTGAGCAGACGGTCTTCGGTGGTCAGCGCGGGACCTGCGTCGAGATAATAGAGCGAGGAGTTGCTGGTGTGCTGGCGCGTCACGGTGCGGATATAGCCCACGGAGAGACTGTTCTCCGACCCGCTCTTGGTGCGCGATAGCTGGTCGATGGAGTAGGCCTGCGACGTGTTGAAGCGCAGCCGCTCGTCGTCGATGGGCGACAGCAGTGAGGGTACGCTGAACCACTGGGGCAGGCTGGCGGCAATGCCACGGCCGTAGATGTTGTAGAACTGCATGTTCTGCTGCTCCAGGTCGCGGCCCGTGCGGTCATACTGCGCCGTGTATTCCAGCTGCTTCTGCTTGCCAATCTGCAAGGCCGTGGCGTCTCCGCCCATATGCGTGGGCTCTCCCACGAGCACGTAGGGCCGTAGGGTGGGGATGAGACGTCCGCGGGCCGAGTCCTTCAATGTGATATTCATGGCCACGTCGTCGGTGAAGACGCGATTGCGCAGAGCCTTCACGGGCTGGTCGTGGTTGACGACCTCGGCCTTCTTCACGTCCTTGGCGCGGATGTTGTCGGTGAGCTTGTTGTAGTTGCCCTTGCTCAGGTCTAGGCCCTCCACGGTGAACCGGCTGATGGGCTTTCCGTTGTAGCTGATTTCACCGCTCTTTGCCACTTTCACGCCAGGCAACTTCTTTAGTACGTCCTTCAGCGTATTGTCGCGCTCGTTGGCATATCGCGTCAGGTCGTAGGTGATGGTGTCCTTGCGCTGCAGCACGGGCGAGCCCTTCACGGTGACCTCCTTCAGCCGGTAGGACTGCTCGCCCAGCGCGATGACGTTGTCCTCGTCTTTTGTCAGCGCAATGGTTTGCTTGCCGTAGCCCATTATCACGGCCTGCAGCTGGTCGCCCTCCTGTCGTGTGGCGTGCAGGCTGAAGCGTCCCTGCTTGTCGGTGCGGCTGAAGGTGACGGTCTTGCCCTGGCGCTTCAGCATGACGCTGGCGCCCTCGAGCGGACGGCCCGAGAGGGAGTCTACCACCTGCCCCGTGATGGCGTCCTGGGCCTGCACGGTGAGGGAGAGCAGACTGACAAAGACAAGAAAAAGTATATGCTTCATCACCGAAATACTGCGTTTTTATGGCTACTCCGCTACTTCTATGGGATTGTAGGGACTGACAGATTTCAGAATCTTCTGAACACCATCCTTATCGCCTCCGACAATCTTCGCGTCTTTCATACTGAAGCCTTGGGCCTCGAGCGACTCTGTGGCAGAAGTCTCGCGCTTCATCTTGTCGAATTGTTTCTGTGTGACAGTCTCATACATCGACTTGTTCTTAATGGGCGTGATGGGCTGCTTGCCATCTAGCTGCTGCATGCTGACGGCCTCGAAAGCATATTGGCGTGTGGCGTCGACAGCCTTCAGCACGAGTCCCGGCAGGCCGCAGAGCTTCCACGGACCATACGACAGGGGAATGTCCTCGGTGAACCATGCCTTCCACGTGCGGCCCTTGAAATGAGCTGTGGCCATCGTGCAGTGATAGCCCAGGATGTTGGCCGTGCTGTCGGCCACCACCTTCCAATCGGGCAGCTGGGTCTTCTCGACGATGCTATACATGTCCAGCCACACATGGTCGAACACGGTGGTCTCTCCCTCGGGATAGTTCTGGAATACGGTCCATTGAATTGTGCTGTACCTGTGGGGAAGGCTTTGGATATCCAGCCCGCGCACTACAGCGTCAGTGAGGAGGGAGTCGCTGACGAAGGCATCGTAGTTGTAGAACTTGTTGAGATGACGACCGATGTCGAGCCGCATCGCGTCCTTGCCGTACATATAGTTGCCATCGTCGTCGCGAAGGGTAGTGTCTGCTACCGACTGCGCATTGTAGGTGATGCGGTACATCACGCTGTCGAGAGCTTCCACGGGCTTTCCAATATCTTCGCTCGAAATTATCGTCTGGGCACCGACGCATGAGGCAAGGCCAAAGAAGGCCAGGAGTAGCGTAAATTTCTTCATACTGTTTATTTCTTAGGGTTGGTCTTTAGGAGCTAAAGCTGATACTAGCAAAGTGCTTCGTCCGCCTATTCCTCTGTTTCGATAGGGTTGGAGGGGGCTACGTTCTTGGTGAATTTGTCGAAGTCCTTCTGCCACTCTTCATCGCCGCCTTCGATTTTTATGCCTAGTGCGGCCAAAGATTCGCCTGGCGTAACCTCGTGCAGGGCCTTGAGATAGTCTTTTAAGGAGAGCGTCTCGTATTTCTTGATGTTTTTTACCTCACGGATGGGTTCCGCGCCGTTGGGCTGACTCATGCCCGCGGCCTCGAAAATGTACTGGCGCTGGCTGTCGTAGGCGCGCAGGATGAGGCCGGGCAGACCGCACAGTTTCCACGGACCGAAGTTCAGGGGGATGTCCTCGGTGTACCACGCCAGCCATTTGCGGCCTTTAAACTGCGTTGTGGCCAGCGTACAGCGGTAGCCCAGGATAGTGGCCACGCTGTCGGAGACTATGCTCCACTGCGGCTGCACGGTCTTCTCGTTGACACGGTATTCGGCCAGGACGACGTAGTTGTCGTCAAGAAACGAGGTCTGCCCCTCGGGATAGTTCTGATAAATCCGCCACGTGATGGACCCTTTGGGGAGTTTGCTCCCCCTGAGTACGCCACCCGCATCAAGCTTGTGGGCTTCGGCATGGAAGGCAGAGTCGTGCCTCGCCTGGGTGTAGCTGTAGAAGTAGTTGAGGTGGCGTCCGATGTCGAGTCGCATCTCGTCGGTGCCGTACTTGTAGTGGTGGTGCTCGTCGAGCTGAGTGGTGTCCTTCACCGATTGGGTCATATAGGTGATGCGGTACATCACGCTGTCGATAACCTTCCCTTCTGTTGAGGCTTGGGCGGTCTGCTGTGCACTGGCGCCCCAAGAAAACGCGAGCAACGCGACGACTGAAAGAAGCAATCTTGTTCTAATATTCCTCATAAAGTAACATTTTGATTTTATAGTTTTTGTTTTGGTGGCTAAGGCGGCGCGTTGAGGCGTTGGGAGTTAGCACTCGCAAATATACTAATTTATTCCGTAAACCGCCTTTGCCAGTGAGAGATTTTATTTCTATTTTGAAAGCGTAAATGTTTTTCACGTTCCGGGGCATGGGATATAACAGGGGATTTGCTTCGGGTGGAGGATATTCTTTTACGCGAGCTGACTGGGATAAGTTCTTTTGGGGGTTAACGCTCCGCTATGCGGAATCGCGAATAACAACGAATAATTCAGACGGGCACAATAGCCGCCCTTATAGGACATCATCATGTGGCGGGTTCTTTATTTTACACGAATGCCACAAATGATCCATAAATGGTGTCATGAATTTTTTTGTTCAACGCACCGCTTTGCGGAATAAAGAATAATAACGAATAATGCTGCGATGAATTAAGACCCATTTGCGCACGGCGTGCTGGTGTGCCGCCTTCGGGGCACTGAGTCCATATAGAGAGACGTATCGCTATCCCCAGTCTGCACTCCTAACGTCGTTTGACTGGGGTTACCGAGAGTCAGCCCATACTGGGCTGGTTAGCTAGCCCTGTCTTACTCCCTTCGTAATGGTAGGAGCGTCGTCATTCCTGACGACGAGGGATTGCTGTAGGAGCGGCGGCATTCCTGCCGCCGAAAGATTTCCTTTTGGAGTACAGGCGGTCTTTCTTTCTTGGTCGTCAGGAATGACGACCCTCCTCCCATGCGGCATTCCTACGTTACCCCTTCGATGTTTGCTTCCTTTGTAGTAGATATGAGCGGCGGCATTCCTGCCGCCGAAAGATTTCCTTTTGGAGTACAAGCGGTCTTTCTTTCTTGGTCGTCAGGAATGACGACCCTCCTTCCATGCGGCATTCCTACGTTACCCTTCGATGTTCGCTTTCTTTGTAGTAGATAGGAGCGGCGGCATTCCTGCCGCCGAAAGATTTCCTTTTGGAGTACAGGCGGTCTTTCTTTCTTGGTCGTCAGGAATGACGACCCTCCTACCTGTTCAGAAAATTTGGGCATTATTCCTCAATACTAGCAAAGAAAGAGAATTCTCTGATTTCGAGTATCTAGATGTTGAAAACCGAGAGATGAAACGATTACCACCGAGTGGTAATGTGTTTACCACCGAGCGGTAATTCGATTACCACCGAGCGGTAATGTGATTACCACCGAGCGGTAATCCATAGAACTCTCGAAAAAATATCGTGAAATTGTCAGAGAGACAATTACTTCCAAACAAAATCGCTCTCACTAAAGTATTGCATCAGATGTTTTATTCCCTCCCTTCGTTAGGAGGTCATAGGAGGACCGTCATTCTTGACGCACACGAAAGGACTCCAATTGATTTTATGAAAGTTCGTTCGGAAATCTTGGCCGTCAAGAATGACGGCCCTCCTATGCGTCTATTATATGTTAGCAGCTCTCAATCTCACCACTAACTAAAGGCTCAAGAACTCGATAACTAAAACCTCAAGTTCGTTCTGAAATCTTGGCCATCAGGAACGCCGACCCTCCTACACTTCCTCTCGTGAATGTTGATGATTTGCTTCCCCCTCCCTTTGTAGGGAGGGGATAGTGGTGGGTCTTCTATTATTATTCCTCCACCGTATTCTCGCCCGTCTCGTAGCTTTTCGCCATGTCCTTGAGGATGCCGAGCATCTCCTGGCGGAAGCTGTCGGGACTGAGAACGATGATTTTCCGGCCATGCCACAGCAGTTCCTGCTCGAAATCGCGCGTAGGACTTACAGTGAGTTCGTAGTCGGTGTAGGTATAATCCTCCGCATCGCATATCTTTGTCTGACTCTCGTGCAAAGGTACCTCGTCGATATAGTTGTTCTCTGGGAAGAAAGCGCGGATGCGTATCTTTATCGGCGGGAGGTTCGGCTGCTGAATGATGCCGTAGCAACCAGCGTAGAAGTTGTCGGGTTTTAGCAGTTCTTGCACCTTCTTTGATAGATGCTGCTTCTGACAGACAATCTCCAAGCTGCTGATGCGGTCGAATGGCAGCACGCGGGGATGATAATCTGCGCCCTCGCTGTGGGATTTTGGTGCCTGACCGTTCTGCTCCATGAGGTTGCCGATGACATATCAGCGCTGGCGGAACAGACGGATGAAGGCCGGAACCAGCTCCATCTGCATCTCGTCGCCGTAGGGCGTGCGGTGGTTGAAGCGGATGCTGTAGTGCTTGTCGATGGCCTGCACGATATCGTCGATATATTCACTGTTGCGCGGCGCTTTCTCCAGCATCACCTTGTCGTGGTATTTCAGCATGTCGCCTATCGAGGCAATGCGCAGCGAGCTGAGTAACCACTCCGTAATCTCCGTGTCGGCGTAGCGGTCGCGGCGGATGTAATAGACGTAGCCCGCGGCCTTGTCACATTCTATCTCGATGCCAAAGAGACTGGCAATCTCCTCCCTATAACGATGGAACGTGCGGACGCTGAGCGGCTTTCCGTCGATGTTGCTCGACGAGTTGGTCCAGTCATTGCAAATCTGCTGAAGCGTCATGCGACGGTGTTCCAGTTTACCGATGAGCCAGCAATAGAATTTCGTTCGGTTGTCCATAGTCTTAAATGAACATCTTAAAGTATCTCATCCGAAGGATTATCGCAGGAATGCGGCAATCACCCGATGCCAGTAGTCCCACGAGTAGCCCACAGACGGATGATTTACAGCCATGGCCTTGGCGCGTCCGCCGCCCGTCAAGGCATAGCTGCCGGTGTAGACGGTGTAGTTGTTGATGGTGATGTCGTTGCCGTCCTGCCAACGCTGGCCTGCGGGCATCTGTCCCCATAGGCGGTTGCCCCAGGCGATGATGTATTGCGGGCGCAGTTGGTCGAGCACGCTGAAGAACGGTTCTTCCGACAGCCGGTATTCAGCGTCACTGCCTGCCTGGCGTGGTCCGCCCATCGCCGTTTGCAGATAGTTGTAGAACATCACGCTTTGCCAGATGCGATGCCGCTCTGGCCAGTCAGTCTCGTGGCCCACAAGACTGCGCTCAAACTTCAGAAACGTGCTCATCCAGCGCTCGCGTGGCTTCTGCTCATCGAGGTAGTCGCCCACCACGCCATTAGTGAACGCACAGCATTCACGGTGCGCGCCGCTGTTGCCGCAGTCCGCGCAGCCCTCCTCGCAGTAGTGGCTCTCGCCTAGTATCATGATGCGCTTGCCGAAGATGCCTCCGGAGGCATAGTCCTTGCCCACGAAGGGCTGAAAGAAAGGTGTCTTCATCATTGTCGTTGTTTATAAGGTTCTTTACTTGGTTTATAAAGTAGGGTGTCCAGTTAGATGTTCCGAAAAACAGAGGCTGAAATCACCCGTTGAGTTGTTAATATAGTGCTCTGATATTTAACGTTTTAAGTAACGAAATAGTTCTTTGAAAATTTGCATAACTCAT
>Ga0256406_1001746_pt1 | contig 33689 bp, 26 predicted proteins | sample RumenRJG_03DNA_FD_185986 | JGI IMG/M metagenome (GOLD analysis project Ga0256406, IMG submission 185986) | Bovine rumen microbial communities from Lethbridge, Alberta, Canada - RJG_03 | ecosystem: Host-associated > Mammals > Digestive system > Stomach > Rumen | place: Canada: Alberta | collected...
ATGGTGGAGCGGCTCGATCCGCAGGTTTGGGATATCCTCGAGAAGGTCATCAAGAACCACCCGGTGATGCTGAACCGTGCGCCTACGCTTCATAGACTTGGTATCCAGGCCTTCGAGCCGACCCTCATCGAAGGTAAGGCTCTCAAGCTTCACCCGCTCGTATGTGCGGCCTTCAACGCCGACTTCGATGGTGACCAGATGGCCATTCACCTTCCGCTGACCCAGGAAGCACAGGCGGAGTGCCGCTTCATGCTGCTCTCTCCGAACAACCTCCTGAAGCCGTCGGATGGCGGTGTAGTAGCCGTACCGTCCCAGGATATGGTACTTGGTATCTACTACATCACGCAGGCAAGAGATGGCGAGCCTGGTGAGGGCATGACGTTCAAGAGCATTAACGAGGCTTTCCTTGCTTATGAGAATAAGTACGTGACGCTGCACTCGAAGATCCGCTGCCGTATTCGTAAGAGAATCCGTCAGGAGGATGGCTCCGAGAAGCTGATCGAGGGTATCGTGGATACGACCCCGGGCCTTCTGATGTTCAATGAAATCATCCCGCAGGATCTCGGCTTCGTTGATCGTTCAATCCCGGGCAATGAGATTCTTCCGGAGATTAACAAGATGGTCAAGAAGAAGGATCTTAAGAAGATTCTTGAGAAGATTATGGATGTGCATGGTACGACCCAGACTGCACTATCCCTTGATGATATCAAGGCAATGGGCTACAAGCAGTCGACGATTGCAGCCATGACGGTATCCATTTCGGATATGACCGTGCCGAAGACGAAGCAGGCTCTGCTCGATCAGGCGCAGAAGACGGTTGACAAGATTGCGAAGAACTATCGTCGTGGTCTCGTGACAGAAGAAGAGAGATACCAGGAAGTTATCGATACCTGGAAGGCAACGGATGACCAGCTAACCCACGACCTTCTGACCGGTCTTGACCAGTACAACAACATCTTCATGATGGCCGATTCCGGTGCCCGTGGTTCTGATAAGCAGATCAAGCAGCTTGCCGGTATGCGAGGCCTCATGGCGGATACAACCGGTAAGACCATCGAGCTGCCGATTAAGTCGAACTTCCGTGAAGGTCTTGATGTACTCGAGTACTTCATCTCCGCACATGGCGCCCGTAAGGGTCTTTCCGATACCGCACTTCGTACCGCAGACTCCGGATACCTCACGAGACGAATGGTCGATGTTACGCAGGAGCTTATCATTCGTGAGAATGACTGCGCTGCGGGCAGAGACAAGATCCCGTATCTTGAGATCAGAGAGCTCGGCGAAGGACAGGAGAAGATCGAGTCTTTACAGGAGCGTATCACCGGCCGTTATATCGCCGAGGATATCGTGGATCCGGAGACCGGCAAGGTTGTCATCACGGCGGACCACATGGTAACGCCGAAGAAGGCACCGAAGATCATGGCTGTTCTTAATAAGCTCGGCCGTGACACCGTGAAGATTCGTTCCGTTCTTACCTGCCGCTCAAAGAACGGTATCTGCGCGAAGTGCTATGGCTCGAACCTGGCAACCGGTCAGCCGGTACAGGTCGGCGAGGCTGTCGGCATCATCGCGGCACAGTCCATCGGTGAGCCTGGTACACAGCTTACGATGAGAACCTTCCATACCGGTGGTGTGGCAGGTGGAGACATTACACAGGGTCTTCCGAGAGTCGAGGAGCTTTTCGAGGCGCGTAAGCCGAAGGGACTTGCGATTCTCACTGAGATCCCGGGCAAGGTTGAAATCAAGGATACCGGTAAGAAGAGAGAGGTTGTCGTAACCGATGAGGAGAAGGGTCAGTCAAAGACCTACCTGATTCCTTATGGCTCTCGTCTTAAGGTAATGGATGGCCAGATGCTTGAGGCCGGCGATGTGCTGACCGAGGGCTCCATCAACCCGCATGATCTTCTGAAGATCAAGGGCGTTGAGGCTGTACAGAACTACATGATTTCTGAAGTTCAGAAGGTGTATAGACTGCAGGGTGTAGAAATCCAGGATCGTCATATCGAGATGATCGTGCATCAGATGATGAAGAAGACACGTGTCATCGAGGCAGGTGATTCTGATTTCATCCCGGGCACAACGGTCGACAGACTTGACTTCGAGGACGAGAACGAGCGTCTCGAGGCTGAGGGCAAGAAGCCGGCGGAGGGCAAGCGGATCATCCTTGGTATCACGAAGGCATCCCTTGCAACCGAGTCCTTCATGTCCGCGGCATCCTTCCAGGAAACTACGAAGGTACTTACGGAAGCTGCCATCAATGGCAAGGTCGATCACCTTTCCGGCATCAAGGAGAACGTTATCATCGGTAAGCTCATCCCGGCTGGTACCGGCATGAAGCGTTACCGCACGACGGAGCTCTCCACCGAGCCGCAGGATCTCGACGATACCAGCGATACACTGTTCCGTCCGGACGAAGCCTTCGATATCGATCCGGAGACGGTAGAAAGAATCGCCGAGCATCATCGCATCGAAAACCAGAAGGAAAACATACTGTAATTTAGTGAGGGCTGTCGCAACAAGCGGCAGCCTAGGTAGGTTTACAAAAATCTGTATTAGAGTTTATGTAAATTTTGTTGACTTCTGTTTTAGCTTGTAATATATTATTTGGGCATGCGCTAAAGCATGCCCATTTTTTGCGCTTAAATTAAGCAGGAGATGAGAAATTATCTTTAACGAAAGGAGAACCAAATGCCTACATTTAACCAGTTAGTAAGAAAGGGCAGAACTTCTGAGAAGAAGAAGTCTGCTGCACCTGCTCTTCAGAGAGGATTTAATTCCTTAAAGAAGGCTCCGACTGAGGGAAATGCTCCGCAGAAGCGTGGTGTATGTACAGCCGTTAAGACTGCAACACCGAAGAAGCCGAACTCTGCTCTTCGTAAGATCGCGAGAGTACGTCTTTCAAACGGTATCGAAGTTACATCCTACATTCCGGGTGAAGGTCACAACCTTCAGGAGCACTCTGTGGTTATGATCCGTGGCGGTCGTGTTAAGGACCTTCCTGGTACCAGATACCACATCATCAGAGGCACTTTGGATACAGCCGGTGTTGCAAACCGCATGCAGGCTCGTTCCAAGTACGGTGCAAAGCGGCCGAAGGCTAAGAAGTAATTAAGACATGGTTAATGACGGAATTTTGGATCTTTTTCCTACATATAATAAGTATTCCTTCGGATGCTTACAGCAGGTCAAAAGCCTGTTAATGTCAGGAGATTATGTCCAAGAGACCGCATGAACTCACAGAACGGCGTTTTCTAATGCTTACGATCGCGACGCGGTGGCGGGCATGAAGCTTACCGGCAGATGAATATCTCCGGAAAAGCAGCCGATGGAAGCATTGGCATGAGACGCAAGTTGTGAAGAGTACCGATGATCTAAAATCAAATTTTTAAGGAGGGAAGTAACGTGCCACGTAAGGGACATAATCTGCACAGAGATGTTCTGGCGGATCCGGTTTACAATTCAAAGATTGTAACCAAGCTGATCAATTCCATCATGCTTGACGGCAAGAAGGGAATCGCCCAGAAGATCGTTTATGGTGCTTTCGCCCAGGTCGCTGAGAAGACCGGCAAGGAAGCTACCGAAGTTTTTGAAGAAGCTATGAACAACGTTATGCCTGTTCTCGAGGTTAAGGCAAAGAGAATCGGCGGTGCCACATATCAGGTACCGATGGAGGTTAAGCCGGAGAGACGTCAGACCCTTGGTCTTAGATGGCTCACCACTTATTCCAGAGCCCGTTCCGAGAAGACCCAGGTTGAGAGACTTGCAAACGAGATTATGGATGCAGCAAACAACACAGGTGCTGCAGTAAAGCGTAAAGAGGAAATGCACAGAATGGCAGAGGCTAACAAGGCATTTGCTCATTACAGATTCTGATAGGAGGGAACCACTTTGGCTGAAAGACAGTATTCACTTGAGCATACAAGAAATATTGGTATCATGGCTCATATCGATGCCGGTAAGACAACACTGACAGAGCGTATTCTCTACTATACCGGTGTAAACCATAAGGTTGGTGAGACCCACGATGGCGCATCAACCATGGACTGGATGGAAGAGGAGAAGGAGCGTGGTATCACCATTACTTCAGCCGCAACCACATGCCACTGGACTCCAGAGCATGAGCATGTAAAGATCGCTGGTGCACCTGAGTATCGTATCAACATCATCGATACACCGGGCCACGTAGACTTTACCGTTGAGGTTGAGCGTTCCCTGAGAGTGCTGGACGGCGCAGTAGGTGTCTTCGATGCCAAGAGCGGTGTTGAGCCTCAGTCTGAGAATGTATGGAGACAGGCTGATACTTATCACGTACCGAGACTTGCATTCATTAATAAGATGGATGTTGTCGGTGCTGATTTCTATCACTCCGTACAGACGATTCATGATCGTCTTGGTAAGAACACCATCATGGTACAGATGCCGATGGGCCAGGAGGATAGCTATATCGGCCTCATCGATCTGTTCGAGATGAGAGCTTACTTTTATAGAGACGACATGGGCAAGGATGTATCCGTAGAGGACATCCCTGATGAGTACAAGGATAAGGCGGATGAACTTCACACGAAGCTTGTAGAGCAGGTTTGCGAGCTTGATGATGATCTCATGATGCAGTACCTGGATGGTACAGAGCCGACCATCGAAGAGATGAAGAAGGTGCTTCGTAAGGCAACCATTGCCGGTGATGCGATTCCTTGTCTCTGTGGTACAGCTTATAGAAACAAGGGCGTTCAGAAGCTCCTTGATGCCGTCATCGATTATCTGCCGGCACCGACGGATATTCCGGATGTCGAGGGTACTGATATGGAAGGCAATCCTGCAACGAGAGAGTCTTCGGACGCAGCTCCTTTTGCAGCACTTGCATTTAAGATCATGACAGACCCGTTTGTCGGTAAGCTTGCTTACTTCAGAGTGTACTCCGGTACACTGAAGACAGGCTCCTACTGTCTGAATTCTTCTAAGGATAAGAAGGAAAGAGTCGGAAGACTTCTTCAGATGCATGCGAATAAGCGGATGGACCTCGATGAGGTATTCTCCGGTGATATCGCTGCAGCCGTAGGCTTCAAGAACACCACAACCGGTGATACGCTCTGCGACGAAGCACATCCGATCATCCTCGAGTCCATGGAGTTCCCGGAGCCGGTTATTTCCGTTGCGATCGAGCCGAAGACAAAGGCATCCCAGGGCAAGATGACAGATGCTCTTGCAAAGCTTGCTGAAGAGGACCCGACCTTCCGTGTAAGAACAAACGAAGAGACAGGTCAGACGATCATTTCCGGTATGGGTGAGCTTCACCTCGAGATCATCGTCGACAGACTTCTCCGTGAGTTCCACGTAGAGGCTAATGTAGGTGCTCCGGAAGTAGCTTACAAGGAGACATTTACGAAGCCGGCGGACGTACAGGGCCGTTACATTCACCAGTCCGGTGGTTCTGGTATGTATGGTGATTGTAAGGTTAAGTTCGAGCCGATGGATCCGAATGGTGAGGAGACCTTCTCCTTCGAGTCTACCGTTGTCGGTGGTTCGATTCCGAAGGAATATATCCCGGCTATCGAAAAGGGTATCAGAGAAGCTGCAAACACTGGTGTGCTCGCAGGCTATCCGGTACTTGGCGTTCATGCGAACGTATATGATGGTTCCTATCATGAAGTCGATTCAAACGAGCGTGCGTTCGAGTTCGCTGGTTCCATCGCCTTCAAGGAAGCGATGCAGAAGGCTGATCCGGTTCTTCTTGAGCCGATCATGAAGGTTGAGATTACGACACCTGAGGAGTACATGGGTAATGTTATCGGCGATGTAAACTCTCGTCGTGGTAAGATTGATTCCATGGAGGATATTCCTTCCGGTAAGCAGATCAACGCTTTCGTACCGCTTTCCGAGATGTTCGGTTACGCGACGGATCTTCGTTCGAAGACTCAGGGCCGTGCAAACTATTCCATGTTCTTCGATCACTATGAGAAGTGCCCGAAGGCAATTCAGGATAAGGTTGTCAAGGAAGTAACCGGCAAGTAAGTTAGAATAAGAAAAAACTTGATTCTAGCAATAAGTAATGTTAAAATCATGCATGTTATTGGGTTATGGGAGCTACTGTGACCCGGTGATATGTACTGCACGGAGCATGTGAGAGCATGCAGGGTGCTTGACATGATTTTCGTTGTATTACATTTTTCCAGGAGGGTTTTTAAAAATGGCAAAGGCACATTTCGAAAGAACGAAGCCACATTGTAACATCGGTACCATTGGTCACGTTGACCATGGTAAGACGACTCTGACTGCTGCTATTACCAAGACTCTTGCAGATCGTCTTGGTCTCGAGGAAGCAGTTCCGTTTGATCAGATCGATAAGGCACCGGAAGAGAGAGAAAGAGGTATCACCATTAACTCTGCTCACGTAGAGTACGAGACACAGGCTCGTCACTACGCACACGTTGACTGCCCGGGCCACGCTGACTATGTAAAGAACATGATCACTGGCGCTGCTCAGATGGATGGTTCTATCCTTGTAGTAGCTGCTACTGATGGTGTTATGGCGCAGACAAGAGAGCACATCCTTCTTGCTCGTCAGGTAGGTGTTCCGGCTATCGTTGTATTCCTTAACAAGTGCGATATGGTCGATGATCCTGAGCTCATCGAGCTCGTAGAGATGGAGATCAGAGATCTTCTTAACGAGTATGAGTTCCCGGGAGATGACATTCCTATCATCCGTGGTTCTGCATTCCAGGCTCTTCAGGATGGTTCCAAGCCGGCTCAGTTCGCTGATGGTTCTCCTCTTTATCCGGATGAGCCGAACCTTACATGGGCTGATTGCATCATGAAGCTGATGGATACTGTTGATTCCTACATTCCTGAGCCGATGCGTGAGATGGATAAGCCGTTCCTTATGCCGGTTGAGGATATCTTCACCATCACTGGCCGTGGTACTGTAGCTACAGGCCGTGTAGAGCGTGGTGTTCTTCATGTAAATGATGATGTTGATATCGTTGGTATCAAGGACGAGCCGGAGAAGTCCGTCGTAACTGGTATCGAGATGTTCCGTAAGACTCTTGACGAGGCTGAGGCTGGTGATAACGTTGGTCTTCTTCTTCGTGGTATCAACCGTGACCAGATCGAAAGAGGTCAGGTTGTCTGCAAGCCGGGTTCTGTAAAGGTTCACAAGAAGTTTACAGCACAGGTTTACGTTCTTACGAAGGATGAAGGTGGCCGTCATACACCGTTCTTCACAAACTATCGTCCGCAGTTCTATTTCAGAACAACTGATGTTACTGGTGTTTGCGAGCTTCCGGAAGGCACAGAGATGTGCATGCCTGGTGATAACACAGAGATGACTGTTGAGCTTATTCACCCGGTAGCTATGGAAGAGGGTCTTCGTTTCGCTATCCGTGAGGGTGGTAGAACCGTAGGCTCTGGCAGAGTTGTAAAGATCCTTGACTAATTTTTAGTAAGGGATCTGCGGGCTTCTGCAAATTTTATGAAATTTGTAAGACGTGATGCATATGCATCACGTCTTCTTTGTTTTAAAACTAAGGTAAGCTATGATATAATCATTACTTGCTTTTGAGGTGAAAGGAGTCGATATGATGAAAAGAGCGTTACGGAGAAGTGTATGGATCAGTATTATTGCTGCACTTACTTTATCACAGCAGGCATTCGCTTATGATGTCGTGACAAATGTGATTACCACCAGTACATCATCGTCCTCCGGATTGACATCCGGTCCTACGACCACGAACTCTGTTCGTGGTTCTTTCGGTCCGGGCTATACAGCCCAGACCGGCTATCAGGCGACAACAACTGGCGGGACTTACTATCAGACACCATACACGACGACCTACACCGGCGCGCCGACAGCTTATACCCTGAATGGTGTCACGTATAACACTGTACTCACCGGTCCTGGAACCGGCCTCATCAGCGGCAACACGACGGCTGGTCTCACACCGGGCGTCATGAATCCGGCCGGCTTTAAGTATTCGACATCTTCATCAGTCGTCAACGCCCGCTACGTCACCGTCAACACCTATGCTCACACCGGATGGCAGTTCGATGCGGCCGGCATGTGGTACTTAAATGAAAACGGCACGTATCCGGTGAGCTGCTGGCAGCAGATCGACGGCAGTTTTTATCACTTCAACGCCTATGGCTATCTCGAGGTCGAGACCTTCATCTATGAGTCAAATGGCCACTGGTATTATGTCGGCGCCGATGGTAAGATGGCACGCGGTTGGACACAGATCGGCGCGGACTATCTCTATTTCATGCCGGACAATGGTCAGCTCGTCGGCCCGGGCCTCCAGCTCATCGATGGAAAATATTACTATATTCTGTCGAACGGCCGAAGAGCAGTGAACGCCTGGATCGGCGGTCAGTATTACGGCGCAGACGGCGCACGCGTTTAATTTTTGATCATTTCGAGGAAATATATGTCTTTATTTGAGAAGCAACATGAGAAGGCACCTGAAAAGCGTGCAAATCTTGACGAGATTGATGTCATGATGGACAAAAACGCATCTACAAAAAATCTGGAGAAAGACAATGCAGACATCAGTCATCGCAAGAGGCGGAATTCGGCGATGCATCAGGACAGGCTGCCAGACCTTGACGACCTTCGCGAGAACGCCGGCATCGTCGTAATTCCGGCGCTGATTATTGTGCTGATCATCGTGATTCTGATTCTTGATCACGACAGCACGAATTCTGCCAAGGCTTCCGGCGCGAGCGCAGGTGTCGTCCTGGAAACCGACGCAAGCGGAAATCCAATCGAGGGCGGTGCGACAGGCCTGGAAGGCGCAGATGGCAGTGGTACCGGAGCGGATGCTGCTGCGGCCGGAAGCATTGGCGACACACATACGGTAAAGCTTCTGAACAGTGACGTGATGGAGAGCTTCTTCCAAAAGTACTTTACGGCGCGGCTCGAAGGTGACGTAGACACGATATATGCGATGACCGGCGTTGCGAACCAGACGGATGAGCAGAAGCAGGTGCTTCAAGACGAGCTGAAAACGCAGGCCGGCTACATCGAGGCGTACCAGGACATCCAGCAGTATTGCGGTGATGGCGTCGAGCCGTATTCGCATGTCGCGTTTGTAACGTATAACGTGAAGTTCCGGCGGGTAGACACGCTGGCGCCTGGCATCATGTACTGCTACTTGAAGGTTAACGATCAGAACGAGTTTGAGATCGTTGAGAATCTGACGCCGGAGGAGCAGAAGCTTGTGAATGAGTACCTCACGAAGCATCAGGAGGTGCAGGAGCTCGTGACGTCGACGAATTCGAAACTGCTAGAGGCGATTTCCAGCGATGAGCGGCTGGCGGTCGTGTATGATGCGTTCCAGAGCGGTCGGATCTACAAGGAGGATCAGTCCGTCATCGACCAGCAGGTGTCGCTGATTCCTGATACGACGGAGGCAGCTGCCATTGAAGCGCCTGAAAGTACTGCCGCAGATTCAACCACTGCTTCTGATACAGAGACAGCATCGACAGAAACAGCTTCGGAGCAAACGACGATTTCGCCGGAGGCAACCTTGGCAGTAGAAAGCTCATCTGTAGGATGAATTTGAGATAAGAGAAAAGAGAGAAGACATGGAAACGAAGGATTTTTGGTATGATCTGCCAGAGGAGCTGATTGCGCAGGATCCGCTCGAGAAGCGGAGTGACTCGCGGCTTCTCGTGATGGACCGCTTTACGGGCGAGATCAATCATCGGCATTTTTATAATATTATTGATTATCTGCATGCGGGAGACTGTCTCGTCATCAATGATACGAAGGTGATTCCGGCGCGGCTTCACGGCGTGAAGGAGGAGACCGGCGCGCATGTCGAGGTGCTTTTACTCGTCCGGAAATCGACGACGGACTGGGAGTGCATCGTAAACCCGGGGAAGAAGCTTCGGGAGGGCGCACGGATCGATTTCGGTGACGGAACGCTGAAGGGCGAAATCATCGAAGTGAAGGACGACGGCAACCGGATCATTCGCTTCGAGTTCGAGGGCATCTTCGAGGAGGTGCTCGACAGGCTTGGAGAAATGCCTATTCCGCCGTATATCAAGCATCAGCTGAAGGATCGCGACCGCTATAACACAGTGTATGCGAAGTATGACGGCTCAGCCGCCGCGCCTACCGCAGGTCTGCATTGGACTAAGGAGCTGCTGGAGCAGGTGAAGGCGAAGGGGGTCGAGATCGCGCACATCACGCTGCATGTGGGCCTCGGAACGTTCCGGCCGGTGAAGGCGGACAAGATCGAGGACCACAAGATGCACTCGGAGTTTTACATCGTGAAGCAGTCAGAGGCCGACAAGATTAACCGGGCGCATGCAACCGGGCATCGGGTCATCGCAACCGGGACGACGAGCTGCCGTACACTGGAGTCTGCGGCGGCGCCGGACGGGACCATGCATGAGACGAGCGGCTGGACGGATATTTTTATTTATCCGGGGTACAAGTTTAAGTGCATGGATGCGCTTATCACAAATTTCCATCTGCCGGAGTCGACGCTTGTGATGCTCGTGTCGGCGTTCACGTCGCGGGAGCATGTGCTTCGGGCGTATAACGTGGCAGTGCGGGAGAAGTATCGGTTCTTCTCGTTTGGCGATGCGTGCTTCTTCGCGGATTTTAAGCATGATGAGGCGTTGCCGGCGGAGCTTGATCCGAACCAGAACCATGAGGTGGCGTTTTTGGCTTCAGATGAGCCGGCGCCAGTCGATGACCTGCCGGAGGCAACATGCGACTGAACAAGAGACTGAGTGAGCTTGGGGTGTGCTCGCGGCGGGAGGCGGACCGGCTGATTGAAGCCGGACGGATCTCGGTGAATGGCACAGTAGCAACCCTCGGTGTGCAGGTCGAGGAAACGGACGAAATCGCACTCGATGGCCAAGTCGTGTCGCAGCAGAAGCCCCGCGCCGTGCTCCTTGCTTATTACAAGCCGCGCGGTATCGTCTGCACGACCACCGATAACGACCGGGCAGAAAACATCGTTGAAGCGATTAATTATCCGGAGCGTGTCTACCCCGTCGGCCGCCTCGACAAGGACTCCGAAGGCCTCATCCTCCTCACCAATCAGGGCGAGCTAGTGAATCGCATCACCCGTGCCCGCTTCTATCATGAGAAGGAATACATCGTGACCGTGGACAAACCGGTGACGGAGGATTTCCTAAAGCACATGCGGCAGGGCGTGTACCTTCCGGACCTCGACGAAACCACGAGGCCCTGTAAGGTTTGGATGGATGAATCGAAGCATGCAGTTTCTATCCAGTTACAGGATGATAAAGATCGAACGCATGCACATCAAACGAGGAAAAACGGCGCTGGACGAGCTGTGAGCGGAGTAACCACAAAGCAGGACAATCAGTTCCACATCGTCCTGACGCAGGGCTTGAACCGGCAGATTCGGCGAATGTGCACATCGCTCGGCTTCGAGGTCGTGCGTCTCAAGCGCATCCGCATCATGAAGCTGATGCTCGGAAGCCTCAAGCCCGGCCAGTATCGTGAAGTCACGCCGGAGGAAATCGGAATCAGTGAAGTATGATAGCCTGCATACAGTATGAAGCTGAACAGGTGTTCAATTGGATTTTCGTAGATAGAATAACCATTCCATATGCAAGAAGGAAACATTAGGATACGAGACAGGCGGTGAATCGCCGCATTTTCAGAGGTAAAGTAATGGCAGAGGAAAAGACAGTGTCGAAGCGAAACATCACCGGCGCCAGCGACGCGCGTGTGCAGCGGATGCGGGAGCTCATCAAAACGCTCAGTGCCGCGGCGAAGGCCTATTACGTCGACGGCGCGGAGATCATGTCGAACTTCGAGTACGACAAGCTCTACGACGAGCTGCAGATGCTCGAAAACGAAACCGGCATCGTGCTGTCCGGCTCGCTCACGCAGCGCGTCGGCTATGAGGTTTTGTCCGAGCTCCCGAAGGAGCGTCATCCGAAGCCAATGCTTTCACTTGACAAGACGAAGTCAGTCGATGATCTCGTGCAGTGGATTGGCGACCAGGAGGCGCTGCTTTCGTGGAAGATGGATGGACTGACCGTCGTTCTAACCTACCATGACGGGGAGCTTACGAAGGCCGTGACCCGCGGCAATGGCGAGATCGGTGAAGTTATCACGCAGAACGCGCGGGCGTTTGACAATGTGCCGACGCGGATTTCCTTCAAGGGCGATCTCGTGCTCCGCGGTGAAGCCATCATCACCTATTCTGAATTCAATAAGATTAATGAGACGATTTCGGAGGCCGCCGCGAAGTACAAGAATCCGCGGAACCTCTGCTCCGGTTCTGTCCGTCAGCTAGACCCCGCCATCACGAAATCACGGCATGTAAATCTGGTTGCTTTCGCGCTGGTGAGCGCCATGGAGTCTGTAGCTACACCAGTCACAGCCCAGGCCCCCGGCAGTGCGGAAACCACCACAGCGGCAGCAGTCCAGGCGACCGGTAGTGCGGAAGCCACGACATCGGATGCCAGCACAACGACTGCACGGATACACAGCGAGGCACAGCCGATGCAGCCCGTTGACTTCCACAACTCAAGGGAAGAGCAATTTAAATTCCTGTCCTCTCTCGGCTTCGACGTCGTCGGCTACAAGCGCGTCACGAAGGAGACATTGGCGGAAACCGTAAAGTGGTTTTCCGAAGAAATCCAGCACAATGACTTCCCGTCCGACGGCCTGGTTCTTCTGCTCGACGACATCGCATACGGCGAGTCGCTCGGCACGACGGCGAAGTTCCCACGGAACGCGATCGCGTTCAAATGGTCCGATGAGCAGGCGGAAACGGTGCTTCGCGACGTTGAATGGTCCCCGAGCCGGACCGGCCTCATCAATCCGGTCGCAATTTTCGACCCGGTTGAGCTTGAGGGCACGACCGTTTCCCGCGCAAGCCTTCATAACATTTCTTATTGCGAGGACATGCAGCTTGGCCTTGGTGATCACATCGCGGTCTACAAGGCGAACATGATCATCCCGCAGATCGCGGAAAATCTTACGAAATCGGCGACGCTGAAGCCCGCGAAAATCTGCCCGGCCTGCGGCGCAGCGACCGAGGTCCGGCAGGAGCAGGACTCGAAGTTCCTGTATTGCCCGAACCCGGAATGCCCGGCAAAGAAGATCAAGAATTTCTCGCTGTTCGTGAGCCGCGACGCGCTGAATGTGGATGGTTTGTCGGATCAGACGCTCGAGAAGTTCATCGGGCATGGCTTTATCCACACCTATTCGGACATTTTCCACCTTGATCGCCACCGGGACGAGATCATCGCGATGGACGGCTTCGGCGAAAAGAGCTACGAAAACCTGAAGGCCGCCGCTGACCGCGCTTCGCACACCACACTCTATCGCGTCGTGTACGGTCTCGGCATTGGCGGGATCGGTCTCGCCAATGCTAAGGTTCTGTGCCGTCATTTCGGGGAGGAGCTTTCACGGCTCCGGGAGGCGACGCAGGAGGAGCTCCTGGAGGTGGACGGCATCGGCGACGTGCTTGCGGCGTCGGTGGTCGCGTATTTCCGCGATCCGGAAAAGCTGGCCGCGCTCGATCAGCTGCTCCCGGACCTCACGATCGAGAAGCCGCGGAACACCGCAGCGGAGGCGTTCTTCGGCTCGAACGCTAGCACAGGGGCTGATTTGACAGCTTCAGGAAATAACCGTGACAGCAATTTTCGAGAGGATTCCGATAGTGACACTGGACTAAGTACTATTCAGGGTGCTGACAAGAATATTGAAGAGAGTACCGCTGGTACGAATAAGAATGTAAATGCTGCTGAAGAGTCTGAGGGTAGAGCAGACATAGAATATGTCAACGGCATCCCGCAGACCATGGCTGGGAAGTCCGTGTGCATCACCGGGGCACTCAACCACTTCACGAATCGGAAGGAGTTGCAGGAGCTCATCGAGGCAGCAGGCGGCCGCGCAGCCGGCTCGGTTTCAGGCAAAACCGCCTATCTTGTGAACAACGATGTGACATCCCAGTCCGGCAAGAACAAAAAAGCAAAAGAACTCGGCGTTCCCATCGTCAGCGAAGACGAATTCCTCCGCATCCTCCGCGGCGAGTGAAGCTACAGCTGATGGAAACAGGGATATGTTTGTTCCATCAGCCAGTACCTTGCGAGCAAGAGAAGTGTAAAGCTGATGGAATAGACCAACCCGCAAATCCATCAGCTGCGGGAGGAAAAAAGCTTCCGGGTGGCAGCAGATGGATGAAGCCACCCCGCAAATCCATCAGCCGCGGTAGGAAGAAAGCTTCCGGGTGCTGGCTGATGGTTAGAGCCAAACCGCAAATCCATCAGCTGCGGAAGGAAATAAGCTTCCGGGTGCTGGCTGATGGTTAGAGCCAAACCGCAAATCCATCAGCTGCGGGAGGAAATAAGCTTCCGGGCGCTGGCTGATGGTTGGAGTCACACCCCAAATCCATCAGCTGCTGAAGAAAAAAGAGAAAAAGAAAGGCATTTCATGGCAGGCTATGACATATTTTTCCCCCACTTGGGGATCGGCATCGAGCATCTGAAAAGCAGCATCAGTATTTTCGGCTTCCGGGTAGCGTTTTACGGCATCATTATCGGCATCGGCATGCTGCTCGGCATCCTGATCGCGCGGACCGACTACAAGCGCCGCGGCTTTAACCCGGAGGATATCGAAGACCTTGCACTGTTCGCCATCGTGTTCTGCATCATCGGCGCCCGCATTTATTACGTGGCGTTTGAGTGGGACTACTACTCGCAGCACCCCTCGGAAATCTTCGCGATACGGAACGGCGGCCTCGCCATCTACGGCGGCATCATCACTGCGGTGATCTGCTGTTCGCTCTTTTGCAAGCACCGAAAAATCAATTTCTTCCAGATCGCGGACTCCGGCATCCTCGGCCTCATCACAGGTCAGATCGTCGGCCGCTGGGGCAACTTTTTTAATGCTGAAGCCTTCGGCCGCTACACAGATTCGCTTCTCGCGATGCAGATTCGGCTCGACATCGTAAACCCGAACATGCTGAATCATAACGTGCTATCGCATCTTGTAAGCATTGGCGGAGCGGACTATATCCAGGTGCATCCGACGTTTTTCTATGAGAGCTTTTGGAACCTGTGCGCGCTCATCGTGCTGTGGCTGTCCGGCCCGAAAAAGAAGTTCACCGGGCAGATTTTCTGGGGTTATTTCTTCTTCTACGGCGTAGGGCGCTTCTGGATCGAGGGGCTCCGCACTGATTCGCTCTACCTTTGGGGCACGACGATCCCGGTATCGCAGCTTCTATCGGGTATCATGGCCGTCGTTTCCGCATGCATCATCCTCTGGAACTGGCGGCACCCGGAGAAGCTCGTGATGGGCATCCCGAAGAAAGAAATGGTGAAAGCCAAAACTTTGATACCGGAAGGTTCAGTGATATCAGTGGCACAAGAAACCTCTGAGACATCCACAGTGTCAGCGGCCACAAAGACCTCTGAGACATCCACAGTGTCAGCGGCCACGAAGACCTCTGAGACAACCACAGCGTCAGCGGCCACGAAGACCTCTGAGACATCCACAGCGTCGGAAGCCACAAAGACCTCTGAGACATCCACAGTGTCAGAAACCTCGGAGGTGTCTGAAATTTCTGGTACGAAGTGAATACTGGACATTTCAGAATAATGTGTTAGAATAGGAACGCTGTGTAAACAGAAGTGCTGCTTCGGCTTTGCCGCGGCACATGGATGAAAGCACAGGTACAGCTGTCCGGGGAGAAACAAAATCCGGCAGCACGTAACACACATATTGTTGGATCCCTTGATTTTGCAACTCCTGAATGCAAACATCTTTCGCGGGGCGTTGGCCAGGGGATGCAGACGATGTGTAAGCATTGGCGGCTGATGCCGCAGAAAGAGGTTCAAAATGGATACAATTGCAGCTAAGAAGAGAGATTTCGCCGTAAAGGCAAAGAAGCTTCGTCGTGAAGGTCTCGTAACCGGTTCCATCTCCGGCAAGGAGCTGAAGGAGAGCCTTTCCCTTACCTTCGAGGCAAAGGACATCGCAAGACTTTTCACAAAGAATCATGTTGGCTCTCAGGTGAAGATTTCCGTTGAGGGCGATGCAGATTACGCAGTAATCGTAAAGAGCATTGATTTCGATGGTCTCAAGCATCAGTTCATCGATGTAACCTTCCAGCAGCTGGTTGCTGATGAGCGCATCAAGGCTTCTGCAGTGATCGAGCTTGCAAACGCTGAGAAGGCAAAGGGCTTCATCACAAGAGGTATTGAGGAAGTTGAGTACGAGGCTTATCCGGCTGATCTCGTTGATAAGATCATCGTTGATGTTTCTGCTTATGAGATTGGCACGAACCTGACGGTTGCTGATCTTGAGCTTGCTAAGAATCCGAAGGTTCATGTTCTTTCTCAGGCTGATTCTACGGTTCTTCATATCGCTGCACACCAGAAGGTTTCCGCAGCAGAGCGTGAGGCTGAGGCCGAGGCAGCAGCTAATGCAGCAGCAGATGCTACGAAGACAGCCGCAGGTGCAGCAGGTGCTGACACCGCAAAGGACGTTAACGCACAGGCAAAGTAATTTGATATTTTACTTGAGGCGCCGCACACCGAAAGGTGTGCGGCGCCTTTTTGTGTGCCGGATCAGTGCGGCGGCTGATGGATAAGGATGGTAGCCGAACCCATCAGTCGCCACTCGGAAGTTCGTTCTCGTTCGTAGCTGATGGATAAGGTGAAAGGCTAAATCCATCAGCCAGCGACGCGAAGTCGATTCAATCCCGCGGCTGATAGATTTGGGAATGGGCTGTTTCCATCAGCCGCCACCCGGAAGTTTGTTCTCGTTCGTAGCTGATGGATAAGGTGAAAGGCTAGATCCATCAGCCTGCCACGCGAAGCCGAATCGATCCCGAAGCTGATAGATTTGGTGATGGACTGTTTCCATCAGCCGCCATCCGGAAGCTCATGCTCGCCTGCAGCTGATGGATTTGGGGAAAAACCAAAACCATCAGCTGCCATCCGCAAATCTATCTTCTTCCGAAGCTGATAGATTTGGGAATGGGCTGTTTCCATCAGCCGCCACCCGGAAAGCCGAAGCTGGTCGTGACTGATGGAACAAGGGCTAGGTCTATTCCATCAGCTGTCATCCAGAAACTCGTCTTCGCCAGTTGCTGATGGAAAAAGGAAATTGCGTTTTCCATCAGCTTTTGGTGTCTTTAGCAAAAGTCTTCAAAGTATTTTTCAGCTTTGTTTCAGTGTTTCCTGTATAATATGAAATATAGCAGTCAAAGATGTGGCAAAATTGTGTCAAAACCTGACGCTTTAGTTGCACAGAATGGATTAAAAGCACATATGTCAACTGTAACAACGCAATATATTAGAGTTATTACAGTTGTATCTTGCATAACATGAATGATTGCATGTCTAGCTTGCAGTTATGCATGCACAGGACGGGAGGCATCAAATGAAAATTCTAGTGGTAGAGGATGAGAAGCTGCTGGCGGAGTCGATTCGGACCCTTCTACAGGAAAAGGGCTTCGAGGCGGACGCAGTATACGATGGCGAAGCCGGCGTCGATTATGCGGAGTCAGGCGTCTATGATCTCATCATCCTCGATGTCATGATGCCGAAAATGAACGGCTATCAGGTGGCAAAAAAGCTGAGAAGCACCCACCTGAGCACCCCGATCTTAATGCTTACAGCGAAGTCCGAGCTCCTCGACCGTGTCGAAGGCCTGAACTCCGGCGCCGATTATTACCTCACGAAGCCCTTTGACGCGCGAGAGCTTCTCGCCTGCGTGAACGCGCTCCTCCGCCGTCAGGGAAACGAGGTCGACGAGCTTGTCTTCGGCAACACCTCGCTAAACCTCGAAAACTGCTCCATCGTCGCGAACGGCCAGGAGCTTCGCCTCTCCGCGAAGGAGTTCGACGTCATGCGGATGCTCATGCAGTCGAAAGAGAAAAATCTCTCGAAGGAAATGATTTTAAGCAAGGTTTGGGGCTTCGACTCGGATGCCGTCGAGAACCACGTCGAGGTCTACGTTGGCTTCCTTAGAAAGAAGCTTAAGTCCATCGGCTCAAACGTCGAGATCGTCGCCGTCCGCCGCCTGGGCTACCACCTGGAAACCGCTTAAGTTGACACCGGGGACGGTTCTCCTTGTCAGCTTTTGTGACACCGGAGACGGTTCTCTCTGTCAGCTTTTCCTGTGCCATATAAATATTTAGGCGAAACCTAAAAAGCTGACAGAGAGAACCGCCCCCCGGTGTCACAAAAGCTGACAGACAGAACCGTCTCCGCTGTCAGGAAAATTTGGAAGGGAGAAATCTACACATGGAAATGATCCGGAAGCTTCGAATCCGGTTTGTGGTCATCATGATGTCCATCGTGACGATCATGCTGGTCATCATCTTCGGACTGGTGCTGCACCTCACGAAGACGCGTCTCGAAAACGACAGCCTGCGCATGATGGAGGGGGTAGTGTCCTCGCCCATGGCGCTTAAGCCAAATGACAAGCACGATGGTCCGCAGGACATGAACATCCGCCTGCCCTTCTTCACCGTGCTCCTCGATGCCGACGGCAACGTCCTCGAGACCCGCGGCGATTATTACGACCTCACCGACGAGTCCGATGTGACCGAGCTCGTCGACGAAGCCCTCGACCACGGCGGCGACACCGGCACGCTCAGCGCCTACAACCTCCGCTACATGATCTCACCCGTCGACGAAACCCACCACTTCATGCGGGACAAACGAGATGCCAATGCTTCTGGCCCGGACACTTCAGCCCCGGCGGAAGAAGCTGGCTTCGGTAGTTCCGGTGATGCTTCTGTGAACAATACTGCATTGGTCTCAAAAAGTGAAGCAGCCAGCCAGTCAGGCGAAGCATCTGACCAACCGGGTGAAGCAGTCAGCCAGTCAGGCGAAGCATCTGACCAACCGGATGAAGCAGCCAGCCAAACAGGCGAAGTATCCGGCCAGGCAGACGATGATGCAGCGGATGGAAGCATTGGCAAGGGAATGGACGGTGCCGACCTCTCCACCGGCAAGACGATCCTCGTTTTCACAGATATCTCGAGCGAGCTCTCGACAATGCACAACCTCCTTCGAAACTGCATCCTGATCGCCATCGCAAGCTTCCTCATTTTCCTCGTAATCGCGATCTGCTTCGCGCGCTGGGCGGTGCACCCGGTTGAGGAGGCCTGGAAGCAGCAGCGCCAGTTCGTGTCGGACGCGAGCCATGAGCTGAAGACCCCGCTCACGGTCATTCTCACAAACGTCGAGTTTCTGAAGTCCCGCGAATTTGACGAGACGAAGAAGCTGCAGTTCGTCGACAACATTTACACGATGTCGCAGCAGATGCGCGGACTCGTCGAGAGCCTGCTCCAGCTTGCCCGCGTGGACAATGGCATCCTCGAAAAGCTGCCGAATGAGCGCATTGACCTGTCGAAGCTCTGCGAAAATGAATCGCTGACCTTCGAGGTGATGTTCTTTGAGAAGGGCCTCATGCTTGAGACGAAGCTCGCAGAGGATGTGCATGTGAAGGGCGCCGAGTCCTACATGAAGCAGGTGGTCGAGATTCTCCTCGACAACGCACAGAAATACTCTGATCCCAATGGCACCGTGACGCTCGGCCTCACGAAGGACGCGCATCATTGCACGCTGTATGTCGCGAATCCGGGTGATGAAATTTCTCCGGAAAACCGAAAGAACATTTTTAAGCGCTTCTACCGCGGCGACGAAGCCCGCGCGATGAACCACAGCTACGGCCTCGGCCTCGCCATCGCCGACGACATCGTAAAAGGCATGAAGGGCCGTATCTGGGTCGACTCCGAAAATCACCTGAACACCTTCAAGGTCGAACTTCCTCTCGCCTGAAAAACATGACAGCGGGGACGGTTCTCCTTGTCAGCTTTTTGAAAAGAATAATCGAGGAAAAATCGAGAAAATATAGCTTCAATGAAAATTCCAGTAGAAATATTCGGCTATGCATGGTAATATTTCATGTGTTTTAGTTCAAACTGGAAATAAATAAGAATTGTCGGACGTGTACGATGGTGTCGGTGGAGGGATCCTTCTCTATCCGACACTTTTTTTGATTCCAGCATGACAATTAGCCGGTCGAAGCGCCAGATGTGCTCATTGGCATGACGAGCGTCAGGCTGGTATCAGACAACAGGTAGAACAGTAAGGGAAAAGAAAGGGAGAAATCTATGATCAAGTATGTTTTCGTGACAGGTGGTGTGGTTTCCGGACTTGGCAAGGGCATCACGGCAGCGTCCCTCGGGCGGCTCTTAAAGGCGCGCGGCTACAAGGTGACGATGCAGAAGTTTGACCCGTACATTAACATCGATCCGGGCACCATGAACCCGATCCAGCACGGCGAAGTGTTCGTCACAGACGACGGCACCGAAACCGACCTCGACCTCGGACACTACGAGCGGTTCATCGACGAATCCCTCGACAAAAAAGCAAACATCACCTCCGGCAAGGTCTACTGGTCCGTCTTAAACAAGGAGCGTCACGGCGACTACGGCGGACACACCGTGCAGGTCATCCCGAACATCACAAATGAAATCAAGTCCGATTTCTACCGCTCCGACGACCCGAATGAGGACCGCATCGCGATCATTGAGGTCGGCGGCACCGTCGGCGATATCGAGTCGCAGCCCTTCCTCGAGGCCATCCGTCAGTTCCAGCATGACATCGGCCACGAAAACGCAATCATGATCCATGTGACGCTGATCCCGTACCTTCGCGCCTCCCAGGAGCTGAAGACGAAGCCGACCCAGATGAGTGTCCGCGAGCTCCAGCGCCTCGGCCTCAATGCCGACATCCTCGTTTGCCGCACGGATTATCCGCTGCCGCAGGATGTGAAGGACAAGATCGCCCTCTTCTGTAACGTACCGGCCAGCCATGTCCTCCAGAACACAAACGCCGAGTTCATCTATGAAGTGCCGCTTCTCATGGAAAAGGAGCACCTTGCGCAGGCTGTGCTCGAATGCTTACATCTGCCGTGTCCTGAGCCGGATCTTTCCGGCTGGACGAAGATGGTGGAGGTTCTCCGGCATCCGGAGAAGGAAACCGTCATCGCCATCTGCGGTAAGTACACGCAGCTTCATGACGCATACTTAAGTGTCGTGGAAGCGCTCAAGCATGGAGGCATTGATAACCATGCGAAGGTCAATATCCGCTGGGTGGACAGTGAGGAGATCGAGCAGGTCGGCGCGAAGACATTGCTGCAGGGCGTCGATGGCATCCTCGTCCCGGGTGGCTTCGGCCAGCGTGGTATCGAGGGTATGATCCAGGCAGCGCAGTATGCCCGCGAGAACAAGATTCCGTACCTCGGCATCTGCCTCGGCATGCAGATCGCGATCATTGAGTTTGCACGAAATGTTTTAGGTTTTAAGGATGCGGATTCCGCTGAGTTTAATCCGCAGACGGAGCATCCGGTCATCGACCTCATGCCGGAGCAGAAGAAAGTCACGGATCTCGGCGGCACGATGCGTCTCGGCGCTTATCCGTGCGTGCTCGACAAGTCCTCGAAGTCCTATGCACTGTATGGTTCAGATCAGATTTCCGAGCGTCATCGCCACAGATTTGAGGTGAACAACGATTATCGTGAGGATCTCGAGAAGAATGGTATGCTTCTCGCCGGCGAATCACCGGATGGCCATATCGTCGAGATGGTAGAATTAAAGGATCATCCGTTCTTCATCGGTACCCAGGCGCATCCTGAGTTCAAGTCCCGTCCGAACCGTCCGCACCCGCTGTTCAAAGGCCTCATCGAAGCCTCGCTCCGGTTTAAGGAGTCAGTGTAATTTTGCCATCGAAGCCTCGCTTCGATTTAAGGAGTCAGTGTAATTTTGCCATCGAAGCCTCGCTCCGGTTTAAGGAGTCAGTGTAATTTTTAGATAAATTATTCTGCCGGGGTTCATGCTTCAGCATGAACCCCGGATTTTTTGATTTTCTGCTGTTATTACATTGCCCGGTGGGAAGCAAATCCCTTTCGCAGCTGATGGATTTGGGAAATTGCTGAATCCGTCAGCCACCCTTGAGAAGTTTAAACAGGGGTCTGGCAGATGGAAGTTCGCATTATACCATTCCATCTGCCATGACAATATGTTCAACCTGACTACTTATAAAAAGTCTTAAAAAGGCGAAATAAATATTATTAAAATAACACTGAAATAGTTTACTTTTCACTAATTAAAGGCTATAGTAGGTAAAAATAGTAAAATTGTTTTTTTATTATCAATATTCTAAAAGGATTTGAGTGAGAGCAAGGGGTGTCGCGATGGAAGAAAAAGTAATCGATGTCAGGATGCTGGGCGGGTTCAGGCTTAGCGTTGACGGCGAGGTCAAGGGACTCGGACAGAACAACAAGGCAAATTTTCTGAAGCTCATCCAGTTGGTGCTTTTAAACTATGAAAAGGGCATCTCGAAGCGGGAGCTCATTGACGGCGTCTTCGGCTTCAAGGACCTCCTCGATGAGAACAACAGCTTAAACAACCTCCTTCACCAGGCGAGAACCCAGCTCAAGAAGGCCGGCGTTCCGGGCAAGCGTTACATCGAGGGTAAGAAAGGCATTTATTATCCGGAAAAGGTCGAGGGCTACACCTTCTCCATTGATGTGTTCCGCTTCCGCGAGCTCTTCGAGAAGGCACAGCATACCGATATCGAACGCGAACAGGCACAGTACCTGCAGGAGGCATTTGACCTCTACCAGGGTGAGCTGCTGCCGGAATTCTCGACCGACAACTGGGTCGTGGTCGAGTCCGTGCGCCTCAAGCGCTATTATGACCAGCTCGTCCAGTGGCTCGGCGACTACTATAAGAAGATGGAGGACTACGACGCCTACTATCGCGTCTACAAACAGGCAAGCCGGGTTTATCCGGACAGCGGCTGGCAGGTCAATGTCATCGACGCGCTCATCTTAAAGAAACAGTACAAGGAGGCTTACGAGCTTTACAACAAGACCGCGAAGTACTACCTCGACGAGCTCGAGGTGCCGCTTCCGGACGAGCTCATTCACTGCTATGAGCGGATCTATGATAACGTGAAGGTCGTTTCCGATAACATCGAAGACATTCAGGCCGGCATCCTCGACCGGGACCAGGCGCTGAAAGAGAACATTGGCGAAAAGAACCATCTCGGCTCCTATTTCTGCGTGTTCTCGAGCTTCATCGACGTCTACAATGTCCTCCGCCGGAACCTCATGCGCCGCGGCAACAGCATTTTCATGATGCTCTGTACGCTCGTCGACTACGAAGGAAAGCCCATCGCAAATCAGGAGCGCCTCGAGCAACGCTCCGAAGCCCTGAAAGATGCCCTGTATCAATGCCTACGTCAGGGTGACGTATACACGAAGTATTCGTCAAGCCAGTATCTCGTGCTTTTGATCGGCACGAAGAAGGAAGACTGCTCCGTGATTTATCACCGGCTCCAGAGAAAGCTAAAGGAACTTGCCGGTTCCCGCGCGGAGCTTAAATACCGCATCGTTTCCCTCGCCGAGATTCCGACCATCCTGAACCGCGGCAAGAACAACCAGGACCAGTTGATGTAAGCTGACACCGGGACGGTTCTATCTGTCAGCTTTTTTGTTGAATTGACAATGAAATCAAGGCCTCTTGTCATCACGGAGGCATAGTATATTAGGGCACAAATAGTTTCCTATGCCGTGATAAATTTTTGACCTGAACCAAGGCATAGAATAGTTGGTTGAATGCGAATTACTATGCCGACCCAAAATCAAGAAATTTCAAATCGGCATAGTAATGCATCGAGTCCTTACATTACTATGCCGGTCTTAGGATGATAAAGAGATATGAAAGCATAGTTTTTGAGATAATGCACATAATACTATGCTTATTTCCAAACAGCATGAAGAAAATGTTTATGATTTTGGCATAGTAAAGTTCCAAAATAGATGGATACTATGCCTTGCAAAAAATTTGGATTTTTTTGAGGCATAGAAAAATCAGTTGGTGTCCATATAATATGCCATAAGCGAAGAGTGATCAGATATTTTCCAGAAAAATCTCTTGAAATCAAAAGAAATCAAAAGAATAAAAAGAATAAAAAGAATATTAGTTTCGAAATGTTGATTTTATATAGAATTTGTGCTATAAGATTAGAGTATTTGTTGACTAGTTGAAAGGAGCAGGCCGATGGCCCGCTCCTTTCTGTTGAGTTTAGAGGAAAAAGCATGTACGAGCAGAAAGTAAAGAAATATCTCGATGAGATCTGTCCCGGCGCCGGCTTCTACTGCGACAGCGTCACCTGGACAAAAGAAGACAACGAGTGGTATCTCCGCGCCTTCATCGGAAAACAGGACCAGTCCGACATGAACGTAAACGACTGCGCCACCATCTCCCGCCGCCTCTCGAAGTGGCTGGATCAGGAAGACTTCATCCCCGAACAGTACATGCTCGAAGTCTGCTCCATGGGATTTAAAGACCACCCGGGCAATGACGACCTAACGGCTGAAACGGAAGAATAAACATATAGCCACAGGAGGCAAACAAAAAAGATGAACACAGAACTGAACGAAGCACTGGAAGCACTGGAGAAGGAAAAGGGCATCCCGAAGCAGTCCCTGATCGAGGCCATTGAGCTGAGCCTCCAGACCGCCTGCAAAAACCATTTCGGCAACACCGAAAACATCCACGTATCCGTCGATCCGGACACCTGCGAGTTTTCCGTCATCGCCGACAAGACCGTCGTAGAAGAGGTCACAAACAAAAACGAGGAAATCTCCCTCGAGGATGCCCGCATGAAGGATCCGACCGTGACCCTTGGTTCGATCGTGAAGGTACCGGTGGATTCCAAGAGCTTCGGCCGTATTGCGACGCAGAACGCAAAGGGCGTCATCGTCCAGAAGATCCGTGAAGAAGAGCGCCGCGTTCTGTACAACGAATATTATGAGATGGAGAAGCAGATCGTGACCGGCACCGTCGAGCGCGATACCGGACGCTCCGTCATCGTGAACCTCGGCAAGGTCGACGGCTACCTCGCAGACAATGAGCAGATCAAGGGCGAGAAGCTGAACCCGAATGACCGCATCAAGGTATACGTCGTCGAGGTCAAGGATTCAACGAGAGGCCCGCGTGTCATGATTTCGAGAACCCATCCGGAGCTTGTGAAGCGCCTCTTCGAGGAGGAGGTTGCCGAGGTCCGCGACGGTACAGTTGAGATCAAGGCAATCGCCCGTGAAGCCGGCTCCAGAACAAAGATGGCCGTCATTTCAAACGATCCGGATGTCGATCCGGTAGGCGCATGCGTCGGCCTGAACGGCAACCGTGTGAACGCCATCGTCGACGAGCTCCACGGTGAGAAGATCGATATCATCATGTACGACGAGAACCCGGCATACCTCATCGAGAACGCCCTTTCCCCGGCGAAGGTCATTGCTGTCGTAGCCGATCAGGACAACCGCGAAGCCATCGTCATCGTGCCGGACAACCAGCTCTCCCTTGCCATCGGTAAGGAAGGCCAGAACGCCCGCCTCGCAGCGAAGCTCACGAACTATAAGATCGACATCAAGTCCGAGTCCCAGGCACAGGAGCAGGGCCTCTTCGATGAGATGGGCATTGATTACCAGTCCGAGGGCGAGGAAGGCGAGTACGAGGAAGATGGCGCATATGATGAGTCGACTGACGCGCAGTACGAAGAAGCTGCTGACGCCGCAGAGGAAACACCGGACGATACGACCGAAGCATAATGCTTCCATCATGCACAAAATGTGACACCGGGGACGGTTCTTACTGTCAGCTTTTTGCCAGTAAGAACTAGATACTTGACACTTCGAGAAAAAGCTGACAGAGAGAACCGTCCCCGGTGTCACAAATGTAAGCATTGGAATAAGGAGTAATTGCATGGCAAATGCAGTGAAGAAGGTGCCGGAGCGGACCTGTGTCGGCTGCGGACAGAAGAAGGAAAAACGGGACCTGATCCGGATCGTGCATGAACCGGACGGCACATTTTCCGTCGATCCGACCGGCCGGAAAAACGGCCGCGGCGCCTATATATGTAAAAATTTGGAGTGCCTCGAGAAGGCACAGAAGAAAAAGGCTTTCGACCGCACCTTCAAGGAAGCGGTGCCTGAAGAAGCCTTCGAGAAGTTAAAAGAGGAATTAGGAAATCTTGACAGATAAGGTATTGGGACTCATCGGACTATCACAAAAGTCCGGTAATGTGGTCAGCGGGGAATTTTCCGTGGAAACGACCGTGAAAGAGGGCAAGGCACGTCTCGTGCTGATCGCCACTGATGCGTCGGACAACACGAAGAAGAAGTTCCGGAATATGGCGGAGTATCGTCACATTCCGTATGTTGAGTATGGAACGAAGGAAACCCTCGGGCACGCCATGGGACGTGCGGAGCGATCCAGTGCGGCAGTGACCGACCAGGGGTTTGCAAAAGCAATCATGAAAATTTTGGATGGAGGAAATGTGAATGGATGACAAGACAAAGAACGTGAACGGACAGAAGGATGGAAAGAGCGCTGATCAGTCCGGACAGCAGGCACCAAAGAAAAAGAAGCTTGCCGTCGTATTCCATTCACAGAACTCCGCGAACCACAAGAACCATACCCTCGGTGTACTCGGGAAGAAAACACCGGCAGGAGAAAAGGATGAGAAGAAGCGCGTAAGCCCGAACGGACGTCCGCTTCCGCCGGGAACCGCCCGCGTGACCCCGCTTCGTGAGCTGGAGCAACAGGAAAAGCAGAGACAGGCTGAAGCCGAGAAGAAGGCAGCTGAAGCTGCAGCAAAGCGCGAAGCAGAGCGTGCTGCAGCAGAAGCGGCCGGGGCTTCCGCTAGTCAGCCGGTGGCTTCTTCGACAGAGACTTCTCCGGCGGATGGAGCAGGTGCTGCTTCGACAGCGGCAAAGGCTAACGCCCAGGCAGGAACTGAAAAGGATGGTAAGACGGCGGCAGCTGCAACTGCAGCCGTTGAAAAGAAGCCGACTGATATAGCGCCGGCTAATGAGAAGAAGGCAGCAGGCGAAGCGCCGGCCGCTTCCCAGGCAAAGACAGATGCCGTAAAGAAGGAAGCACCGGCTGAAAAGACGGCTGTGAAGCCATCGAAACCGACCCCGACGAAGCTTTCGAGCGGTAACGCGGAGATCGCACGGGAGCTCCGTGCAGCCTCCCAGCATAGCTTCGACGGCCGTTCCAGCCGTGGCGGTTTCTCTGCTGACGGAAGACGCGGCCAGGGCACAAGAACTGGTGACCGGACCGGCAGAGGCTTCGAGGGAAGAGACGGACAGCGTACTGGTACAGGTGCAGGAAGACCTTCATTCGGCAGTCGTGACGGACAGAGAACCGGCACACAGAGACCTTCATTCGGCAGCCGTGATGGCGGTTTCACCCGCACAGGTGACCGTACCGGACAGCAGAGACCTGGCCAGAGAGCTGGCTTCGGCCGTCGTGACAGCGTTGAAAGCGCCGACACCCTTTCCCAGAAGCCGTCCGCAGGCAGAACCGCACCGGATGCAAAGAAGCCGCAGAAGAAGGCAGCATTTGCTAAAAATTATGAAAATGAGAAGGCCGAGGCAGCGAAGCGCAGCCGGAACAACCGTAAGCAGAACAAGTACGGCGCCGAGCAGTCCTACGAGCGTGAGGACGAGGTCGTACACAAGTCAAAGAAGACCGGCAAGGGCGCGTTCATTAAGCCTGAGGTAAAGGCGCCGGTTGAAGAAGAGATCAAGGCAATCACGATTCCGGAAGTGATCACGCTGAAGGATCTCTCCGATAAGATGAAGGTGAAGCCGGCCGACATCATTAAGAAGCTCTTTATGCAGGGCAAGATGGTGACCTTGAACACAGAGCTCTCCTATGAAGACGCTGAGAACATCGCCGTGGATTACGATATCCTCTGCGAGAAGGAAGAGAAGGTCGATGTCATTGCCGAGCTTGTAAAGGATGATGTCGAGGATTCGGATGAGGAGCTCATCACGAGACCGCCTGTTGTCTGCGTCATGGGTCACGTCGATCATGGTAAAACCTCCATCCTCGATGCCATCCGTAAGACAAACGTGACGGCAAAGGAAGCCGGTGGTATCACACAGTCCATCGGTGCCTACCAGGTCAAGGTCAAGGTTAATGGCGAGGACCGTATCATTACCTTCCTCGATACACCGGGCCACGAGGCATTTACCGCCATGCGTATGCGTGGCGCCCAGTCGACGGATATCGCGGTGCTCGTCGTCGCAGCGGATGATGGTGTCATGCCGCAGACGATCGAAGCCATTCACCATGCAAAGGCGGCCAATACGCCGATCATTGTGGCCATCAACAAGATGGATAAGCCGACCGCAAATCCGGACAAGGTAAAGCAGGAGCTCATGAAGTATGATCTCGTGCCGGAGGAATACGGCGGCGATACGATCTGTGTTCCGGTTTCTGCAAAGAGCGGCATGGGTCTCGAGGATCTCCTCGAGAACATCGCACTGGAAGCCGATGTCATGGAGCTTAAGGCGAACCCGGATCGTGCGGCGTATGGCGTCGTGATCGAAGCCGAGCTTGATAAGGGCCGTGGCTCCGTCGCAAGACTTCTTGTCCAGAAGGGCACACTCCATCAGGGCGATATCGTCGCTGTCGGCGCTGCCTATGGTAAGGTTCGTGCGATGACCGATGATAAGGGTAAGCGCATCAAGAAGGCGGGTCCGTCCCAGCCTTGCGAGATCCTGGGCCTTAACGCTGTGCCGAACGCCGGCGAGATCTTCCAGGTGAAGGATTCGGAGAAGGATGCGAAGGCCTATGCGGCTGCATTTGTGACCGAGAACAAGGCAAAGATGATCGAGGAGTCGAAGAAGAAGGTTTCTCTCGACGCACTGTTCGATCAGATCAAGGCCGGCGAGGTCAAGGAGCTGCCGATTGTCATCAAGGCGGATGTCCAGGGCTCTGTCGAAGCGCTCAAGGATTCCCTCGAGAAGATCAAGAACGACGAGGTTGCCGTCAAGGTAATTCACTCCGGTGTCGGTGCGATCAACGAGTCCGATGTCGAGCTCGCAGCCGCATCGAACGCAATCGTCATCGGCTTCGACGTGAAGCCGAGCGCTGTCGCAAAGGATATCGCGGATCGTGAGCATGTGGATGTTCGTCTTTATGATGTCATCTACAACGCGATCGATGATGTCGAGGCAGCCATGAAGGGTATGCTGAAGCCGATCTTCGAGGAAAAGGTTATCGGTCATGCCGAGATCCGTCAGATCTTCAAGGCTTCCGGCGTCGGCAACATCGCCGGTTGTATGGTGAAGGATGGTCTCGTCCAGCGTGGCGCGAAGGCGCGCATCACGCGCGGCGGCGACCAGATCTTCGATGGTGAGATCGCATCCGTCAAGCGCTTCAAGGATGACGTCAAGGAAGTCAAGGCCGGCTATGAGTGCGGTCTCGTCTTCGACGGCTTCAATGACATCGCCGTGGACGACGTCGTCGAAGTGTACGTCATGGAAGAAGTCAAGCGCGTCTAAAAGCATAAGGCTTACATCAGACACAGGGGTTGTCGCGCGAAGGCGTGACTCCCCGTCCGGGGCGGCTGACTGCTCCGGCGTGTCCGCCTGTAAGTCCGGCAGCGGACCATCTGAGGGGCACCCTAGCTCACGGCTCGGAAATCTTAGCGCTATCCGGGTGCTCCAGCCGGGCCGGCCCAATTCAGGAAAAGCTAGAGAAGACATCGCAAGCGATGTCTTTGAACGCGCTCGCCGCTAAGGCATCCCGAAGCCTCCCCGCGCAAGCGCGGTACTCCGGGATAAACTTGAAGGGGCTTTTCCTTCAATGGGCCTAGAAAATCCGGGGTTGTAACCCGGATTTTCTACCTCGTCTGGATCACCCGGCTAGCTGAGATTTCCGGCTTTATTGTTCGTACGGGTGCCCCTCAGATGGTCCGCTGCCGGACTTACAGGCGGACACACCGGGGCAGTCAACCACCCCGGAAGGGGAGTCGCACCGTCGTGCGACAGCCCCTTTCGTTAGGTTTTGAAAGGATATTATTTTGAGAAAAGGTTCAATTAAGAATACTAGAATTAATGCAGAGGTGCAGAGGGAGTTATCCGTGCTGATCCGGGATTTGAAGGATCCTAGGGTTTCGCCGATGACTTCTGTGACGGATGCGGATGTGACGCCGGATCTTCAGTTCTGCCGGGTGTATATTTCGGTGCTCGGGAGTGAGGAGGCGATGGCGAAGACGCTGGAGGGTCTGAAGGCGGCTTCGGGGTTTCTTCGGAGGGGTCTTGCGCAGACGGTGAATCTTCGTCATACGCCGGAGCTTCAGTTTATTCCGGACCATTCGATCGAGTATGGTGCGAAGATGGATGCCCTGATCCGGAAGGTCGAGGAAGAGGATGCGGCGAAGCATGTGTCGGATGAGAGCGAAGTGTAAGCATTGGACGAAGCAGTGAAAGGAGCATGGAGATGTCGGATGCAAAGGAAACATTTCTGAATATGATCGGAGAGGCGGCGTCGATCTGCGTGCTCGGGCACACGAATCCGGATGGCGATTGTCATGGGTCGACGCTTGGTGTTTATAATTATGTGCGGGCGAATTTTCCGGAGAAGAGGATCAATGTTTACCTCATGCAGGGGAGCCCGAAGTTTTCGTATATGCCAGGGTTTTCGGAGATTATTCATGTGCCGTCGGACCGGAAGTATGCGCTTGCGATCATTTGTGATTTGAACAGTGCTGACCGGCTTGGGGATTTCAAGGTTCTGGCGGATCATGCGGAGAAGGTGTTTGTGGTCGATCATCATGTGCTGAATGATGATTCGTATCATGATATTCCGTGTCAGATTCTGCCGGAGGCGTCGTCGGCGTCGGAGGTAGTGTTTGATTTAATGGACCGGGAGAAAATCACGAAGGATGTCGCGACCTGTCTCTATACGGGCATCGTGCATGATACGGGCGTGTTCAAGTATAACGCGACGTCGCCGCATACGATGGAGATTGCCGGTTTCCTCATGTCGAAGGGCATCAATTTTGGAAGCATTATCGATGACAGCTTTTATACGAAGACGTATACGCAGCAGCAGGTGCTTGGGCGGGTGCTCATGGAGAGCATGCTTGTGATGGAGCGCCGGGTTATCGTCGGATGGCTAAGGCTCAGGGATCTTAAGTTCTATCATGTGACGTCAAAGGACATCGACGGGATCGTCTCGACGATGCGGGAGACGTCGGAGATTGATGCCGCGGTGTTTTTCTATGAGGTGACGCCGCAGACCTTCAAGGTAAGTCTTCGCAGTAACAATGACGGTTTGAATGTAGCCGCAGTAGCCCAGCGCTTTTCAGGCGGCGGTCATGTGATGGCAGCCGGCTGTACGCTGCAGGGCACCCCGTATGATGTCATTAACAACATCACGGCGGAGCTTGCGAAGCAGATGGATGCGCCTGAGTTTGTCAGCCGCCGGCTAGTCTGATTTTTTGAAATATTGTTTTTATATTGCGATTGATCCGTTTGAAATGGAATGGAAATAGCTTCGGCATAGAATTTGCATAATACTGCAGATATCTATGCCGAAAATTTTTTGAAAATTTCCAAATGGCATAGTTTTGAAGACTTTATAGTGTTTTCTATGCTGGCTGTATTGCTTGTTGATTTATGGCTGGCATAGCAATTCTAATATTTGCTTGTTTACTATGCCTGTTGTAATATAAAAATCGATTTTGAGAGTATGAGAAGGCATAGAATTTCAAACAAATTCTTAAATCCTATGCCTCGTGGAAATTTCAGCAAGAAATATTGGCATAGAAAATGGAAAGCTTCTTATGACACTATGCCATTCTTAAAAATTAGAAATTTTGCGGGCATAGTAAATGTGCTATAGAGGCGAATGCTATGCTGTATCAGATGAAATAAAGGATAGGAGTGAAGTTGGACGGTATCGTCAATGTATATAAAGAAAAAGGCTGGACGAGCTTTGATGTGACGAAGAAGCTTAGGGGCATCCTCGGGGAAAAGAAGGTCGGCCACACGGGAACGCTCGATCCGATGGCGGAGGGCGTGCTCGTGGTCTGCGCCGGCCAGGCGACGAAGCTTGTGAACGCCATCACCGGGACGGACAAAACCTACGTCGCGGATATGCTGCTTGGCGTCACGACCGACACCGAGGACATCACCGGGACTGTGCTGTCACAGCGTCCGCTTGCCCTTTCTGATTCCCAGTATACTCCGGATCAGGATGCCAATGCTGACAGGACCGGCGCTGCAAAAGAAGTGCAATATGTATGCTTAACGGAAAAGCAAGGTGAGAAAAAAGAAATCGTAATTTCAGAGGATGCGATCCGCGAGGCAGTTGCCTCCTTTATCGGGGAATATGACCAGGTGCCGCCGATGTATTCCGCAAAAAAGATCGACGGCCACAAGCTCTATGATCTTGCTCGCCAGGGGAAAACCGTCGAGCGAAAGCCGTGTCATGTGCGCATTGAAGATATCCGGATACTTGATATCAGCTTTCCTGGTGCTTCCGAAGCGAAAGCTTCACTGAAAAATGACGATGTGAATCAAGAGATTTTGAACGCTGATCTAGCATTGAGATATCCGCATGTCACGATGGAGGTGACGTGCTCGAAAGGAACCTACATCCGGACGCTGATCTCGGATATCGGAAAGAAGCTCGGCTGCGGCGCCTGCATGGCAGCGCTCAAGCGGACACGCGTCGGCAGTTTCAAAGTAGAAGAAAGCCATACGATCGCTGATCTGCAGGCGCTGAAGGATGAAGATAAACTCGTGACAGCCGTGCGTCCCGCGATTTATATCCCGGAGGATACCGTCACGACCTTCGGCAAATTTGATGGCGGTCACCTCGGTCATCAGCTGATCTTCGAAAACGTGAAGCGAATCGCCCGCGAAACCGGGCGGAAGACTGCGGTGTTGACCTTCTCCGGCAATCCGCAGAATCTTGTGCTTCACGAAAACCGCCCGACGATTTCGACCGAGCAGGAGCATATCTCACGCCTTCGGAATCAGGGCTTCGACTACGTTTTTTCCTATCCGGTGACTCGTGAGACCATGCAGGTACCGGCGGAGGATTTCCTCCGCGGCGTCCTTATCGAAGCGATGCACGCGCGGGATATCGTGGTCGGCACAGACTGTTCCTTCGGCTATAAAGCACAGGGCAATGCTGACATGCTGCGCTCTTTACAGGAGAAATATGGCTACATCGCGCATGTCATCACGAAGCGTGTCGTGCAGGATGAAGAAGGACATGACCGGGAGATTTCCAGCACATATATTAAGGAGGAAATCGCAAAGGGCAATGTGAAGCGTGCCGGCGAGCTGCTCGGACGATATTTCACATTGTCCGGTGCTGTCCAGCATGGAAAGCATATCGGCTCCGGTGTTCTTCACTTCCCGACCGCGAACATCTTCCCGTCGGCAGGAAAAACCATCCCGAAGGAAGGCGTCTATGTGACCCGCGTCCTCGTCGACGAAAAGCTCTATAAAGGCATGACAAACGTCGGTACGAACCCGACCACCGGGGAAGACAATCCTGTAAGCATTGAGACCTACATCCTTGGGTATGAGGGCGACCTCTACGGCAAAAAAATACGCGTCGAATTCCTCGACCGCATCCGCGACCAGCAGAAATTCCCGACGCTTAGTGCACTGCATGCACAGCTTGAGAGGGACATGCAGTATGTGAAGAAGTATTGCATCCCAGATGTTACATCTTGATAATTTCAGGATGGAATGCTATATTACTAAATGAAAAAGGTGCTCACCGATAGACGGTTAGCCCTTCGAGATTAGTTGAAAAATAATCGCCTAACTTGCAGGG
>Ga0256406_1001747_pt1 | contig 33666 bp, 29 predicted proteins | sample RumenRJG_03DNA_FD_185986 | JGI IMG/M metagenome (GOLD analysis project Ga0256406, IMG submission 185986) | Bovine rumen microbial communities from Lethbridge, Alberta, Canada - RJG_03 | ecosystem: Host-associated > Mammals > Digestive system > Stomach > Rumen | place: Canada: Alberta | collected...
GCGCCGGCCGTTGCCCTGCAAGGCGCTGATGTCTTCCTTGGTTGTAAAAAGGCGCTCGGTCAAGATGTTGTCGGTCGAGAGCACGATGCCCACAGCCGCCAGCGAGAAAGCGAGAATCATGATTTTGTTGGTCGACACCCCCTTGCCGTTGAACAGCAGCGACAGGCCGGCCACAATGACGCAGGCAAAAAAGATGGAACGGGTACCCGTCATGAAATACTCAAACACAATGATTGCGATAAACAGCCACTTCAAGAAGGTACTGATGCGGTAGCAATTGTTGAACAACAAGACGAAGACCAGGAACGAGACCGACCACGGTATGGATGCCCGGGTGCCATTGGCAAAGCGATAGGCTCCAGTGAGGTCGGAGTCGGTATAAAACTCGTAGAGATAAACCAAGGCAATAAACACCGAGATATACATCACATAGTTGAGCGTCTTCACCACATCGCGCGGCTTGAGGTAGGGTATCATCCACACGGCCGACAGGCATATCCACTGCCTGAACACACGCACCACCGAGGAGAACTTCACATCGTTGACCAGGAGGTCGACAATTGCAGCAACGATAAAGAAAGCCAGAAAGAGCAGAATGCCCACCTTCACGGGATGCAACAGCCGCATATCGAGCTTCTGCGGTTTGTGCAGAAACATGACAATGAGCATGAAAATGTAGAGCACCAAGCCCGTGTCGGCATACTGATGTGAGAAAAACAGTGTCGACAAGTTGCTGCCACAGAAACTATAGGCCTGCGACAAGAACAGAATAGCAGTCAAAGGAAAAGCCATCTTGTTGCGGCTAATCTGAATAAGCGCAACGACAAAAACTATGACTTCCAAATAGCCCATACGAAAAACAATCTAAAGTTGCGGGATGAAGTGATACAGCAAGTTGCACTCGGCCGCAGGTTTACACAAGAAATAAACCTCTTTATAGCACGAGATAAAGGTGAAAGAGCATATCACAAGGCAACTGACGCACAGCATAAACTTCTTTTTTATCGCCATGAAATAGTCGAAGACATAGGCCATCATGATGACGACAAAGATAAACAAGTAGTCGGCAGGCCTAGTGAGTGCATACACTGTATTGATGAACAGGTGCTGATAGCACACGCCCACAAAGGCCAAGACGAAAAAGGCACTGAATAGCTTGTCGCGGCTATAATACTCGCGCATGGCAGGATAGTACCAAATGAAGAGCAGCGCCTGGAACAAGTAGATGAGCCTGAGCGGACCAAACCCCTTAAAGACAAAGTGATGTTCGATCAACGGCTGGAACAGATACTGGTACTTGTCGTAGCCCACCAAAGCAAACACCCATTGCGACGAGACTATAGGACTTAGCCACACTGGATAGGTACCCAGCAAGTAGCACACTGCAAAAATTGCCAAATAGAAGTTGCGGCTGCGGTCGGCTTTCAAGACGAGTGGCACAAAGTAGAGAAGCATCAATATCCATGCCGAGTAATGAATGGTGACAGCAACCAGCGTGAAAAGCAAGCAGGGCCAGAACTTGCGCCGGGCAAAATATGGCACCATGGGCACAAAGGCAATGGCAATCGTCCACTGGCGCAGATAGGTGAGCCAGTTGATGCCAAACGGGCCCAAGAGCAGCACCAGGCCTATCCAGCAGTAGAGCTGCTTGTGGTGCCTGAGACCGTAGTAGAGGCAAAAGGCCTGCAACGCCCCCCAGAAGCCAAAATAAAACGAGAAATGGCAACCCGTGAGGGCAATGAGCTTGGTGACGAGTACAAACCCAATTTCCAAGTTGCCGCGCAGGAGCGAGCCATCGGCCTGCAACTGCTGGAAATTGGTGAGATACATGCGGTAGTCATTGCCTGTGTAGTAGCGCAGAGCCGAGAAAAGCGCAATAAGGAGAATCGAAGCAATCGCCTCCCAGCTGTACCAGGGCAGCGACACGGCCGCATGGGTTGCTTGCCGCATCTTGTTTTCCCGGCGTGAGAGATTGAACCCCAGCGCAAAGAGCACCAAGGCCGCAATCACATAGGGGCAAAAGTCAATCAGAAACTCCATCATTCCAATCAATCGACAGTTAGGATAAGTGTGAGACTATTTCTTGAAAAGACCACAGAAATCCAGAATGATCTTGTTGTCGCGCCATTCCAGGGTCTTGAACTGCTTGTGGGCCGTCAAGAAGGCCACAATGTCGGCCTTGTCGTAGGCCTCGCGATAATCGGTGAGCTTAAACACCTTGTGCTGGTCGATATTGGGCTCGACAACCATGATATCGGCATTGTTGCAGCTCTGCATCACCTGGGTGGCAATGCGCTTTGAAGGTGACTCGCGCAGGTCATCGATATCGGGCTTGAAGGCCAAGCCCATCAAGGCCACCTTGGGTTTGCGCCCATTGAGCAACTCAAACTTGAGCATGGCATTTTTCACCTTTTCGGTGCACCACTCGGCCTTGTAGTTGTTGACCTGGCGAGCCGTGGCAATGAGCTTGCTCTCCTGCGGGAAGGCGGCTGTGATGAAATAGGGGTCGACGGCGATGCAGTGCCCTCCCACCCCGCAACCAGGTTGCAGGATATTGACACGAGGGTGCTTGTTGGCCAGCGCGATGAGTTCCCACACGTTGATGCCCGCTTTGTCGCATATGAGCGAGAGCTCGTTGGCAAATGCAATCTGCACGTCACGACTGGAGTTTTCCACAAGTTTGCACAATTCGGCCGTGCGGGCATTGGTCTTGTGCAGGGTGCCAAGCACAAAATGGGCGTAGAAGCTGGCGGCCTTGTTGGCAGCGTCATCGGTCAAGCCGCCTATCACGCGGTCGTTGTGGATGAGCTCGTAGATCACATTGCCCGGGAGCACACGCTCGGGGCAATAGGCAATGTGGATTTTTCCCTTGAGCTCGGGCCGCTCGCCGTAGATAACCCGGGCCATGGCCTCGGTTGTGCCCACAGGCGAAGTCGACTCGATGACAAAGAGGTTGCCCTCTTGCAGGAAGGGTATGACCGAGCGGGTGGCCGCCTCGACAAAGGAGATGTCGGGCAAGTGATTTTCTTTAAACGGAGTGGGCACAACGATAAAAAAGGCATCGCTGGGCACAGGAGTGGTGCGAGCCACGAGTTTGCCACTGTCGACAACGCGCTTGAGCATGGGCTGCAATCCAGGCTCAAGAATGTGGAGCTTGCCCCGTTGAGTTTTCTCAACAACCTCGGCGTTGATGTCGACGCCCACAATGTCGATCCCGCTATTGGCAGCAATTATTGCAGTAGGCAGGCCAATGTAGCCTAACCCGATAAAACATGCTTTCATTAAATAAATAGTAGAAAACTAAGATATAAAGTGATAGAATTAATGTTTGTTTCCGTAGCCATAGCTATAGCCATACTTGTGATAGCCGTAACCTGAGACTTGGGGCGTGGTTCCGTTGAAAATGACAACCATGTTGCCATAGCGCTTCTCTACATAGTACTTCTCGATATCGGGCAGCGCGCCGCGGTCGAGCAGACCGGAGCGTATGACAAAGACGGTCATGTCGCAGAACTTGTTCACAATCGAGGCATCGGCCACGATCTCGACAGGCGGACAGTCGATGAAGATGTAATCGTACTTGTCGTGCATCTTATTGAGGAGGCCGGGGAGGCGCTCGCTGAAGAGCAGCTCGGTGGGATTGGGCGGGATGGTGCCCACCGGAATGATGTCGAGATTGACGTGGGTCTTTTCCTTGACCAGTATTGCATCGATGTTGTCGACCCGCTCGTTGAGGTAGTCGGAGATACCCACCTTGGGAGAGTCGACAAAGGTGGAAAGCGAGGCCTTGCGCATGTCGAGGTCGACAATGAGCACCCGCTTGCCCTTGATGGCGAAACTCGTGGCAAGGTTCATGGTGATAAAAGTCTTGCCCGAGCCGGCATTGGCCGAAGTGAACATGATGGTCTTGGTACGGCCGGCCTTGCCCGAGATAAACTCGAGATTGGTGCGCACCACACGGAAGGCCTCGTTGATCTCGTTGCGGCTTTGCTCCTTGACCACAATGCGCCTCACGTCGTTTCGCTTGTTCAAGAACGAGAGCAGGCCCGTGTGCCGCTTGTAGGACAGCGGCAACTCGCCGATAAAGGGTATCGTGAGCGCCTTCAGGTCCTTGCGCGTGCGCACGGCCGTGTCGAGATTGTTGATGATGAGCAGCACCAGCGTGGGAATGAGCAATGCGATGAAGACGGCAATGAGGAAGATCGTGCTCTTCACCGGCTTGGTGGGCGTGTTCTTGCCCGACGGGGGGTTGAGCATCTTGGTGTTGTAGGCCGTGAAAGCCTTCGACAGCTGGTTTTCCTCACGTTTCTGCAACAGGAAGGTGTAGAGTTCCTCTTTCACCTTCTGCTGACGCTCAACGCTGAGCAGGTACTTGGCTTGGGTGGGATTGGTGGCAATCTGCTCCCTTGCCTCGCTTTCACTACCTTGCAGCCCGTTGATTTTATCGGTCAACGTGGCTATCACGGTGTTGATCGAGGTCATGATCGACACCTTCATGGCCTGGAGCGACTGGTCAAGGTCGACGACAAGCGGATTGGAGGCGCTGCTGTTGGCCACAAGATTGTTACGCTGCAACACTTTCTCATTGTAGCTGCCAATTTGCTGAGACAACACTGTGTTGTCGATGCCTGTATTGGCAGGCAGGATTTTGTAGGACCCCTCGCTCATCTGCTTCCTGATGTACTTGGCCATGTAGAGCTGGTTCTCAAACTCAAGCAGCTGCTGGCTGGTTTGGTCGGCCTTGTTCAGGTTGAGAGCGGCATTGGCAGCGACATCGGGCACCATGTTCTTGCTTTTGTAGGAAGATATGTCCTCGTCGACATTGCTCAGCTCGGCCTCGATGGCCCTGAGTTCCTGGTCGATAAATTGCGAAGTGCTGATTGCCTGCTGGTTGATATCTTCCACCCACTTTTGGTTGTAGACCACATAGAGGCGGTTGAGCACGTCCTCGGCACGGAAGGGATTCTCGTCGTTGAGCGTGAGGTCGACAACCGACGAGTTGTCGTCGTTGAGCTCCACCTTCAACCCGTGGTCGAGAGCTCCAGCCACAGCCTTGACGCTGCGATGCGACACCTCGATGGGGCTGTTGTACTTGCCCACATAGTAGGAGGTGGGGTTGACTATGACATTGCCCACAGGTGTCTTGGTGATGGTGCCGAAGCGCATGGTCACAGGCTGGACTTGCTTCTCGACGCCGTTGACGACAAAGTTGCTCAATTTCACGACACCGCTGCTGGGCAGCTCGAGGGTGAAATCGACCGACTGCTCCTCACCGGCGTCGGGCAGGATGACGTTGACCGGCAGCGTGCGGCCGTAGAGGATGTTGTCGTGGAAGGTGCCCTTGACGGCATATTGCATGTCGAGGTGCAGCTCACGCACCACCTCCTCCATGTAGGTGGGCGACTTGAGCGTGATCATCTCGTTGTAGAGGTTGGTGTTGCTCTTGCCGATGCCCATGCTGGAGAACTGGCCGAACTGGCTCGAAATCGATGAGTTGTTGTCCTCGTCTTTAATCAAGATAGAGGCCTGGCGTGTATAGACGGGCTGCGAGCACAGTATATACAGGCAGGCAAGTCCAAGCATGACGATAAACGAAATCAGGAACCAGTACCACTTGGCTGCGCACAGGTATAGGAAGTCCTGGATGTTGAGCGATTGATTCTCGTTCTTATCTTGGTCTTGTCCGTAGTAATAATCTTCTGCCATGTTGTGATGTATAGATAATTGTGATTACTTGGTGATGAGCACGATGACGGTGGTGATGAGCGAGGCAAGCGATATCCACAGCGACGGCTGGAGAAAAGCGTTGCCTGTGCCAGTCGACTCGCGGGCTCTCATGGCATTGGGTTCGACATAGATCACGTCGTTTTGCTTCAAGTAGAAGGCTGGCGACTCATAGAGTTCCTTGCCATTAGACAGATTGAGACGATAGCTAATCTGCTTGCCGTTCTCCTCTCGCAACACAAGCACATTGTCGCGGCGGCCGTAGATAGTCAAGTCGCCGGCGCGGCTTATTGCATCGATGATGGTAACCTGGTCGCGGTCGAGATTGAAGCGCCCCGGATTCTTGACCTCGCCAATGACCGAGAAAAACAAGTCCTGGAAGTCGACGGTGACGGTAGGGTCTTTGATATAGTTGCCGTTGACAAGTGTTGTCTTTATAAACTTGGCCACCTCGCCGCGCGTCATGCCGGCAATGTGTAGCTTGCCCACGACAGGGAAATCGATGTTGCCTTGCTCGTCGACGGTGTAGCTGGCAATGTTGGAAGTGCTGAGCGAGCTCTTGTCGGTCGACGACGAGGAGTAGTGCCCCACGATGTTAAGGTTATACAAATAGGCCAATTGAGGATCCTTGCTGCTGACCAGAATCGACATTTTGTCGCCAGGCTGGATGCGGATGAAGTGCGAGTTGTCCAACGTCTTCACTTCCCCCGGCTGGACGTCTTGGAAGTATCCCAGTCTCGGTGCCTGGCAGCTTGCCAGCGCGAGGGCCAAAAAGGCTATCACCAGTAAATGTTTTATTTTCATTATATAGAAGTTTTTATTTTGTCGTTGTAAAAAGTGTGTAGATGTGTGCCAAAAGCTTGCGGTCAATGTTGAGCATCGTCGATGACCTCGAGATAGTCGGGCGAGACCTGGGCAAAGGCCACTGCAATGACATTGCTTATCGCCAGCACCACGCTCTTGCTGCGACGGCCCTTTACCTTGATAAAAATGCCTTCCTTGCCGTCGAGAGGCCCGCCATGGATGCGCACCCTGGCGCCACGGGCAAGGTTGAGCTCCTCGGGTTTGAAATAGACGCAATTGAGGCCGCTGTTTTGCGTGACATCGATAAACTGGCTCATCTCCTTGTCTTTGACCACGATGGGCACATTGCGGCCGTTCTCCCTGAAGGTCATGTACTGCAAGTAGGGCAACCTTGCCTTGAAACGCTGCACATCGCCCTTGGCGGCATGAATGAAGAGCAGGTTGTGGATAGCCGGCTTGAGCATGCGCCGCGACTTGTTGCGCACCTTCTCGATGACATAGTGCATGGGAATGAAACTCTCGATGCCTGCATCGTCGAGCAACCGCTGTGCCATGAGCTCACGACCATAGGTGACTCGCATGGCGAACCACTGGGGAGTGCTATCGTCGACAGGCATGGTCATTTTTCTAAGCTTATATCAACCGAGGGCTCAACAGACCCAAAGTGTATAACTCTGGGGCATCGAACACCTCACAACCAATTGATGCTCAACAATTTAAATCAACACCATGAGAAACACTGCCCAAGCACACGGCATCGGCACGTTTCTTTGTAATGCAAATATAGAGATTTATCGCCAATCTTGCAATTATCGCACTGCAATTAAAAAAGCCGAAAGCTAAAAAAGCCCCCCTGGGCCTCAACTGCCCCGTGGCTGCCCTACACCCGGTGGAAGAGCAGCTTCACGGCCAGCTTCAAGATGGGCAGCTGGCGCTTGAAACGCCTGGGGTTGGTCAAGAAGCGATAGGCAAACTCCAGGTTGTGGTCGAGCCACCACTTGGGCGCACGCTGCGCGTGGCCGGTATAGACATCGAAGCTGCCGCCTAAGCCCTGATACAAGGCGCTGTGGTGCTTCAACATCTCGCTCATGAGCAGTTCCTGCTTGGGCGAGCCCATGGCAACAAACACAATGTCGGGCTTGAGCGTGGCAATCTGCTCGATGAGCTTGCGGCGGTCTTCTTCGCCATTGAGGTAACCATCGCGGTAGCCCACGATGTTGATGTCGGGGTAGGTGTGTTTGAGCCGCGCCACAGTCTCTTCAATCACCTCGCGCCTGCTGCCCACGAGATAAAACGACCTGGTGGCATGATACCGTGCCACAATGTCGAGCCACAATTCACAGCCTGGTATCTTGCAGGCGTTGTCAACCCCCCGCTGCCTCAACGCCATCACTACCCCGCTGCCATCGCAGTAGCCTATATTGCTGTTGATAATGGAGCGCGTGAGGCTGGTAGCACGCATGAGTTTCTCGGCATTGACGGCCACCAGTAGGGCACTGCGGCCGTCGATGTAGCCAAGCAACTGCTCGCGCGACGAGAAAGGATAGATCTCTACCCCGTTAATGTTGACCCTTTGCATAGACTTCTTTTAAATAAAAACTCATGGCGTAGAACATGAATGCATTGCTCCAGCGCATGTAGGAGATGCGAGAACTCCCAAATTTCTTCAGTTGGTAATAAAAGTATCCTTTTTTATCCTGCATGTGCGCTATTGTCCAGTCCATCACCTGCGTGGCCAGGTCCTGCCAGTGCTGGAAACGGTGCAAGAGCGAGAGCGTGACCATGAGTTGAGCCGGGCAGTGGATATCGATGGGAAACGTGCGGTTGTGGTAATACCGCGGCATGCCGCCGGCGAGAAAGAAACGACTGGTGTAGAAATCCAACCCCTTGTCAATACTGGAACGGCACGAGTCGTCGCCGGTGTTGTCGCTGTAGGCCTGCAAGGCCTCGAGATCGTAGCCAGTGTGGAAGCTGTCGACCCAATGCTGGAAGGGCTGGCAGCCATAGGGCCACGAGCCGTCGGGACGCTGCAACTCGCAGCAAGCCCTCACCGAGTCGCTGGCGGCCAGGCGACAGGCCTCGTCGCCAGTGTACTTGTAGGCGATGCTCAGCAGCTCGCTGCCCAGCAACGAGGCATTGACGACCGTGTCGTGCCCGCTCAAGGGGCTGTAGGAGAACAGGAAACCCGAGCCTTGAGGCGTGCGATGCAAGTCGTGCTTGACAAACTCTGCCGTCGAGAGCACAGCCCGAAGCAGCCGCTCGTCGCCGTTTATCTTGTAGGCCGAGAGCAGTGCCGTGGCACAAAACTTGGTGGCAACAACCGTGGGGGTGTATTTCGGGAACAGGAACTCACGCCGCGACTGCCAGTCGAAGTTGTAGCCCCAGCAGCTGCCGTGGTAGTTGCCCGCCGAGCGCAGCTTGAGCAACAATGCAGCCAGGCTGCCAATGTGCCCCTCGAGCGTGTCGAGAGAGCCAAACTGGCTGGCCAGTGCCGGGCTGGCCTGCACAGCCTCGTAGATGTTGCAATAGCCTTGCAAAAACAAGCCCACCCCCTTGGCATTGTACTGCTTGGGCACCATGGCCAGGCGCCGCAAGTTGAGGGGCGAGCGCTTGAAGGCCTGTATCATGACCAGGCGGCACAATGCACTGTGTTTCAAGCCTGGCAAGGCTTGAAACACTTGCGAGTTGAGACCGTCGTAGGGGTCCCAGCCCTTGTAGCCTTCTTTCTCACAATAGTGCTTGAGCTTGATAAAAGATGCTATAAAATCCATTGCTGTCTACAAAATTATCTCAAAAGCCACAATTCACCAAATTATGGATGTAAAGATGTTATAATTAATTCATGCAAAGTTTGGGACAAACAAAAAAAAACCAGAGAGCGTGAACGCGGGGTTCACATCCTCTGGTTGATATTGTGGGGTGACTGTTGCCTGGCCCGAGAGGCCAGCCCAACAAGTCACTTGTGCTGACGATATTGTGACATTACATCATGCCGCCCATGCCTGGCTGAGCTGCAGGAGCTGCAGGCTGGGGCTCTTTCTTCTCGGCAATCACACACTCGGTCGTGAGGAACATGCCTGCGATAGAGGCAGCATTCTCAAGAGCGATGCGGGCAACCTTGGCCGGGTCGATGACACCCGTCTCAAAGAGATTCTCATATTTCTCGGTGCGGGCGTTGTAACCATAGTCGCCCTTGCCGTTGCGCACCTCGTTGACAACCACAGCACCCTCAAGGCCGGCATTGTTCACGATTTGGCGCAGAGGCTCCTCGATGGCGCGCTTCACGATGTGGATACCTGTAGTCTCGTCGTCGTTCTCACCCTTGAGGCCTTCGAGAGCGTCGATGCTACGTATGTAGGCCACGCCGCCGCCAGGCACGATACCCTCGGCCACAGCTGCACGAGTAGCGCTCAGTGCATCGTCGACACGGTCCTTCTTCTCCTTCATCTCAACCTCGCTGGGTGCGCCAATGTAGAGCACAGCCACACCGCCGGCGAGCTTAGCCAGACGCTCTTGCAGTTTCTCCTTGTCGTAGGTCGACTTGGTGTTCTCGATTTGGGTGCGTATTTGAGCCACACGCTCCTTGATGTTCTCCTTGGCACCGGCACCGTTCACCACAGTCGTGTTCTCCTTGGTCACGGTCACCTTCTCGGCGCTGCCCAGCATGTCCATGGTAGCACCGTCGAGCTTGATGCCCTTGTCCTCGCTGATGACAAGGCCGCCGGTGAGGATAGCGATATCCTCAAGCATCTCCTTGCGACGATCGCCAAAGCCAGGAGCCTTGACAGCGCACACCTTCAACGAACCACGCAGGCGGTTGACAACCAGTGTTGCGAGAGCCTCGCTGTCGACATCCTCGGCGATGATGAGCAACGGGCGGCCGCTCTGGGCAGTCTGCTCAAGAATCGGAAGCATGTCTTTGAGCACCGAGATCTTCTTGTCGTAGATCAGGATGTAGGGGTGCTCCATCTCGCAAGCCATCTTCTCGCTGTTGGTCACAAAGTAGGGCGAGATGTAGCCACGATCGAACTGCATACCCTCGACCACGTCGACGTGGGTATCGGTGCCCTTGGCTTCCTCAACGGTGATCACGCCGTCTTTCTTCACCTTCTTCATAGCCTCGGCAATGAGCTCACCAATCTTGGCATCGCCGTTGGCACTCACGCGGGCCACATTCTCGATCTTGCTGAAGTCGTCGCCCACTTCCTGCGACTGCTCCTTGATGCTCTCAACCACCTTGGCCACAGCCTTGTCGATACCGCGCTTGAGGTCCATGGGGTTGGCCCCAGCCTCAACGTTGCGCAGGCCTTCGGTCACAATAGCCTGGGCGAGCACAGTGGCAGTAGTGGTACCGTCGCCGGCATCGTCGTTGGTCTTGGAAGCAACTTCCTTGACCAGCTGTGCACCTATGTTTTCAAACTCGTCGTCGAGCTCCACTTCACGTGCCACGCTCACACCGTCCTTGGTGATGTGCGGAGCACCAAACTTCTTGTCGAGAATCACATTGCGTCCCTTAGGACCAAGTGTAACCTTAACGGCGTTGCTCAGTTGGTCAACACCTTTCTTGAGAGCCTCGCGGGCCTTGATGTCAAATTTTATTTCTTTAGCCATAATGATTTAGTCTCCTGTTGAATAAAAAGAATTTAGTTGTATAGATAATATAAAGATGTAGGAATTAAGCAAGCGTGCAGCCTACTACTACTCGTTGATGATGCCCAGGATATCGCTCTGTCGCATCATGAGCAGTTTCTTGCCATCGACTTCAATCTCGGTACCGGCATACTTGCCATAGAGCACAGTATCGCCTTCCTTGACGACCATTTCTTCATCTTTGGTGCCATTGCCCACAGCTTTCACTGTACCTTTCAATGGCTTCTCTTTTGCACTATCGGGGATAATAATACCACCTGCTGTAACTTCTTCGGCTTTAGCCGGTTCGATAAGAACACGGTCACTTAATGGTTTGATTGTCATAATTGGAAAATGTTTTTATAATTTTGTTTTTTGTTTTGTCATTGACAAGCGAACTTGTGTTGCCAAATTCACAAGTATTGCTGCACAAAATGTGCCAACGTGCCACGGGCCAGCTGTCACGGCCATTTTGTCAGCCTTGTCGACTGACAAAATTTCCAAGAGCCGCAGCCGGCAACATGCAGCCTCGAGGAGCTGCTGCGATTTTCTTTGAAATATTGATTTAAAATGAGTAATTTTGTAGCCCTAAAAAATGGAATCGAACAAAAAATGATTGATTTTTTCAACGACATAGACAACGAGGGGGGCGATGGCATGGCTACACATGTGATGCCCATATTTGCCGAGGTGCACAACAGCCCTGCCGACAGCGACAACCAGCTGAACGCCGAGCAACTGGCCAACCTGCCCATACTGCCACTGCGCAACATGGTGCTCTTCCCGGGCATGGCGCTGCCCATTGTGATAGGCCGTGACAAGTCGATGGCCCTTGTAAAAGAGGCCATGCGCAGCAAGAGCCATATAGGCGTGGTGTGCCAGGTCAACAGCAAGGTCGACGACCCACAACTGGGCGACCTGTACCGCGTGGGTGTTGTGGCCGACATCATCAAGGTGCTCGAGCTGCCCGACAATTCTACCAACGTGATACTGCAGGGGCTTGCCGTGATGAGCCTGGATGCCATCACGCAGACCGAGCCCTACCTGCGCGGCCACGTGACCAAACTCGACGACACGCATCCCAAGAAGAGCGACAAGGAATTCAACGTGCTCATGCAATCGATAAAGGAAGTGACCTTCCACATGCTGGGCAACATGGGCAACAGCGCACAAGAGTTGTCGTTTGCTGTGAAAAATATCGACAGTCCGTTCTACATGATTGATTTCCTGGCAAGCAACGTGCCCTTTGAGCCGCGGCAGAAACAGCTCATGCTCGAAGAGCGCGACGTGAAGAAACGCGCCTACATGCTTTACAGCTTTCTCACGCGAGAAGACCAGCTGGTGGAGCTCAAGGCCAACATCACCTCACGCACCCGCGAAGACCTGTCGCAACAGCAGCGCGAGGTGTTCTTGCAGCAACAGATACGCACCATACAGGAAGAGCTGGGCAACGACGGCAACGACAGCGCCAAGCTCAAAGAACGTGCCAAGACCAAGAAATGGAGCGACAAGGCCCAGCAGTGGTTCGACAAGGAGCTGAAGAAGCTGGAACGGCTCAACCCGCAGTCGCCCGACTACTCGGTGCAGTACAGCTACCTCGACACGCTGCTCAACCTGCCCTGGGAGAACTACTCCAAGGACAACTTCAACCTCAAGCGCGTTGAGACCAAGCTCAACCGCGACCACTACGGCCTGGAGAAGGTGAAAGACCGCATCCTCGAGCACTTGTCGGTGCTCAAGCTGCGAGGCGACCTCAAGGCGCCCATCCTGTGCCTCTACGGTCCTCCAGGCGTGGGCAAGACCTCGCTGGGCCGGTCGATAGCCGAGGCGCTCAACCGCAAGTATGCCCGCATTTCGCTGGGCGGTCTTCACGACGAGGCCGAGATAAGAGGGCATCGCCGCACCTATATAGGCGCCATGCCGGGCCGCATCATGGAAGCCCTGGGCAAGTGCGAAACCAGCAACCCGGTGATTGTGCTCGACGAGATCGACAAGGTGGGGCAAGACTTCAAGGGTGACCCAGCCTCGGCATTGCTCGAGGTGCTCGACCCTGAGCAGAACAGCCACTTCCACGACAACTATATCGACATCGACTACGACCTGTCGAAGGTGCTCTTCATTGCAACTGCCAACAACTTGCAGACGATATCGCAGCCCCTGCTCGACCGCATGGAGGTGATAGAAATAAACGGCTACATCGCCGAGGAGAAAATAGAGATTGCACGCCGCCACCTGGTGCCCAAGCAGCTCGAGGAAAACGGGCTTGAGCCCCGCGAAATCAAGTTCCCCAAGGAGACGCTGGCTGCCATCATCGAGAAATACACGCGCGAGAGCGGTGTGCGAGAGCTGGAAAAGAAAATTGGGAAACTGCTGCGCAAGATAGCACGCCTCAAGGCTCAGGGCGAAGCCGACTACCCCACCACCATCTTGCCCAAGGACTTGAAAGGTTTCTTGGGCGCCGAGGAGTATCACAGCGACAACTACGAGGGCAACGACTTTGCCGGCGTGGTGACCGGACTGGCCTGGACGGCCGTGGGCGGCGAAATCCTCTATATCGAGTCGTCGCTCTCCCGTGCGGGCAAGAGCGGCGAGAAACTCACACTCACCGGCAACCTTGGCGACGTGATGAAAGAGTCGGCAGTGATTGCGCTGGAATATATCAAGGCACACAGCCAGCAGTTTGGCATCGACTACCAGCTCTTCGACAAGTACAATGTGCACATTCACGTGCCTGAGGGCGCCATTCCCAAAGACGGTCCCTCGGCGGGTGTGACCATGGTAACCTCGCTCGTGTCGTCGTTCACCCAGCGCAAGGTGCGCGGCCGCCTGGCCATGACCGGCGAGATCACGCTGCGTGGCAAGGTGTTGCCAGTGGGCGGCATCAAGGAGAAGATACTGGCCGCCAAGCGAGCCGGCATCACCGACATTGTGCTGTGCAAGGAAAACAAGCGCGACATCGATGAGATCAAGGAAATGTATCTCAAGGGCTTGACATTCCACTATGTTGACACCATCAAGGACGTAATCGACTATGCCTTGTTGCCCGAGAAGGTGAACGACGCCATCGCGTTGTAGCCTGTGCCAAGGCAATTCTCTCCCCCCATCGCAAGCACAAGAGGACCTGCACAAAACGTGCGGGTCCTCTTGTGTTTATAGAATAGAGATGTGTGCACTCTACTCGTCGTGGTCGATCACTGCCACCACATCGAGGCTCACAAGGGCCTGGCGGGGCAGTTCCTGCACGGCAAACGACGTACGGGCCGGGTAAGGTGCAGTGAACTCACGGGCGTAGATCTCGTTCACCTCGCTGAACTGGAACATCTCGTTGAGCAGCACCGTGGTCTTGACCACATCGTCGAGCGTGGCTCCGGCATCGGCAAGAATGCGGCGCACGTTCTCGATGACCTGCAACGTCTGTGCCTGCAAGCCGCGGGGCATCTCGCCTGTCTCGGGATTGACGGGCAACTGACCCGAAACAAACACAAAATTACCCACCTTGATGGCATTGCTGTAGGCCCCTATCTCGGCCGGGGCATTGTTGGCTATTACTTTTTGTTTCATATTATGAATTGTTTTTATTGTCGTGATACTTGTCGTGATACTTGTCGCGCAACGAGTCGATGATGCGCTCGCTGGCTTGCCCCATGCGGTCGAGGTACTCCTGCTGCATCGCGTCGAGGCCGTCGCTGTCGCGATGGTCGCCGTTGTGCTGCAAGGCGTAGGTGAGTACACAGCCGGCAAGCACAATGAGCCACGAGAGCTGAAGCCACACCAGCAGCAGGAGCACAAAGGCAAAGCTGCCATAGATGGCGTTGTAATTGGACACATAAATCTGGCCCGAGACAAAGAGCCACTCCACCAAGTAGAACACCGTGCCCGAGACCAAGCCCGAGGCGAGGGCACACTTGAACGACACCTGGGTGTTGGGGATGAGTTTGAATGCCACAACAAAGGCTATCCACTCAAGCACAATGGGTGTGAAGTCGAGCAGCCGGTGCACAAGGGGCGAGATGAGCGACGACGCACTCAAGGCATTGTTCAACGTCGAGGAAAGCACAATCTGAATGCCAGCCGAGCACACGAGCGTGACTGGAATGATGACGAGAAAGGCCGTGTAGTCGACCACCTTGCGGGCCAAAGCCCTGTCGCGAGGCACGCCCCATATGCGGTTGAAGGCACTTTCCACGTTGCCCATGAGCGAGATGAGCGTCCACAGCATGAACACGATGCCAATGCCCACAAAGAGGCCTTGAGAGGCATGCAAGAGGTAGCTGTCGACAAATTGTGAAGCCTCGTGCAGCGCCCTGCGCTGAGCTGGGAAATAGCGCATGAGCTCACTCTGCATGAGATTTTGAAAGCCAAAGCCGCGCCCTATGGCAAAAAGCATGGCCAGTGCCGGCACGGCAGCCAGCACGGTGCGATAGGTGAGGTTGCAGGCCGTGTCTTGCAAGCGCTTGTCGAGAAACTTGCTCACCATCAGGTTGACGGTCATCAATGCCCTCACCCACCACTTGCCGCTCGTGTCGTGCCACACCTCGCCCGTGCAATAGCGGTAGAGCGAGCGGGCGCAGCTTGACAAGTGTGATATGTGGGCACGCAACGACATGGCAGCAACACAATTTAAACCGATTGCAAGGTGAGCAGCTACACTGGCTTTTTGAGCGCCATGTTGTAGTTGTAGTAGTCCTTGTTGCCCGTGATGTCTTTCACCACATGGATAAATGGCGGGAACTTGTCCTCGGGCAGGCTGGGCACACCCTTGCACTCCAGAATCATGAGGCCCCGGCACGGCTCCTTGTAGGTGTCGAGCTCAAACGACTGTCCCTTCCACACAAAACTCTTGCGGTTTTTGCGTATTGTGGTGCGATAGGGATCGGCCTGCTTCATGAGCGAGCGGTAGAGGTTGTTGCTTATGGGGCGCTCGGTCTCGATTTGCTCGGTGGCCGAGATGCGGGTGCGGGTGTGGTGAATGATCACGGTCTTGCCATTCCAGGTGCGACGGCGCAGACGCACTTCCACGCCAGGGTCGGCCGAGAGGTAGGTCTGGGTGATTTCACTCTCGATGCAATCAGGTATCTCGCCAGTGAGCTCGACAAGATACTTGCCCTCGTTCTCGATGGGCTGTGGCAGGCCGAGCACAGCACTTATCTCGTAGATGACTCGTTGTATCTTCTTGTTGAAGTCATCGTGATTGTTGATGATGCGGTGGTGAGGATGCCCCGACCATGCGTTGATGACCTTCTTGTCGAGATCGCGTGCAATGGCCAGCCCCTGAGCATCGGGTTTCTCGAGGCGCTGCGCATTGGTGCTCAAGGTGTAGTACTGCTCGGCACCGTCGGCAGCCGAGACCAGGTGAAACACAGCATCGTAGCGTGAGCGCAACTCGCTCGTGCTCGTGCCCACGGCCTTGGTGATACTGTCCCACATCTCGGGCGACATGTAGGCCGATATGTCCATCGTGCCACGGTCGCACACGATGATTACTGGCTCCTTGCAAGTCTGGGCCATGCGGTAGAACTTGTTCTCAAGCCCTATTTGCTCCTCAAGAGTGGCTTTCTCGCCCTCATAGAAGAAGTCTTTGTTCTTGGTGAGATAGTCCATGCCCGCCTGTGTAAACATGGTGGGCACCTCGGGTATTGTGAAAACCTTGAAGCCAAGGCTTGAGAAATGCTCGATGATCTTGACAAGCGCAGTAGTCTTGCCGGCGCATGGGCCGCCGGTGAGCACTATTTTCTTAATCTCAGTCATAAAAACACATTATCAATAATTAATGTACAAAGATAAGTAAAAACTGAGATTTTTCACACTGTTTCTTTGGGTGTGTGATGATGTTGTCGTCAAAAAAATTTTGACTCGATGCACAAGATTGAGCCCGCACTTGCTCCGCTCGAGGGCGACCTGAGCATTGAAGCGCCAAAGGAAAGCTTAGACCAAGTCGACGGTGCAATCCTGTTCCACTGATTTCGGCCGAGAGGCGGAACACAGGCACAAAAAAGAAAAATGACAAAACATACTGAGACGTGCAGTTCCCTATCGGGCCCACGTTCTACAGTCCACTCTTCATAATTGCAGAATTTATGCTCTTGCCAGTATCCGCATCGGTGTAAGCATGTTTCTTGTTGCCAAAGTCCAAGGATATTGACGCTTTCAGGTAATAGTATTTGCCTTTAAGATTGTCGATGCGGTACCGGTGCTTGCTGTAGTCTTGAGTGAGCAAAGAACTGTGGGAACGGTAATCGGTGAATGGATTCTGACAGCCAGCCTGCACGGCAAGACCCTTATATTTGTAAGAAACCATAAGACCGTAGAGTGCAGTGCATGACCAATGTTCAAGGGTTGCGTATACCCCATGCCGATATGTAGTGTAATACATGCCTACATTCAGAGCGTTTATTGCATACGCAACCGATGACTTGATGTACCATTCGGTATCGGTCAAACCATTTCTCCCGGTTACCTGATAGTGCTCGGCTCCAAATCGAGTCTTCAGCAGGAAACCGTTTTGCGCATAGCTCACTCCTATTTCTGGGTTGGTGTAGTAGTAGTGTCCCTCCGAGAGCAGCGAATGTAGAAAATAGCCGTTATCGTAGTCGACAAACTCAGCGTTATTCTTCCAACTTATAAACATATCATACATAGCGTAGAACGACCAGTTATTAATATCACAATTGATATTCAATGAGTTTGACACTATTGTTGTAGGCTTCAGATTTGGATTGCCACGTCTTTTCTGTATAGTGTCGATGTCCTGCTCTATGTCGTTGTACATCGTCATTGTAGGGAAACTATTGGTTAAGCTACCACGATACTGGACGTAAAAACTCGGTGTAAAAGAGTATTTAACCGTAGCAGCGATTCTTGGGCTATAACGGCTTTTGTGCTTCTCACCCCTTATCTTATAAAACAATTGGCTGATGCCACCGTCGAGAGATGTTAACATCTTAGCCCATCGCTTAGAAACTCCAGCTTCCAGCAAAGTTTCAGAATAGGTTAAGCCTCCATTCACACTAGCATGGTTGAGAAGGTAACCGGTGCGTGAGCGCTCTGTGAAGTTATACAAAGCTCCTGTCAATGTCCAGCCCTTACTCATAGACTTTGTATAATTGCTTCCGAGGACCAATCTATAGTAATGCTCTTTCGTGTAATTGCTGTTTTCGAAGGATCCTTCCTTGAGCAGGTAATTAAATCTGTTGTTGGAATAGTCCAACGAGCCCCTAAAACTTAGACGCTGTCTCTTAGCTAAACGGGACCTACTACTGAAGGAAAGATATGGCGAACATGACGACTCGCTGCTGCCTTCCAATGATGTAATCGCCCTTTCAAACGCTCCTTTAAAATTTGTCTGGTAGTCAATCCTTGTTTCCGGCTTACGAAACAGATAGCCTAACCTCACATTTACTGTCGTAGAATCGCCATAATAATGGAAATTATAGAACAAATTTCTGTTTCTTCTCTTTTGACTTGAGGCGCGAGATTCAAGATTCTTGTCAAGTTTATCTCGATTGGGAAATACAAAATGCTCTGTCTGTGTAACGGGAGAATCCAGGTCATGAGAATAGGTCTCGGCACAGGCCACACTATGCTCTACTCTCTGCCTGAAAAATCTTGCCACTCCGTTATAATCCCCATAATTTTTATTCAATCCATGCATCCCAGCGACCATGATGTTACCGCCACGGTCTTTTCGTATGGTCGTAATTTTAACAATGCAGTCGTACTGTGCATATTCTCCCGTGGGCATGGCGTCATACTCCACTTTCATGATGTCGCTAGGAGACAGTTGCTTGACATCATGTGCGTTTGTAACAATATGATTATCGATAAAAAATGTCACCGCCTTTCCTTTTACAGTTGTCTCATTGGTTATGGCATCAATGTCCAACTGTGGTATTGCCATGTTTCTAAGCAAGTCATATCCGTCGACCGACACTTTCTTCTGCAACGGTGTCGGGATATAGACGTCCTGGTCCATTTTATGAATTTTTCGACGAGATTTAACAACAACCTCATTGAGTTCCACCTTCCTGCTTACAGAATCGGTTCCTATAGTATCTTGTTTACAAGTAATTTCCTGCACATGTGCTTGCATAGCACATATACCAGTAGGTATCGTTGCAAACAGCAACACAAACCTAAGTATTCTGTGAGAATGAAGGATTTTCAACATCTGTGTTTACTGAAATATTGTACTATATTTACATGAACAACACAAATTTAATGAGTTTATATAATATATACAATCCCGTACCCACTATTTTTACACTGAGCCATTTTTTCGGAGGGCCCGATATATACCTGCCACCCCGACAAAAAAAAGGGAACAACCTGTGGATTGTTCCCTCGTAGTTTAAAAACTCTTGTTGCGGAAAGTGAGGGATTCGAACCCCCGGACCCACGAAGGGTCAACGGTTTTCGAGACCGCCCCGATCGACCACTCCGGCAACTTTCCTTGGTCATGTGCAACCACGATATCTCGCGATTGCGGGTGCAAAATTAGCGATTTTTATCGGCAGTGACAAATTTTTGGGTGGAAAAATTGCTACAAATCGTTCAAAAGCTCGATAGCGTGCTGCGGGTCGGGAGACTTGAACAGATAATTGCCCGAAACGACCATGTCGGCTCCAGCCTGGGCGAGCGCCTTTCCGGTCTCGGCATTGACGCCGCCATCCACCTCAATCAATGCATGGGCATGTTTCTCGGCCATGAGCTGCTTGAGCTCGGCAATCTTGTCGAGCACTCCGGCAATAAACTTTTGCCCGCCAAAGCCTGGGTTGACCGACATGAGCAGCACGAGGTCGACACAGGCCACAATGTCGCGCAACAGGGCCACCGGCGTGGCAGGATTGAGGGCGACACCAGCCTTCATGCCAGCGTCGTGAATGTGCTGCACCACCCTGTTGAGATGAGTGCAGGCCTCGTAGTGCACCGTCATGAGCGCCGCGCCGCAATCGCGCACCTGAGTTACAAACTTGTCGGGGTCGACAATCATGAGGTGCACATCGAGCGGCTTGGTGCTGAGCGCCTGGATGTGCTTGATGACAGGGAAGCCAAACGAGATGTTGGGAACAAACACGCCGTCCATGACATCGAGATGCAACATGCTGGCTTTGCTGTCGTTGATCATCTGGATATCGCGGGCAAGATTGCCGAAATCGGCCGATAGTACTGAAGGAGAGACTTTCATGATGAGCAGTTATTTAATGTTGAGATTCGGTGTTTTCTTCTCTTGCTGCCAGCTGCTTGCTGCGTTTCTTCTTGTAGTGCCTCACCACAAGGTAGACAACGATGAGCAGGATGAGGCCGTAGCCGGCTGCCTTGAGATACTCGTTGTAGTGCTCAAGGGCGTCGAAGAGCTGGGCATCGTTGGGCACAACCAGATACAGCATGTAGCCAAAGCCCGACAGCACAGCGTTCCACACACCGGCACCCAGGATGGTGTAGACGCTGAACTTGAGGAAGTTCATCTTCGACATGCCAGCCGGGATTGAAATGAGATGCCTCACTGCTGGCAGAAGACGGCCCAGGAAGATGGCAACGCTGCCCTTGCGCTGGAAGTAGTCCTCGGCATGCCTGAGCTTGTCGCTGTTGAGCATGAACATGTGCCCCACCTTGCTGTCGGCAAAGGCGTAGATGAGCGGGCGCCCTATGATCATCGAGAGCACATAGTTGACAATCGACCCCACGTAGGCGCCCACAGTGGCAGTGACCATGACCATGAAAATCTCGAGCTGGCTGTGAGCCTGCAACGAGAAGTAGGCTGCCGGCGGCACCACCACCTCGCTGGGCAGGGGCACTATCGAGCTCTCGATGCCCATGAGCAAGGCGATGACGGCATAGGTCATGTGCTCCTTGTACCACTCATAGAGATCACGGGCGCTAAAACTATAGTTGGCTGCACAATAAGCAATCGCAGCAACGACGGCCACAAGCAAGACGACAGCGATGGCGAGCTTATAATGTTTCTTCATAAAAAAATTATTCTTAGATGATAACGCAAAAGTAGTAAAAAAAGATCAAAGCACATAACCTAAACTGGCAAACATGTGCCCATAGGCCTGTGCCTTCTTCTCGAGCGGCAAGGGATAGGCCCGCGAGGTAGAAGGCATGCGATAGAACCAGAAGCGGTGGCCGCCGTAGTCGCAGGCCACCGGCACGCCTATCTTGGGCACGTCGACGCCCACCTTGCCGGCAATCACGCTCGAGGCCTTCTCGCCTGTTGTGACGATGGCCTGTATCGTGGGCTGCCGGTGCAGGAAGCTGGCCAGGTCGATGGTCTCTACAATTTCAAGATACTTGTCGCTTGCATTGTCCTTGAGTCGGCGCACACGTGCAGCAGTGTCCCACATGCCTATGTGCTTTTGCTCGAGAAAGCGCTTGATGGCAGGGAGCCGAAACTGCTTGTTGACGTCGTCCCAAAACTGATTTTTATTGTTGTAGAATACAATTCCCATCACGCGCCACATGTCGTTGATCTTGTTGGGGTAGAAAAACGGCATCGACCACCGCGAGCTCTTGGGCGGAAAAGTGCCGAGCATGAGCACACGGGTCTCAGGGGGCAGAAACGGTGGGAAAGGATGCGACTCTATCCTTATCTCTTCGCTCATAGTGGATTGCTGTTTTTTTATGGCATCTGCTTCAGGGCTTGTGCCAGCTGGTCGGGGCACGATGTGGGCTTGTTGCCGCACTTGATGCCCGCGAGTTTTGCAATTGCCTCTTCTCTACTCATGCCTTTCACAAGGCGAGAGATGCCTTGCAGGTTGCCATTGCATCCGCCCGTAAAAGCTACATCCTGAATCACGCCGTTGTCGTCGACATCGAGGTCGATTTGCGAGGAGCAGGTGCCTTGTGTGTAATATCTGTATTTTGCCATACCAATTAAGAAATAAAACCACATTAGCTGTCGTGCTTCATAAACCTGACCAGTGCGCTGCGGTCGAGCACATTGATCGCCCCGGCGGCATGTGAAATCACTCCCCTGGCTTCGAGCTCGTCGATGGCATTCACCAGCGAGGTGCGCCTGGCGCCGAGCAACATGCACAGGTCTTTCTGCTTGAAATGAAGCACAATATCATAGGAGCTGGGGCCTGTCAAGTACAAGATGAGCCTGGCCAGGCGCTCGGCAATCATGCCGCGTGACTGCGAGAGCAGGCTGTAGGTTTGCTTCTGCGACAGGTGGGAAAGGTAGTTTAAGATATTGAAGAGAAAAACCTCGTCGGACTGCAAGATGGTCATGTAGTCGCACTTGCGCAACTGCAAGATGCCCGTGGTGCCCACAGCATACACATCGTAGGGATAATGTGTGTGACGCCCGAAGAGATAATTGGGCCCTATCACGTTGGGGGCATCGACACGCTGGCTGACACTGAAACGCGACACTTCGCTCGCCGTCACTGCCCTCACCGTGCCCGAGACAATGAAACGCAAGTGGGTGCACTCCTCTCTGGCTTGAATGATGCGATCGCCATCCTTAAATTTCAAGAAATGAAACGGCAATTTTTCTATGAGGTTTTCAAGATGCTCGTGACTCACACCTTGAAACAACGGGAGATTCATCAATTGTTCAAACATGTTGTCCATTGCGGCATTTCTCCTATGTTTTTTAACATTTCACGTTGCAAAATTAATAATTTAGGCGCATTTCACGATATGTTACAGGTTGAATTTAACTTAAATTATGCAAAAAGCGCCATTAGAAACACTCTAACGGCGCCATGATGGTGTGAAACGCGACAAGAGATCACTTCACCATGTCGACCACCTGGTCAAGCGAGAGATTGCTCTGCTCGCCCGTTTCCATATTTTTTAGGGTAATTGTGCCACTGGCCATTTCGGTCTCGCCCACCATTGCCACATAGGGCACATGCTTGCCATTGGCATAGCTCAGCTGTTTCTTCATCTTAGCATTGTCGGGGAAAAGCTCGGCCGAGATGCCACGGGCTCTCAACTGCATGACGTAGTGCAGGGAAGCCGCAGCCTCTTTCTGGCCGAAGTTTACAAACAGCACCTTGGTCGAAGAAATGGTGTCGGAAGGATACAAGTCGAGCGTGTTGAGCACATCATAGATGCGGTCGGCACCGAAACTGATGCCCACACCCGAAGTGCCAGGCATGCCGAAGACGCCAGTCAGGTTATCATAGCGTCCGCCGCCAGTGATACTCCCCATCTCCACATCGCAAGCCTTCACCTCGAGAATGGTGCCGGTGTAGTAGTTCAAGCCTCTTGCAAGCGACACATCAAGCTCGACAGTGGCCTTGAGACCCAGCTGCTCGACATGGCCGAGCACAAAACGCAACTCCTCGACGCCCTTCTTGCCGGTTTCGCTCACAGCAAGGAGTTGCTCAAGCGTGTCGAGCTTCTGCGCATTAGAGCCCTTCAGGTTCAAAAGCGGCTCAAGCTGGTCGACAGCCTCCTGGCTCAAGCCTTTCTCCTTGAGCTCCTCGTTCACATTGTCGATGCCTATCTTGTCGATCTTGTCGATAGCAACAGTGATGTCGACGAGCTTGTCGGGGGCACCTATCACATCGGCAATGCCACTGAGCACCTTGCGGTTGTTGACCTTGATGACAATGTTGACCCCGAAGCGCTTAAACACCTCATCGATCATGGCCAAGAGCTCAATCTCGTTGATGAGCGAGTCGCTGCCCACCACATCGGCATCGCACTGATAAAACTCGCGATAGCGGCCTTTCTGCGGGCGGTCGGCACGCCACACGGGCTGAATCTGGAAGCGCTTGAACGGGAACTGCAGCTCGTCGCGGTGCATGACCACATAGCGGGCAAAAGGCACCGTCAAGTCGTAGCGCAAGCCCTTCTCGCTGATGCAGGGAATCATGTGGACGTGGTCGCGGCTGGAAAGCAGCTCGCCAGGCACCTTCTTGAGGTAGTCGCCGCTGTTGAGCACCTTGAACAAGAGCTTGTCGCCCTCGTCGCCATACTTGCCCATCAGTGTCGACAAGTTCTCCATAGCCGGAGTCTCGATCTGCTGATAACCATAGAGGAGAAACACATCTTTGATAGTGTTGAAAATATAATTGCGCTTCGCCATTTGGATTGGCGAGAAGTCTCTTGTACCCTTAGGGATTGTAGGTTTTTGTGCCATTTCTTTTATATATTGTTTTTCTTGTGCAAAGTTACTGCAAGTCGAGCGAAATGCAAAATCGGGGGGGAACTCGTTTTTGTTTTTTGCATTCCCGAGACGCAGCGCAACGCTCTATATCCAACGTTCAAGACAAGATCTCAGTCGCGTCGGTTACCAAAGAAAATCATTGCATAGTATACCAGCGTGGCAAGCGAACCCAGGGCAGCGACCACATAGGTGTAGGCAGCCGAGCGCAAGGCGTCTTTGGCCATCGCGGTTGTTTCGCCTTGTGTGATACCCGACCGTTCAAGCCACTGAATGGCACGGCGGCTGGCGTCGATCTCGACCGGCAAGGTGATGAAACTAAACAGTGTGGTGACAGCAAACAGTGCCACCCCAATGCCCAAAACAGCCGGGAACACCTGCACCAGCAGGATGCCTGCAAGAATAACCCAAGTGACCCACTGGCTTGCAAACTCGACCGCCGGCACCAGTGCCGTGCGCAACCGCAACGGGCCGTAGCCAGTGGCATGCTGCACGGCATGGCCGCACTCGTGAGCGGCCACGGCGGCCGCGGCAACGCTATTGGCCTCATACACACCCTCGCTCAAGTTGACTGTGAGATTGGAAGGATTGTAAAAATCGGTCAGGGTGCCACGTGTGCTTGTGACCTGCACGCCGACGATGCGATTGTCGCTGAGCATGCGCCGTGCCACATCCTGGCCACGCATGCCACCGCCAATGGGGATGCGGGAATACTTTTGGAACTTGCTTTTCAACGATTGTTGAACGAAATAGCTCAAAATCGTAATCGCAATAAAGATAAGGTATATCATAGCTTTCTTTTTTTTTAGATTGAAGAACTTGCAAAAGCCATGCCAGAGAATGCTGCACAGGCAATACCGTTGCTGTAGCCGTGTCACAACAGCGGCTCGACGATGGCAGCAATCTTCTCCAGCCCCTCGCGGTCGGCCATGTCGAAGGCATCGAGACTGTCGCTGTCGACGTCGATCACTGCCACTACCCTGCCCTCGCGCACGACGGGAACCACAATCTCGGAGCGCGAGAGCGACGAGCAGGCAATGTGGCCCGGGAAGTTGTGCACATCGGGCACGATGAGCGTTGTGGCCATTGCCCAGGCTGTGCCACACACCCCCTTGCCACGAGCTATCGTGTAGCAAGCGGGCGAGCCCTGAAACACATCGAGTTTCAACACATCGCCATCTACCCTGTAAAATCCCACCCACAAGTAGTGAGAAAACGTGTCGTTGAGCACGGCGGTGACATTGGCCAGAGCGCCCACCGGGTTGTCGACCCCGCTTATCAAGCTGGCGACTTGCTGAGCAGCCTGCCGGTAAAGCACGTGCTTGTGGGCAGCACGAGAATTCGAAACTATATTTTCCATTTTATTCTTCTAAAGCTTGAGATCGCACACCAATGTGTGAGGAGTGTGCATTGCATGAAAACGCAAAATTCCACACAAGCAAAGCGCCTGTGTGGAATGTGTGTGTGTGTGCTATGTGAGATAAAAATATTATTCTTCTACAACACTGAACTCGTCCTTGCCAACACCACACAGGGGGCACAGCCAGCTATCGGGAAGATCTTCAAATGCTGTTCCTGCAGGGATATCGTTGTCGGGATCACCTACTGCCGGGTCATAAACGTAACCACAAACATCGCAAATGTACTTTTTCATGTCTCAAAAAAAATTAAAATTAAACTAAAATGTGAACATAATAATGCCGAACGAGAAGTCGAGTCCCAGTTCTAAAGCAGGGCTTCGACTTGAGCCTCAACCTCCTTCATGTCGAGCGTGGGCTCGAAGCGGGCCACCACCTTGCCCTCACGGTCGATGAGGAACTTGGTGAAATTCCACTGTATGTCGTCGTGCTTGCGAGGCTCAGGATTGCTCTCGTTGTAGAGTTTCTCCATCACGGCTGCCAGCTTGGGGTCGTACTGGCCCACAAATCCCTTCTGGCTCTTGAGCCAGGTGTAGAGCGGCAACTCGCCGGCCCCGTTCACGTCGCTTTTCTTGAATTGGGGGAAATCGGCACCAAACTTGAGCGTGCAGAACTCGTGTATCTCGTCGTCGCTGCCAGGAGCCTGATGGCCAAACTGGTTGCAGGGGATGTCGAGTATCTCGAGACCCTTGTCCTTGAGGCGGTGATACATGCTCTCGAGATCTTCGTATTGAGGCGTGAAGCCGCAGCCTGTGGCCGTGTTCACCACCAGCAGCACCTTGCCTTTGTACTGAGCCAGGCTCACCGAGTTGCCCTTCTTGTCAAGCAAATTAAAATCATAAATAGTTGTCATAGCAGAAATAAAAAAAATTACATTGTTTCAGAATGTCAAAGATAGGCACAAAAGTCAAAACTTCATCACATCTCAGCCTTAAAATTGCTTAAAGCGCACAAAAAAGCTAAGCGTAGGAGTGCATCGGGACTTTGACAGTTAGAGCGTAAAATCTTTTCTAATGAATTGTTGCACAGTTCATTTTTTTGGAGCTTGCCGGTGTGGAAGTTAACAAACAGATAATCACAAAAGCAGCGAGGAACGCGTTCTACCGAAAGGTTAACAAAGGTCAATCCTTGCGACACCGAAAAATTAGCTACATTACTTTGTTATGCAAAGTATTGTGTAACAATATGTTAATACAACAAACTGCCAAATTAGGATGCTCAGGACAAAAGGGCGCGATTGAAAACGCAAACAAGATGCTCAGAGAATACTTCCCTAAAGGCACTGACTTCAAGACCTGTCACTCAAGAACAACTCAATAGAGCACAATATCAAATCAACGAAAGACCAAGGAAGAAATTAGGCTTTTCAACTCCCAAAATTGAGTTCTTCGCAAAGATTAGCTAATTTTGCACTTGCCACTTGACTCTACAGCGCACAAAAATCACTAAAGATAGTGAAGTGATAATCGGAATGAAAGTATTAATTTTGCAACACTATGATCAATCTTGTAAAAGAACTGAAATGCAGGACCCACCCGCATGTTCTGGGTGGCCTCGACATTTTGCGCAACATAGGCCCCGGACTGCTGGTGACCGTGGGCTTTATCGACCCAGGCAACTGGGCAAGCAACTTTGCAGCCGGCTCCGAGTATGGCTACACCCTGCTGTGGGTGGTGACCCTGTCGACCATCATGCTCATCGCCCTGCAGCACAATGTGGCTCACCTGGGCATCGTCACGGGCCTGTGCCTGAGCGAGGCTGCCGTGAAGTACTCACCTCGCTGGGTGGGCAGGCCTATTGTGATCACGGCAGTACTGTCGAGCATATCGACCTCGCTGGCCGAGATACTGGGTGGTGCCATCGCGCTGCAGATGCTCTTCGGCATACCCATCGTGTGGGGGTCGATACTCACTGTGGCAGCTGTGCTGATACTGCTATTCACCAACTCCTACAAGAAAATAGAGCGTGCCATCATCTTCTTTGTGTCGATGATAGGGCTCTCATTCATCTACGAGCTGTTTCTCGTCGACACCGACTGGGTCGAGGCCACGCGTTGTGCTTTTGTGCCCAGCATTCCGCAGGGCTCGCTGCTCATCGTGATGAGCGTGCTGGGCGCCGTGGTAATGCCCCACAACCTGTTTTTGCACAGCGAGGTGGTGCAGAGCCGCGAGATAAACAAGCATGGCGACGAGCGCATAAGGCAGATGCTGAAATATGAGTTTGCCGACACGCTGTTCTCAATGCTCGTGGGCTGGGCCATCAACTCGGCTATGATATTGCTGGCCGCTACCACCTTCTACAGCCAAGGCACGCATGTAGAGGAGCTGGGGCAGGCGCAGGCCATGTTGCAACCACTGCTGGGCAGCAACGCCGCCACCATCTTTGCCGTGGCGCTGCTACTGGCGGGCATCTCGAGCACCATAACGAGCGGCATGGCGGCAGGCAGCATCTTTGCAGGGCTCTTCGGCGAGTCCTACAACGCCCACGACACCCACTCGGTGGTGGGCATACTCATCTCGCTGGGGGTGTCGCTGGTCATCATTTTTGCCATAAGCGATCCCTTCCAAGGGCTGATCTATTCCCAGATGGCGCTGAGCATACAGCTGCCGTTCACCGTGTTTCTGCAAGTGAGCCTCACCTCGTCGAAGAAAGTGATGGGCAAATATGCCAACCGGCCGCTCAACACCATATTTCTCTACTCGCTGGCGGCCATCGTGACGTTGCTCAACATAGCCCTGTTTATCGAGAGCCTGTAGCGGGCAGTGTCACCGCTGCTGCTTGCGGTCGTCCATGCCCTTGTTGTAGAGTTGCTTCAGGTTGTCGACAAACTGGTCGCGGTTCTTGGCATAGGCGGCAATGAGTTTTTCCAAGCTATCGACCTTGCCAGTGTAAGGGGCATTGGCATTGTAGAAGTTGAGCAAGTCGGCCATTGCGGTACCATACATGTTCCAAGAGAAGTCCTTCTCGCCGCTTTGCAGGGCATAGCGGCAGCATCCCGCCAAGAAAGCAGGCAAGTAAGCAAGACTCTGCTGCTGGTTGTTGCCCAAGTCGAGGAGCGATGAGTCGAGTGTGACGGTCACTTCATCGGTCACAGTGACCCATTGCGCTATCAGGCTGGCGGCTTCGGCCATGTGGTCGGCTGTGATATAGTGGCTCAAGTAGTAGTCGCAAGCACGCAACGTTGCCCAGCGATAGCGCTCGGCCTCACGGGGCGAGTCCATCTTCACCGTAGCAGGAATGTCGAGCACATTGCCGCCGGCATCCTTTTTCTCCTTGCGCAGGCGGGTGATAGTGTCGTCGGTTTGCCCGGCTTTCTCCTTGTCGCCATTGTCGGCAAAGAACTTCGACAGAAATTGCAGCTCGTCGATGTAGGTATCGGAGTGCTCACCGTAGATATCGCTCATGAGTTTGAGCGCACGCAGCTCGCAGGCGATTGCCAGGGGATTGCGACCCACGGCGTTGTAGTTTTCGGCAGCATGCACCAGGATGATCGACTCGTCGACGTAGCTGCCGGTCAAGTCAGGCACCGAGTTGATGACAGCAAGGGCCTTCTCGCTGTAGCTCACGGCCTCTTGGTATCGCTTGGCCTGGAGCAGGTAGAACGACACATTGTCGGCGATAATGGCATAGTCCATGCTCTGCGTGCCAAAAGCACGGCTGTAGACGCGCAAAGCCTGCTTGCCCACGGTGGCGGCCGAGTCGGCAAGCTCCTCGCGCGAGAGGCAACGGGCTATCTGCACGAGCGAGAAGGCATGAAGCGAATCGTTGTCGCCTGGGTTGAGGCTGGCGATGAGCTGCTGGCGCGTCCTTACCGCGTCGACATATTGCTTGCTGGCAAACTGCTGGTTGGCCACGCTGTCGAGACGCAACACGTCGACAGGTCGGGGGGTCGCGGCCGTGACGAGCGACACAAGAAGGAAGATGGCTAAAGTGGAGAATGCTTTCATTGTTGTTGTCGTTTTTAGTAAAGCAAAAGGAATGAGAATACTTGAAAGCAAAAATATAAAAATAAGTTAACCAACCCAAGAAATTTCACTTGAGAAGTGACAATTGTTTGCTTTTTTGTATTTTTGCAAGCAACAATCGTCGATTATGAAACATTGACGACGAAAACAAACCGACGTATTATTATCACAAAATTCACTCGACATAACAGGCGACTCATAGCGATAGCCCTGCTGGCTATCCTGTTCAACTTTGTGGCTGTGAAGTCGGGTCACGTCATCTTCGAGAGCCAGCTGCGAGACACGACTCCCGAGCACAGCAGTGCCCCGGTCAAGAGCAGCGTGGGCGGCGACTGCGCCGTGTGCCAGTTTGTGCTCTCAAGCTCAGTAGCTCCCGGCGAGTCGGCGCCGGCAGTGTCGATACTGGTGCTGTTTATTGCCCCGGCAGCAGTCGTGTCGAGGAGATGCCAAGGGAGCATCAACCTGAAAACGCCGCGTGCCCCCCCGCGCTTGTGAATGACACCGAGCCATTACAACCCACACCAGGCCACAACCCACACCACCTGGTGAGGACAACTCATCTCATTACTACAACTAAATCATTCACAAGAAAATATCATCAATGAAACATATCATCATGGTGGTAGCATTGCTGTGCTGTGTCATGGCAATGGGTGCCACTACAATAAGCAATAGCAGCAATCAGGCATCGCTCCAGGGCTATGTGACCGATGCCCAAGGCGGCGACACACTCATAGGTGTGACCGTCGCTCTCCCCGAGTTGAACATAGCCACAACCACCGACGCCAAGGGTCACTACAGCTTCAGGGGACTGCCGCAGCTCACCACAACCATACAAGTGAGCTTTCTGGGGCACGAGAACATCACACAGCAGGTGAACCTGGCCGCAGCCGGCCGCCTCGACTTTGTGCTGAAGGAGAACTCGGCCATGCTCAAGGAAGTGATCGTGACCGGCCTCACGGGCAAAGTGCTCAGGAAGAACTCCCCCACCCCTGTGAGCGTGGTCACTGCCAGGGAAATGCAAGGCACCCTATCAACCAACATCATCGACGCCGTGGCTCACGAGCCCGGAGTGGCCCAAGTGACCACAGGCACTGGCATCTCAAAGCCTGTGATACGCGGCATGGGCTACAACCGCGTGGTGGTGGTGAACGACGGCGTGAGACAAGAGGGACAGCAATGGGGCGATGAGCACGGCATCGAGATCGACCCGCAATCGGTGTCGAGTGTCGAGATACTGAAGGGCCCTGCCAGCCTGATTTATGGCAGCGATGCCCTGGCTGGCGTCCTCATCATGCACAACGACCCCGTGCTGAGCGAGGGGCGGCTACAAGCCAACGTGGTCTCACAGTATCAAACCAACAACGGCCTGCTGGGTTACTCGCTGAACATGGGAGGCAACCAAAACGGCCTGGTGTGGGATGCACGCTACAGCCAGAAACTGGCCCATGCCTACAGCAACCGCTATGACGGCTATGTGCAAAACTCGCAAATGCGCGAGGATGCCTTCAACGGGTTGCTGGGCTTGAACAAGAGCTGGGGATACTCGCACCTCACCTTCACCTACTACCACTTGAAACCCGGCATTGTTGAAGGCGACCGCGATGAGGCCACAGGCCAGTTCACTCGGCCAGCAATTGCAGGCGGCCAGGAGGCCGAGGTGATTGCCACAAGTCACGACTTCCACAGCTACCAACCCAGCCTGCCCTACCAGCACATTCACCACTACAAGGCCGTGCTCAACAATGCCTTCTACCTGCCCAAGGGCAGCCTGCGTGCCACGGTGGGCTACCAGCGCAACCGCCGCCAGGAATATGAAGATGTGCTCACCCCTGAACAACCCGGGCTCGACTTCTTGCTACACACGGTGAACTACGACGCCCACTACGTCTCGCCACAGTCGCAAAACTGGAAGATTGCTGCCGGCATCAATGGCATGTACCAGCACTCGCTCAACAAGGGCGAAGAGTGTCTCGTGCCCGCCTACAACCTCTTTGACCTGGGCATCTTTGCCACCGCATCCTACGACCTCGACAGGTTCCACCTGAGCGGAGGCGTGCGTTGGGACAACCGCCACCTGCACGCCAAGGCACTCACCGAGGACGACAAGACCCGCTTCGACGACTTTGCACGCAACATGGGAGCCGTGTCGGGCAGCTTAGGCGCCATCTACAACATCAACGAGAAGGTGAACTTCAGGATTAACATTGCTCGCGGCTTCCGCGCCCCCAACATCAGCGAGCTGGGCTCCAACGGCGTGCACGAGGGCACCCTGCGCTATGAGCGAGGCAACCAGGACCTCAAGCCCGAGTTCAGCTGGCAGTTTGACTTGGGTTTTGACTACTCGTCGGCCCTCGTGTCGGCACAGCTCAGCCTCTTTGCAAACCGCATAGAGAACTACATCTTTGCCCACAGGCTCACCCAGCCCGACGGGCAGGCAGTGCTCACCGACGGCTATGAAACCTTCCAGTACAGTGCTGGCAATGCCCGGCTCATGGGCGGAGAGGCCGTGGTCGACCTTCACCCGGTGCCCAAGCTGCATTTCTCCAACAGCTTCTCGATGGTCGACGCCGTACAACTGCACCAGCATGGACAATTCAGGCATCTGCCCTACATACCCGCCCACCGCTGGATATCGCAGATCAAGTATGACATTGTGCACGACGGCCGATACATTTCCAACACCTATGCAGCCATCGAGATCGACTGCAACTTCAAGCAAAACCACTTCTACGGGGCCTACGGCACCGAGACGGCCACTCCCGCCTACACGCTGCTCAACGCCTCGGCAGGCACCGACATACTGTGGAAGGGCCGACGGGTAGCCTCGGTCTACATCACTGGCAGCAACTTGACCAACAAGGCCTATCAAAGTCACCTGAGCCGCCTGAAATATGCCGACAAGAACCAGGCCACAGGACGCACCGGCGTGTACAACACGGGGCGCAACATAGGCTTCAAGCTTGTGGTGCCCATCGACATCAAGTAGTAGCGCTCTCCAGCGGTCCACGCTTCGGCCGAGAGGAGCAACGACTGGCCGCCTGCAAGGATCAAAGGCACACGCACGCTCTCTCTCAGTGCGATGCTGCCATGCAACTACAAGAAAATCTCGCTGTTGTCTCAGCGAGATTTTCTTGCATTAGCACATTCTCAAGTGTGCCGCCATAGGGCTACATGTTGTGTGGGACATACACATCATTTATCATCTAAGTATTTTTTTCTTTCCCAACAAATAGGAAAGGTGTGACCAGTCAAGCACTTTTGCAATACAGATGCTTCCTGCGACACCAATTACGATTGTAAGAATTGCATGCGAAAGTCCAGTAAAATCCCATTTAAAAGCAGGTGACAAAAACTTAGACAACATTGTGAACATTGGATGGAATATGTAGATTGGGAAAGTGTTTCTCCCTATATACTCTATTATGGACTTGGTGCGTCCTTTAAAAAAACCGATGAAGTAGGAAGAAAAAGACAAAAAAGAGAAAACGCACACCAAAACCGATATTGTGCCCCAACCATGAAAACGTGGATGCACAACCAATAGGCCGAAAGGCAGCAATGGCCAAAAACTGTTTAGGTACACTCGCGAGAAATCTTTGCAGTACTGCCTTATTCCCACTCCTACAAAATAGTAGAAAGCTGCCTCGAGGCTTAAAAACGGCGTAAAAAGTGCGGTGAGGATGAGCAATGCTGCAAATATAGAATACCTTGCTGTAATATCGATTTTGCGTGAAATATGGAATGCAAAGTAATATATGACTCCACACACAATCATTACATGCAAAAACCAATATGGGCCTATCGACTTGATGCAGATTATATCCAGAATAGTAGATAGATTGAAAACTTTAATGCCATCCCTAACAGGTAGATATAAAGACAGAACGGCATATCCTGTCACGCAAATCACATACGGAAGCAATATTTGACCTATATAACGAAGAAATTCTCTAATCGTTTTGTCGATGTTTACCAAATATCCCGTTATCACCAGAAAAGT
>Ga0256406_1001748_pt1 | contig 33656 bp, 18 predicted proteins | sample RumenRJG_03DNA_FD_185986 | JGI IMG/M metagenome (GOLD analysis project Ga0256406, IMG submission 185986) | Bovine rumen microbial communities from Lethbridge, Alberta, Canada - RJG_03 | ecosystem: Host-associated > Mammals > Digestive system > Stomach > Rumen | place: Canada: Alberta | collected...
CCCCATGCCTCGCACGCCCCTGTGAAACGTGAACCAAGCCGTGGCGCAAGCCACATGGGACTTGGAGCTGGCCTCGGCAACGAGACCATGCAAGCGACAAACTAAAACAAAGTCACTTGCAACGGCTAGACTTGAGGCAGAAAACCGCAAGTCCGCCGCCTGTCAGCCGGCACAGCGCATTGTGCCGGCTCGGCCCGCGCGAAAGGGATGTTATGCTGCTCAACGATCGCGACATCTTCGCCGCACAGAAGAACGGCGAGTTCTCGCTCGATCCCTGGACCCCGAAGATGGTCCAGCCGGCGTCGATCGACGTGCGCCTCGACAAATACTTCCGCATCTTCAACAACCGCAAGTACACCTACGTGGATCCCTCCGAGGACCAGGAGGACCTCACCGAGATGTTCGAGGTGCCGGCCGGCGAGCCGTGGATTCTGCATCCGGGCGAGTTCGTGCTCGGCAGCACATGGGAGTACGTCAAGCTCGGCCCCACGCTCGCCGCGCGCCTCGAGGGCAAGAGCTCGCTGGGGCGCCTTGGCATCCTTACGCATTCCACGGCCGGCTTCATCGACCCTGGCTTCCAGGGGCATATCACGCTGGAGCTGTCGAATATCTCCCCGCTGCCCGTCAAGCTGTGGCCCGGCATGAAAATCGGGCAGATGTGCTTCTTCCAGCTCTCGAGCCCGGCGGAGCACCCCTACGGCTCCTCCGCGGCCGGCTCGCATTACCAGGGCCAGCGCGGCCCCACGCCGTCGCGCAGCTACATCAACTTCTACCGCGCCGACGTCGACCAGACCGACGAGCCCGTGCCGGCGCCCACGCGCATGGCGTAGGCGAGGCACGGGCATCGCCTCATCTGATCCCGCCTCACGTGCGCCTGCCGGCGGCCACGGCGCGCAGCACGAGCTTGTACAGCTCGCTCGCCACGAGCACGCAGGCCGCGAGACCCACGCATTCCAGCCACTGGCGACCGGTGAGCGGCATGGTACCGAACGCCACGTTCAACGCCGGAACATTCACCACAACCACCTGCAACGCCGTCGAGAGAGCGATGGCGGCCCACAGCCAGCCGTTGCTGAACAGGCCCTTGAAGGCCGAGGCCGTGGCCGAACGCGAGGCCAGCGCGTTGAACAGCTGCGCGAACACAAGAATCGTGAAGCCCATGGTGCGCGCCAGCACGATCTGCTCCTCGTGCGAACCTCCGAGGTCGTGCCTGTCGGAGAACAGACCGCCGGGCAGCGCCATGTCCATGCCGATCAGCGTCACAGCGGCCATGATGATGCCGATGAACACGATGTCGGCCCACATGGCGCCGTTGATCACGCGGTCGGTGGTGCGGCGCGGCTTGCGGGCCATGACATCGTCCACCTCGCCGTCCACGCCCATCGCGAGCGCCGGCGCGGCGTCGGTGAGCAGGTTGATCCACAGCAGCTGCACGGCGAGCAGCGGAACCGTCACGCCGGAGTCGCCGGCCGCGGAGATGCCGAGCACACCGGTGAGGAGCACGCCGAAGAACACCGTGAACACCTCGCCCACGTTGGAGCTGAGCAGGTAGCGCAGGAACTTGCGGATGTTGTCGAAGATCACGCGGCCCTCGCGCACGGCGGCCACGATGGTGGAGAAGTTGTCGTCGGCCAGAATCATGGCCGCGGACTCCTTGGTCACCTCGGTGCCGGTGATGCCCATGGCCACGCCGATGTCGGCGGCCTTGACGGCGGGCGCGTCGTTCACGCCGTCGCCGGTCATGGCCACGATATTGCCTTGGCGCTGCAGCGAGTCGACGATGCGCAGCTTGTGCTCCGGCGCCACGCGGGCGTAGACCGACACCTCGTGCGTGGTCTTGTCGAATTCCGCGTCGTCCATGGCGTCGAGCTCGTCGCCGGTCACGGCGCGGCGGTGCTCGTTGTCAACGATGCCGAGGTCGCTGGCGATGCGGGCCGCGGTCAGCGGGTGGTCGCCGGTGATCATCACCGTGCGCACGCCGGCGCGGTGGGCCTGGGCAACGGAGTCGCGCACCTCGGTGCGCGGCGGGTCGATGATGCCGACCATGCCGACCCAGATGAAGTCGCGTTCGATGGCGTCGCTCTGGTCGGCCACGTCCTGCACCTGCCCGGCGGCGTCGAGCTCGATGCCCGGCACCTGCGCGAGCGAGGTCACCTCGAGCGGCCTGTACGCCATGCCGAGCGTGCGGTAGGCGTTCGACGACAGCTGCGTGATCTTGGACTGCACGCGGTCGCGGTCGGCGTCGGTGATGGGGCGGATCTGCCCGCCGTCGTAGATGCGCGTGCACTGTTCGAGCAGTACGTCGGGCGCGCCCTTCGCCACGGCGGTGAGCATGCCGGAGGCGGATTTGTCGACGAGTACGACGGTCTGCTTCTTGCGTTCGGAGGTGAAGGGGATCTCGGCCACGCGCTCGAAGCCCTGCCACGGGCGCAGCGCGTTGGTTTTGCGGGCGGCCACGATCACCGAAACCTCGGTGGGGTCGCCGATGCATTCCCACTGCGACGTGCCGTCGGCGCCGCGCTGTTCGCGTAGCTCGCCGTTGTTGGCCATGGCGCCGACGCCGAGGGTGAGGATGGCTTCGCTTTCCACCGGCGTGCCGTGACGCACCTCGGAGCCGTCGGGGCCCCAGGCCTGGCCGACCGGCGCGTAGCCGGTTCCGGTGAGATTCACGTGGCCGGTGGCGGTGACGACGGTTTCGACCGTCATCTGGTTGCGCGTCAGGGTGCCGGTTTTGTCGGAGCAGATGACGGATGCGGAGCCGAGCGTCTCGACGGAGCTCAGGCGCTTGACGATGGCGTTGTGCTTGGCCATGCGCTGCACGCCGAGCGCAAGCACCACGGTGAGGATAGCCGCAAGGCCCTCGGGCACGGCGGCGACGGCGAGGGAGACGGCGAGCAGCAGGGAGTCGATGGCGTCCTGCGGGGTGCCGAAGCCCTCGGTGATGGCAAGCGTGAGGATTACGACGACGGCGATAACGCACACCGCGATGCCGAGCATCTTGGACACGCCGTCCATTTCCTTCTCGAGCGGCGTCTTCTCCTGCTTCGTATCGTCGAGCATGTCGGCGATCTTGCCCATCTGCGTGGCCATGCCGGTGCTGGTGACGATGGCGCGGCCGGTCCCCTGCGTCACGGAAGTGCCGTTGAACACCATGTTCGTGCGGTCGCCGAGCGCCTTGACGCTGTCGAGCGGGGCCGTCTGCTTGGCGACGGGCACGGATTCGCCGGTCAGCGAGGCCTCGCCCAGACGCAGGCTCGCGGCGGCGATGAGGCGGGCGTCGGCGGCGATCGTGTCGCCTTCGCCGATGACGAGCACGTCACCGGGCACCACATCGTCGGTGGACACCTCGACCACCTTGCCGTCGCGCAGCACCATGGAATGCGGCGCCGTAAGCTTGGAAAGGGCCGAGACGGCCGCCTCAGCCCTGTTTTCCTGCACATAGCCGAGGATGGCGTTGAGCAGCAGGATCACGACGATGACGATGCAGTCGAACGGCGCGGCCTCCGCCTCGGAGGGGTTCGTGGCGCGTTCGACGAACCAAGCGACGAGCGAGATGGCCGTCGCCGCGAGAAGAAGATAGACGAGCGGGTCCTTGAATTGGAGGAGGAATTTCTTCCATTTGGGCACCGGCGGCTTGGACTTGAGGCGGTTGGGGCCGAATTTCTCCAGACGGCGCGCCGCCTCATCGCTCGACAGGCCGGTGTCGGGATCGACGTTCAGGGCCTTCGCAACGTCGTCGACGCCGGCGACGGAGGGGTCGACGTCCGGGTTAGGGCCCCCGAGGGGGATGCTTGTGGAGGGGCTGGCATCAGTCATGACAACTCCTTGGGTCTGCCGCGGAGTAGTCAACGTCGATGCACATGAATGCCCAACGCTGCGCGGATATCAACGTGTATTACCGTTTTTCATGGTATCAAAACGGTGAGGGGAAATCGTGGAAAAACGCGCGGAAATCCGGCGCCGCCGCGCCACCGCATGCGACACGCGCCTGAGCGGCGTTTTGCTCCGGGAGAAAACACGATGGCGCCATCGTATGCCCTCCGCCTTTCTCACCCACGCAGAAACCGCCAGATGCGGGTCTTTCGCTAAGATGGTTCGCATGGCACAGAAAAAAGGACCCACCAAGGGATCGGGCGGCAAGCATCGCAACGCCCTGCGCGGCCACGGCCCCACGCCGAAGGCCGAGGACCGCGTGTATCACAAGGCCCACAAGGCCAAGGTCGCGGCCGACAAGCGCCGCGCCGCAGACCCGCGTCTGGCGGCCAAGCGCCGCGCCGCCCGCTTCTCCAGCGGCGACACATCGGATCTCGTCATCGGACGCAACGCCGTCCTCGAGGCGCTCCGTTCCAACGTTCCGTCGAAGGAGCTCTATATCGCCGCGCGCATCGAGCATGATGACCGCACGCGCGAAATCGTGAAGCTTGCGGGCGCCGAGGGCATCCATCTGCTCGAGGCGGACCGCATCGAGATGGACCATATCGCGCATTCGTCGAACCACCAGGGCATCGTGCTGCGCACGCTTCCGTACGAATACGCGTCGCTGCAGACGCTTGTCGACCGCGCCGACGCCAAGGCCAAGGCCCTGTCCGGCGCCTCCCCCGAGGCCCGCAACCTGGCCAAGCCGCTGTTCATTGCGCTCGACGGCGTCACCGATCCGCAGAACCTCGGCGCCGTGATCCGCTCCGCCGCGGCATTCGGCGCGAACGGCGTGATTCTGCCGGAGCGCCGCAGCGCCTCCGTGAACGCCGCCGCGTGGAAGGTGTCGGCCGGTGCGGCCGCGCATATTCCCGTGGCGAAGGTCGTGAACCTCACGAAGGCCATCCAGAGCATGCGCGAGCGCGGCTATTACGCCGTGGGCCTCGACGGCGGCGGCACGGCCGAGGTCGGGCACACCGGCTTCGAAACCGATCCGCTTATCGTGGTGCTCGGCTCGGAAGGCAAGGGCATCAGCCGCCTCGTGCGCGAGACCTGCGACGTCATCGCCGGCATCCCCATGAGCTCGATGGTCGAGTCGCTCAACGCCTCCGTTGCCGCCGGCATCGCCCTGAGCAGCGTCTATTCCGCCCGTCTCCACGCCACGGAGTAGATGGAGCAGGCACGGACTCGGTGCCGGAGCGGGCACCGAGTCCGGAATCCATCAGTGCGATTCGGAATCGCGGCCGCTGACATCCTGCGACCAGACACTGGCGTCCTGGTCGTCATCGTCGTAGTCGGCGTCGATAACTGCGCCGCTGCCGGCACCCGCGCCGTCCGCACCGGCACCGGCACCGGCACCAGCACCAGCACCATCCTTCCCGTTCTCCCCGGTGATATCGGAATTGTCGCCGTACGTCTTCTCGTCGTCGATCACGCCGGCGTCGGCATCCATGTTGATGGCGCGCATCACCTGCGTATCGATGCGATAATCCTTGAGGTACTGGTCGATGTAGCTCTGCGTGGCCACCTGCATGGGAACATCATGGCCCATCTTCTCGCCCAGGTACCAGCGGTGCGTCAGCACCTCGTGGAAGAACTGCGCGGGCTCGATCTGCGAGCGATACTCGGGCGGGATCATGCGCACGGTGGGTTCGAACACCTCGCGCATCCAGTCGGTCGCCACGATTTCGAGGTCCTCATTCTGACGCCACGTGCTCATGCGGTACGCCTCGAGGTCGTTGAGCAGGCGGCGCGCCTGGTTCTCCTGCACGTCGAGGCCGGTCAGGCGCAGCAGCTTGCGCGATGCGTAGCCGGCGTCCACCACGCGCGGGCGCACGTTGACCTTGCTGCCGTCCGGCGTGGTCTTGACCTCGAGCTCGTCCACGTCGAAGCCGAGCTCGTTGAGCTTGTTGACGCGCTTCTCGATGCGCCACATCTCGTCAGGCTTGAAGGTGGAGACGTCGGTCAGCGTGCTCCACAGCGAGTGGTAGCGGTCCACGAGGCGGTTACCGACCTCGATCTCGTCCACGCCACCCGGCAGCAGGTTGCCGGAGTTGAGATCCATCAGCTCGCCGATGATGTTCATGCGCGCCAGGTCGATATCGTATTCGCGCTGGCCGTCGGTGAGCTTGGGGTACATCTCGCCGGTCTCGGCATCCACGAGGAACGCGGAGAATTCGTCGGCGTCACGCAGGAACAGCACGTTCGAGAGCGACACATCGCCCCAGTAGAAGCCGATGAGGTGCAGGCGCACCAGAAGCACGGCGAGCGCGTCGATAAGGCGCTGGGCGGTGTCGTCGCGCAGGTTGCGGGCGAACAGGGCGCGGTACGGCAGCGAGAACTTGAGGTGCTCGGTTACGAGCATGGCCTCGAGCTCCTCGCCGTCGGGCTTGTGGCGCCCGGTGACGACGGCGATCGGCTTGACCGCGGGCACGTCGAGCTTCTCGAGCTGGCGCAGCGTCTCGTACTCGCGCTCGGCCACGGGGCGCGTGATCTCCTTCATGGCGTAGATATGCTCGCCGACGCGCACGAAGCGCACGACGTGGCGGGAGATGCCTCGCGGCAGGTTGACGAGGAGGTCGTCGGGCCAGGTGGCCAGCGGCTGGTCCCACGGCAGCGTGAACATCTTGGGATCCGAGCTCGCGGAGGTGATGGTGAGGGATTTCGGCTCGGCCTCGGGATTGTTGGTCTGGTCTTCGGCATCGGAGGCCTTGACGGATGTTGCATTGACGATTCGAGGATCAATCGGTGTCATATCCATGCCTTAACGATAATTCATCCGCGTTCCGTCCGCCCGCAACACGCAGGGCCGCGTTGTGCAGAAGCTGCGCGGATGGCGCGGCGCGTGCAGTGTGCGCGGGCTCGGTGTGCGCGGCATGCAGGCGCAGGCGCAGGCGCGGCACAGCACGGGCGCGGGCGCAGGCGGAACACGAATACGATGGGATTTCTCGGGATTGCAAGGCTGCACGGCCGTGCCGTGCGACCGTGGGAAGAGCCGGGAAAGCTCCGACACCACGGCGGAAGGCGCAAAATGGGCCGGCCGCAGAAGCGGCCGGCCCACCTTAACCCATAAACCAGTCTGGATTAGTTGAGACGCTCTTCGGTCGACGGAGCGAAGAGATGCATCTTCGCCGGATCGATCTGGACGCGCACGACGGCGCCCGGCATCGGGAGCTGACGCGGGTTGACGCGAATCGTGGTCATCTTGTTCTGGTCGGACATCAGCGTCGCGCTCTCGGCGGCGGAGCCGTCGGTCATGATGTTGCCGTAGATGTAGCCGTCGGAACCGAGGTCCTCGACGTTCACGACCTTGAGCTGGAAGGCCTCGGCCTCATCCGGGCCGACGAGGCGCGCATCCTCCGGGCGGAAGCCGAGGACGATCTTGTTGCAGTCCTCCGGCGTCAGCTTGGAGACGGCCTGCGACGGAAGCGTGATCGCGTCGTCGCCGACCATGGCCATGCCGTTGACCACCGGGTGCGTGCTGATGTTCATGGACGGGGAGCCGATGAAGCCCGCGACGAACACGTTCGCCGGGCGATCGTACAGCTCGGTCGGAGCGCCGACCTGCTGCAGGACGCCGAGCTTGATGACGGCGATGCGGTCGCCCATCGTCAGGGCCTCGGTCTGGTCGTGCGTCACGTACAGGGTCGTGACCTGGAGCTTGCGCTGCAGGGCGGCGATCTGCGTACGGGTCTGCACACGGAGCTTGGCGTCGAGGTTCGACAGCGGCTCGTCCATGAGGAACACCTTCGGCTTACGCACGATGGCGCGGCCCATGGCGACGCGCTGACGCTGACCACCAGACAGAGCCTTCGGCTTACGCTCGAGGAACTCGGTCAGGTCGAGGATCTTGGCGGCCTCTTCGACGCGCTTGTTGATCTCAGCCTTGTCGACGCCCGCGATCTTCAGAGCGAAGCCCATGTTCTCGCGAACGGTCATATGCGGGTACAGGGCGTAGTTCTGGAACACCATGGCGATGTCGCGGTCCTTGGCCTGCACATTGGTGACGTCCTTGTCGTCGATGTAGATGTGGCCCTTGTTGACCTCCTCGAGGCCGGCGAGCATGCGCAGAGTCGTGGACTTGCCGCAGCCGGAAGGACCAACGAGGACGAGGAACTCAGCGGGTTCGATGGTGAGGTTCAAGTCGTCGACGGACGGCTTGTCGTTGCCCGGGTAGATACGGGTGACGTGATCGAAAACGACCCTAGATGACATATCTGTTCCTTTCATCGGCAGGTACGTGCCGAACGATCCGAGTGGAAGGTTGGTTGTTGTCTTATTCGGTTCCGCTGTTCCAGCTTCGGAGCTTGGTCCCGAAGGTTCCGTGAGATGTACTCTCCGTTGAGCCTGAAGGTAGTATACACACAAGCCGCGTACAAATCGTGGTTTCCGGAGGGTTCCTTGTGAAAACCTCCGCACAATGGACGCGTCGCGCCCCGCCGGGCGCCGCGGCAGTCCATAATGGATACCGTTCGTATCGTCACGTCCGCGCCGCCACCGCGTGCCGCGAACGCCTAGGGAAGAATCGAGTATGTCCGACATCTCCATGCTGAACCTGCAGCCGGGGCAGATCGTAGGCGGCTATATGCTCATGTCGCCCTTGGGCGGCGGCGGCATGGGCTCGGTGTGGCGCGTGCAGGACGGCGGCGGCAACGTGTTCGCCATGAAGATCCTGCGTGATTCGCTCGCCGCCACGCGCGGCGGCGTGTCGGACCACGAGCAGGAGGTGGCGCGCGAGCGTCTGCGCCGCGAGGGCGCCGCGCTGCGCCGCGTCAACCATCCGGGCGTGTGCCGCATCGTGGACATGGAGCTGGACGATTCCCTCGCCTTCATCGTGACCGAACTCATCGAAGGCATGAACCTGGCCGAGGACGTCGCCACGAACGGCCGTTACGAGCCGGTCGACCTCATGCATCTGGCGCAGCGTCTCATCGACGCGGTGGACGCCGTGCACGCGGCCGGCATCATCCACCGCGACATCAAGCCCAGCAACGTCATGATCGCCGATTCCGGCCCCGTGCTCGTGGATTTCGGCATCGCCATGGGCGAGGGCGAAAGCCATGTGACGCGCACCGGTATGGTCATGGGCACGCCGGGGTTCATCGCGCCGGAGATCATCAACGGATCGGAAGCAGACGAGGCCACGGATTGGTGGAGCGTCGCGTCGGTGCTGGCCTTCGCCGGCACGGGGCGCCCTATCTTCGGCACGAAGCCGCTGATGACGGTTCTGGAACGCGAGGCTTCGGGACACGCGAATCTGGTGGGCCTGGGGCCGCATACGACGAATGCCATGCGCTCGGCGCTGAGCCCCGACCGCATGCGCCGTTGCAGCGCGCGCGAGCTGCTGGACGCCATCGTCGCGGACGCCACGATGGGCGCGGCGCGCACGGCGTCGGCCGCGGAGCCGCCGTCGTATCCGGTTCTGCCGCATAAGCATCTTTCCGACGCGGATGGCGGCGCCTCCGGCACCGCTGGTTACAAGAACACCGACACGCCTGAAGGTTCAGGCGTGTCGCGCGGCTCCAATTCTTCCCTTCCTCCGGCGGCGGGCAATTCCACCGTGCAGGAGAACGCGGGGGTGGTGCCCCCTTTTTCCGCAAGCTTTTCCACTCATGACGGGGCGCGTGGGCAATGGCGCGACGCCGCGCGCACCATGGCCATGCCCACGGGCGAGGAGGCGGAGGCCGCGCGGCGCCGCGCGGCCGACAAGGCGGAGCAGATCCAGAAGCTGCTGAACGGCGATTTCGACGATTACGATTACGGGGCTGATGCCGAATCCGATGGCGACACGCCTGAAGGTTCCGGCATGTCGCGCGGTTCCACAATGCCTGGGGCAGAAGGCACCGCCAGCGAAACCGGGCCCCTGTGGTCAAGTTTCGCCCGCCCCGGCTCCCCCAGCGGCAGTTTCGGCGGCACAGGATTCTCCGGGTCGGCGCATCACGCCGACCCCGACGCCGAGACACGCGTCATGGCCCCGTTCGACCCGTCGCAGGTCGCGACGGAGGTTCTTGACCCGCCCGCGCCAACCATGCCATCGTTCGGGGCCGCGCCGCTGCGCGCGGACACCCCCACTCCCCTCGCTCTGGGCGACCTGCGCGGCGACGGGGCCGAGGACGACGATTCCAGGAACGGCGCCGAAGACGGCGAGCCCGGCCTCGCGCATACGCGCCGCATCTCCGGACTCATACCTCCCCCGTCGCCTTCCGCAGACGGCTCCGGCTCCGACCAATCCGCCGAACACGCCTCGGACGGAGCGGGCGAATCGACAGACGGAGCCGGAGACGACGAGGCCAGCCAGTCCGGCGACGCATCGTCGGCGGAGGCATCGTCGGACGGCGCCCCCTTCGACATGGCGCATTACATCGACGCGTGGTCGAACGCCTTCTCGCTGCACGGCACGGCGCCCGCGCTGTTCATCGGCGCCACGCTCGGCGTGCTGTCCATGCCATTCCCCGGCCTCGCCGCCATCATCGGCCCGGCGCTGCTCGTGGCGTTCACCACCGCCGGCTTCGCGCTGCACGCGCGGTTCACGCGCGAGGCCAAGCGCGGCGGCCACACCCAGCCGGCCGACAAGGCCCTCGACGTCCTGGCGGCGCCGTGGCATCTGATCCAGGGGCTGGCCGTCAGCGCCGCGGGAATCGTATTGTTCGAAGCGATTTTCCTCACCGTCGCCGTCATGTCATGCATCGTCTCCGGGCCGGCGCTTGACGCGACCGGCAATGCCATCGGCATCCATCTGTCGGACACCGCCACGATGCCCGTCGCCATCGGCGAATCGAATACCGCCGACGCGGTGTGGCTGGCCGTCGCGGGTGCCGCCGCCTGGGGCATGGGGCTTATGGGAACGCAAATCGTCAAGCCGCTGCGGCGTTTCGCCACGATGACGCGGATCGGGCTGGGAACGCTGTGCGTGCGACGCGGCGAAGGGCCCTCCGACGCCGCGGACCCGCAGATCGCCGACCATTCGCATATCGCGCTCATCGTCTGGGGCGTCGTCACCGCCATCCTCGCCATCGCGGTCGCCGCGGGCATCCCCATCAGCTGGGCGCCCCTGACCGTCGCGTGAAGCGGAAGCAGCATCCGCCAGACTCTCGCGAGGCCCTCTTAGAGGCCGTCTATTATAGTGTGGATTCGAAACCACCCACGGCGCAACACAACGGATTCGCGCCGATCGGAGCCTAGATTAAGGGACGTTATGACGACGCAAGATTCCAATAATTCCCAGCAGAACGGCGGCGACTCCGCGCCCAAGCCCGCATCCAAGCCGGGCAACAGCCGCACCCGCCGCCGCGCGGCGCAGCGCGCCAAGGCCGCCGAGGCCGCGCGCCAGCGCCAGGAGCAGGAGGCCCGCGAGCGCCGCACCCGCTCCATCATCCTCGCCGTGGCGGCGCTTATCGTCGTCGTCGCGCTTATCGCCGGGATCATCATCTGGAACAAGAACTCGTCGAAAACCACCGACACCGCCGCACAGGCCAGCGAGGAGCAGTCCGCGTACGCCGCGCTACAGGAGACGCTGAAAACCGTCCAGAACATCCCGAGCCACGCCACCGCCCAAGGCGGCTTCGTGATTACGAAGAACTACGATTACCAGAAGATCGACGGCGCGCCGACCATCGAGGAATACTTCGACCCGCTGTGCCCGGGCTGCGGCTCGCTGAACCGCAAGATCGACACCGAGCTCGAGACCATGGTCAAGGCCGGGCAGATCAATCTCGAGATCCACCCGAACGGATTCCTCGACCAGCTGACCACTGACCAGTACCCGACGCGCGCCGCGGCCGCCATCGCGTATGTGGCCGAGAACGATCCGGAGCATGTGCTGGACTTCATCAAGGGCCTGTACGCCGAGGACTTCCAGCCGTCCGAAACCAACTACAAGGCCGTGTCCGACGCGGATATCCAGCAGGTGGCCACGGACGCGGGCGTGGCCGCGGATGTGGCGTCGCACTGCACCGACGGCACGTATATCGAGTGGGTTGACGCGATGCACACGTACACGCCGCATCGCGCGATCACGAAGAACGTGGAGGGCAACAACAAGGGCTCCATGACCACGCCGACGATTATCATCAACGGCTATTTCTGGAACCTCGTCGAGCTCACGAGCTCCGACTACGCGCAGCTCATCCTCCAGGCGATCGGTCTGGACGAGTCCAACGTGGGCACCGACGTGATGCCGTCGATTGGCTCGGATGGTGCGCCGCTGGTGGGCGCGAATTACCTGAGCTCGAGCGATTCGGCAAGCAGCTCGAGCAGTTCGAGCAAGTAGGGCGACGCGAGGCGGCACGGGGCGGCACGGGGCGACTGACCCATGTACCGCACCGCGATTCGACGGGCTCCGGAATGCTTCGGCATCCGGAGCCCTTTGCGTATCGGCCATGCGAACCGAGGCACAGCACGATGCGGCACGGCGCGAATGGAGCGAATGGCGCGAATAGGGCCAATGGCGCAGTGTGGCGCGAGATGGCCGTGGCGTGAGTTATGCTTGATGGGTTGATGCCTCCTTAGCTCAGTTGGCCAGAGCGGCCGCCTTGTAAGCGGCAGGTCGTCAGTTCGAACCTGACAGGAGGCTCCATCGCCCGGCGATCGCCGGGCTTTTCTTTTTGCTGCGTTCCCCGCACTCGGCTCCGCCCTCGCCCCCCGCTCCCGTTCCCCGCTCCCGTTCCCCGCTCCCGCTCCCCGCTCCCGCTCCTTGCTCCTTGTTCCCGCCGCCCCGCCCTTCGCCCCCGGCACTCTCTCCGGAAACAATGTGATGGCTTTCGGACAGAATTCCACGATTTTCATGCCCAAGAACCCGATTTTTGTCCGCAAGCCATCACACTGTTATGAATCGCCATTCGGATCAAGCCCACCGTTCCCCAGCGACGGCCTGGGTCTCCGCTCCTTGGGCGAGCCAGCCGCTGCCAGGCGTCTCCACATCCCGCGTACGCTCATCGACGATATGCGCCCAATAATATTATCGAAATCGTATCTTCTCATTGCCTTTCATGCGATTTTCGTACCTCATCCCCTCAAGAGTACTGAATTCCACGTAAATTAGCGGCTATAGCACTTTGGATTCGTTTGTCAAATTGGAAGCGACATCGGAACCCGAATTTCTCCGAATTTTTACCCACAGCGAAAATGAGTCCGGATTTCAGACAATCGCCAAAATTCCTTTATCGGCGTGTCGCGCAGCCGCGGATATCGAACACTTCTCAGCAATCGTGATTCCAAAAACGTTTCTCACCCACGCAAACCTCAGTCAGCAGAACGCTTGAGTAAGCGTAAAGCCTTGGAATTCCAACGATATCGAACACATAACACCAGTTTACGTTATGTCAGAACAGGTGCTCATTAAAAATCGGACACTTTCTGGACATGGAACCTACGACGCCGTAGATTTATTTTTGTCTGTGCATTTTGCTGAAAGTTTCATGAAATCCTCGATTTCACGCGCCGCATAGGGTAATATTCAAAGTGCTGGGGACGAAAACAGACACTTCCCAGCCGGTGACCACGGCGCTATTGGGATGCGCTGACATCGATAATCCAAGATTTACCCCCGAGTAAGTCCGGTCGGGCAACACCCCAATATGCCCGGGCGGAGTTAAAGGCGAACGGATCCACCCCCAATTTTCCGTTTGCCTCAGGGCGCCAGGCACATCCCCTTCTTCGCCTGGCGCCCTTTTATTTCTTCTTGAGCCCTCCGCCGGAGGCTTCCCGAAGCCTCTCGAGCGGCAATCACTGCGCGATTCGAAAAACATCTTCAAACGCTGTTTCCCTTGAATTTTCAACGATTTTCCCTTACCGACACTTCGCCCGAAACTCAGCCCCGAATCGTTTCTGACATAACATCACTCCCCCGACCGCCTATCCCGCTCCCTCGCCGGCGCCTGTCCGCGCGCAGAACCACATCGTCTCACAATATGGAATCAAAGCACCGCTTCGCGCGCCGCCTGTCCAGCCACCCCAAAACCGCACCGAATCCGCATCGGAACTCCCCTACTCCCCCGCGGGAGACAAGAAGCCAGGAGAGGGGGCAGAAGAAAGAAGTGAGAAAAGAGAAGAAGGAGGAACGGAGAGAGGCAGGTATCAATTCCATAACAATGTGATGGGTTACGGAGTGATGGGTTACGGACATCTCCGCCCTCCCCGCACACTGCCCCGTCCCTATGATTTTGTGGAAATCGGGGAAGAACGCGGCCGGGTGGCGCTTCCGGAGCGCGGCAACCTAGAATATGAGCAGTTCGATACCGGTTGGAACCACAGGCGAGGAAGGATCCATCGTGTCGCCGCGACACCCGGCGGCCGCGACACCCCGGCAGCCGCAGCACCCCGAACGTCGCGGCCCCGGCGGCCGCAATTCATCGTGCCACCCCGACACCCCGCCGCCCCGGAGACCTCGGTAGCCACCCCTCGAAACCCCACACAAAGGAGGTCGCATGCAGCCGTCACGACGCACCCGCCGCGCACGCGTTGCGCGAATCGTGCTCTCCGTGGTCGTCGTCTGCGCCATGCTCGCGGCCACGTTCTTTGTCCAGACCCGCAAGGCCGTCGCGCTGACGGTCAACGGCGAAACGCGGAACGTGGTCACGTACGCCACGAACGTCAACCGCCTTCTCGCCGACGAGAACATCACCGTCGCCACGCATGACATCGTCACCTCGACGCATGACGGCGCGCTGGCGAACGGCGACACGGTGACGTACTGCCAGGCCTTCGAATCCACCCTCGTCATCAACGGCGCGCAGGTGCCATTCTGGACCTGCGCGTCCAGCGCCCAGCAGCTGCTCGACTACTTCAGCCAGAACGAGCGCGACGCCATGTCGATCAAGGTGAACGTCTCGAATATCTACAACCAGATCACGGGCGGCTTCCTGGTCAGCGACAGCGGCCCGGTGACGGTGATCGCCGACGGCAAGACCACGGTGATCCCCGAGGGCAACCACACGGCCGCCTCGCTGCTCGACGCGAGCGGCGTAACCGTGGGCCCCGACGACCTCGTGACGGTGGAAGACGACGATGGCACCACCGTGCTGCGCATCCAGCGCGTCACCTATGGCACCACCACGCAGGACGTGACGACGCCGTATTCCACGCAGTACGTCACCGACGCCTCGCTGCAGCCGGGCGAGCAGAAGGTCGAGCAGGCGGGCCAGGACGGCATCGTCACGCAGACGCTGCGCGTGACGTATATCGACGGCGTGGCGTCGAGCAGCACGGTGGTCTCGCAGACGCAGACGCAGATCGAGGTCGACGAGATCATCGGCGTGGGGCCGGCGCAGCCCGATCCGGAGCCGTCGAGTTCCGACGATTCCAGCTCCGACAGCTCCTCCGATTCCTCGAGTTCCGACGATTCGAGCGCCAGCGCGGACCCCAACCCGTCCGACACGCCGGCGGACACCCCCACCGAAACGCCCTCCGACACGCCGACCGAAGACTCCAGCCCGAGCGACACGCCGACCGAGGACCCGTCACCGTCCCCATCCGACGCGCCGACGCAGGCCCCCGCGCCTGAGCCGAGCCCGGCGCAAACCACCGCCCCCGACAACGGCAGCTCCAACAATTCCGGCACCTCCGGCAACAACAGCTCCAACTCCGACAACAACAATTCCGGCACCTCGGACCCGTCGGGCACTGTGTGGCACGCCACAGTGGCGGAGGCCAAGGCCTACGCCCGCGCCGCCATGGCCGCCTACGGCTGGACGAGCGACGACGAATGGAACGCGCTCGAGAACCTGTGGACGCGCGAATCCGGCTGGCGCTGGGACGCCGACAACCCCTCGTCAAGCGCCTACGGCATCCCGCAGGCCCTGCCCGGCAGCAAAATGGGCACCGGCTGGCATGACAACGCCGCGGTGCAGATCTCGTGGGGCCTGAGCTACATTCGCCAGGTCTACGGAAGCCCAAGCAACGCATGGAGAATCTGGCAGATCAGAAAATGGTACTGATGAGCAATAGCGCTGACAATACGATGACTCCGCCCGTCCACACGGACGCGGCGGCCGATACCGACGCGGGCACCGCGTCCGCGAGCGCGACGGCGCAATCGTCGCAACCCGCCGCGCAACCCGCCACCCAACCCGCCCACCGCCTTCTCGGCGCGGCCGACATCCGCGAGATCGCGCAGGAGGCTGGCATCACGCCGACGAAGAAATTCGGTCAGAACTTCGTCATCGACCCCGGCACCGTGCGCCGCATCGTGCACGAGGCCGGCGTGTCGCCCGACGGCACGGTGATGGAGGTCGGCCCCGGCCTCGGCTCGCTGACCCTGGGGCTGCTCGAAACCGGCGCGCGCGTCGTGGCCGTCGAAATCGACCCGCCGCTCGCCGAGCGCCTGCCGCGCACCGTCGCCCGCTTCCAGCCCGACAATGCACCGCATCTGACCGTCATCACGCATGACGCGCTCACCATCGACCCGGCCGACCCCGCCTTCCGCGCCGCCACTGGGCTCGACGCATCGTCGCGCTTCCAGCTCGTGGCGAACCTGCCGTACAACGTGGCCACGCCTATCGTGCTGACACTGCTGCAGCGTTTCCAAGGGCTCGACTCGTTCCTCGTCATGGTGCAGAAGGAGGTCGCCGACCGCCTGAGCGCCACGCCGGGCAGCAAGATTTACGGCGCGCCGTCGGTGAAGCTCGCGTGGTACGGCACCACGCGTAAGGCCGGCATCGTGGGGCGCAACGTGTTCTGGCCCGCGCCGCATGTCGATTCCGCGCTTGTGGGCTTCACGCGCGTCAGCACGCCCGAACGCCGCGACGAGGCGCTGCGCACGCGCGTTTTCTCGCTAATCGACATGGCTTTCGGGCAGCGCCGCAAAACGCTGCATGCCGCGCTACGCAAAGCGGTTCCCGGCGAGGCGTTCGCGGCCGCGGGAATCGACGGGCAGCGCCGCGGGGAAACGCTGACGATCGACGATTTCATCGCCCTCGCGCGCGCCTGCGAGGCGATCGACGATGGCCCCGCCGCACCCGCGCCGTCCGCGAACACGAACGCACCCACGTCCGCACCACGGGAGGCCCGATGAGCCGCTTCACATTCATGTACCGATGCCCGGCGAAGATCAACCTGGAGCTGCGCGTCAGGAAACGGCGGCATCCCGAATGGGGCAACCGCCACGAGCTCGACACGATCTACTGCGGCGTGGGTCTGTACGATTACGTCAGCGCCGAGGCGCGAGACGAAGGCGCCGGGCTCGTGCTCGTACTGCCAAACAACAAGGAGAACCCGCGCCCCGCGCCGGGAAGCCCGGAATTCGAATCGAATCTCGTGATCCGCGCCGCTCGGGCGCTGGCCGAGGCCTGCCACGTCTCCCCCGATGCCATGATCCGGCTCGAGAAGAACATCCCCATCGCCGCAGGGCTCGGCGGCGGCTCCTCGGATGCCGCGGGAACGCTGATCGCTCTGTTCCACGCATGGGGCGAGGCCGGGAAGTTCGACGCCCCCGGCGCCATCGTGCCCGGCGGCGACATGCTTATGTCGATTGCCGCGAACCTGGGCGCCGACATCCCGTTCTTCCTCGGCAGCATCGACGAATCCGGCCTCGCGCACGGCACCGGCTACGGCGAGAAAGTGGAGTACTACCACCCGGCCAGGCCCACCTGGCCGCGCCCGGCCGACCCGGAATGGGAGAAGTGGGCTCCGAAGGCCGTGGCCCTGGCGATGTATGACGATGGCCTGAGCACGGCCGATGTGTACCGGCGCTTCGACGAAATCGGGTCAACCCCCGGCAACCGCAACGATTTGCAGCGCGCCGCGCTCGACCTGCACCCCCGCTCCGCCGATGCCATCCGCAGCGCCCAATCGGATTTCGGCATCACGAGCGCCTTCATCTCCGGCTCCGGCCCCACGGTGGCGGCGCTGTGCTCGTCTATCGGCGAGGCCTGGCAGCTGGCCGAGTATTGGTCGCGATACCATATGGCGGACCGCACCGCGAGCGTGACTGCGCCGGACACCATGTGGCCGCTGCCGCTGGAGAATCCGAATTTCGAGAGGAACTACTGACGTCGCCTGCCGCGAACCTCGGCGCCGCATCATCGCGGCGCCATCGTCAGGTTTTCTCGTTAGACTGAACGCGAACGCAATCGATAGAAGGTTGGGACATGGCCGGACGTATTTCCAGCAACGAGCGCGAGGCGCGCAAGCTTTTCGTGCACGACAGGCACCGCATGGCAATCACCATCGCCATCGCCATCCTCGTGCTGGCGCTTGTTATCAGCATTCCCACGGCCGCGGGCCTGTTCGACAAAACCTCGGAGGCCGAGGCGGTGCCGAACTACGGCGTCACCGCACCCTGCGTGGCCACGGGAACCGCCGCCGTCGACCCCAGCAAAATCACGGTGCGTGTGCTCAACGGCACCGATAAGTCGGGCCTCGCGACGGCCGTCGCCTCCGAGCTGCAAAGCCGTGGATTCATCAACCAGGGTGTCGACAACTTCCCCGACGGCGTTATCGACCGCACCGAGATTCGCTTCGGCAAGAACGCCGTGGCCGAGGCCTACACGCTCCTGGGCCATTTCAACGACGCCATCCTGCGCATGGATGACCGCCAGGACGCGCTGATCGACGTGGTTATCGGCGAGAGTTTCTACGATTTGCTCGACACCGACCAGGTCACCACCCTTCCCGGTTCCACGCTGGAAAGCATCAAGGGCTGCGTGTCCGCCGATTCGATAACCGACCTTCCGGCCGCCGTCGCCCACACCGAGGTTGCGGTGGGCAGCACCGCCGGCAGCGGCACCGCGGGTGACGCGCTTCCGAGCGACGCCCAGTCCGCCGCCGCCGAATCCGGCGAGGACGGCTCCTCCTCCGACGCCTCCTCGAGCCAGTAAAACCCATAACACCGGTACGGCTTCCGGACGAAAATCCACGATTTTAGGGCTCAAACCGCCCGAAAATGTCCGCAAGCCGCACCACTGTCCAGGAAGCGCCGGCTCCGGCACTCAGTCCGCGCTGGCTTCGGCCTCCGCGCTGGTTCCAGCGCCCGCGCCTTCTTCATTCCACCAACGCAGGAGCTCCTCGCGGGCCGTGGCCTCGTCGACGGGGCCGTTATCAAGGCGGTAGTCGAGCATATGCTTGTACGCCTTGCCCACAAGCGGGCCGGGCTCGATTCCGAGAATCTGCATGATCTGCCCGCCGTTGAGATCGGGGCGGATCGCGTCGAAATCCTCCTGCTTCTTGAGCTCGATAACGCGCGCCTCGAGGTCGTCCATGGCGGCGGAGAACATGCGCTCCTTGTTTTTGTTCGCGGTGGTCGCGTCGGCGCGCGTCAGGCGGTTGAGCCTGTCGTACAGATGCCCCGCGTCCTTGACGTAGCGGCGCACCGCTGCGTCGGTCCAGCGCTCGTCCACATAACCGTGGAAGCGCAGGTGCATGGCCACGAGGTCGCTGACGTCCTCGACGATGTGGTGGTCGAAGCGCAGCGCCTTGAGACGCTTGCGCGTCATGCGGGCGCCGACGAGATCGTGCTGGTAGAAGCTCACCTTGCCGCCGGCTTCGAAACGGCGCGTCTTCGGCTTGCCCACGTCGTGCATGATGGCGGCGAGGCGCAGCTCGAGGTCGGGTGCGGGCACGGGGCCGTCGGCGTCGGTTTCAAGCGCCATGGCACGCTCAAGCACCATCATGGTGTGGCCGAACACATCCTTGTGGCGGTGGTGTTCGTCGATCTCGAGGTGCAACGCCGGCAGTTCGGGAAGCACGATATCCGCCAGGCCGGAGTCCACAAGGGCCTCGAGGCCGGAGCGCGGGTCGTCGGCGAGAAGAAGCTTGGTGAGTTCGTCGCGCACGCGTTCCGCCGACACGATGCGGATGCGGTCGGCCATGCACTCGATGGCCTCGGCGGTGTCGGGCTCGATGGTGAATCCGAGCTGTGCCACGAAGCGCACGGCGCGCATCATGCGCAGGGGGTCGTCGTCAAACGATTGCTCCGGCGAAACGGGCGTGCGCAGAACGCCTTTGTGCAGGTCGTCGGCGCCGCCGAAGGGATCGACGAATTCGAGGTCGGGCACGCGCAGCGCCATGGCGTTGACGGTGAAATCACGACGCGACAGATCGCCTTCGAGGGAGTCGCCGTAGTTGACCTCGGGCTTGCGCGAGTCCGGGTTGTAGGTGTCGGAGCGGTACGTCGTGACCTCGACGCTGACCTCGGTTCCGTCGGGAAGGCGACGCACCGCGCCGAGCGTGCCGAATTTACGGCCCATATCCCAGAACCCGCCGTTCCCGAAACGCCGGAGAATCGGCTCGAATTCCTCAGGACGCGCCGAAGTGCAGAAATCGAGGTCGTGGGACTTCCTGTGCAGGAGCAGATCGCGCACCGGACCGCCGACCAGCGCCAGCTCGTAGCCCTTCTCCTTGAACAGCTTTCCCAGCTCAATCGCCACAGGGGAGACATCGAATCCCACGGCTGACCTTCCTTCCTTGAATAGCTTCTCATAGCTTACCGTTACCCCATACGCACAACTTCTGGATAAAGTAGGGGGTATGACTACGCCGGGAGATGTCGCGCGAATGCTTCGCCATGCCAATTCTCGGCCGAAGTATGCCCTCGGGACGGTTCCGACGGTGCAGGACGGCGTGCCCTCCCGGCTGCGCCCGCTGTACAGTTCGCAAACCCCGAGGAACCAGCAGAATCCCCAGCAGCCCGCACACAGCGACGCCAACGCCTCTCCCGGCGCGCCGCCCGCGCAGCCCGCCGCGGCGGATCACGATTCCCCCGCCGCGCATTCCGCGCGTGCCGGGCACGCAAACCCCGGGCACACGACCCCGGCACCGCACGGCGCGCAACACGCCGCGAAACCCTCGCCGTCGCCGCATGCCCACGCCCCGTCGACGCGTTCCCAAGCCACGCGAGCGCAATCGTCTTCATCGTCGCGCTCCCCGCACCCGGTTACGCCCGCCGTCATGGCGCGCCGCCGCGGCTCGCAGACCCGCGTGTCGTCCTTCGCGGCGCTTGAGGGGCATGAGGAGCTCCCCGTCGTGCGCGAATATTCCGCCGGCGGCCTGATCTTCGACGAACTCGGCCGCGTGGCCGTCATCGCGCGTCATTCACGTTCCGGCCACCTCGAGTGGTGCCTGCCCAAGGGGCATATCGAGAAAGGCGAGACACCCGAGCAGACGGCCGTGCGCGAAGTGCACGAGGAAACCGGCATCGAGGGCGAAATCGTCGAATCCATCGCCACCATCGACTACTGGTTCACCGGCACCACGCAGCGCATCCACAAGCTCGTGCACCATTTTGCGCTGCGCATGACGGGTGGTGAGCTGACGGTGGACGGCGACCCCGATCACGAGGCCGAGGACGTGCGCTGGATCGCCTTCGACGATCTCGACGACGTCCTGAGCTACCCGAACGAACGACGCATCGCCTCCATGTATGCGAGAAAGCGCAAGAACCGCGAATGAGGACGACAGCCTTCCGGACCATCATGGCGTTTGTCAGCTGTGTGGCCCTCGTCTGCGCCGTCATCGCCACCGGTGCCCCCTGGAGCCTGCCCGGCCTCGCCGCCCTGCAGGCCACCCCGGCATACGCCGAGGGCACTGGCGACTCCGATGGCTCCCATGGCACCAACGGCGGCATAACCGACGATTCCACCGCCCTCACCGTTGCCGACGAATCGTCGAGCACATCGGCCTCCGACACCACGGCATCGCTGACCATCACGGCATCCACGCCGATCGTCGGCCCGGCAGACTCCTCCACGGCGCCGACCGCGTATTCGCTGACCGTCACCGTCTCGAACCCCACGGATACCGCCATCGACGCGGGCACCGTGGAGGCAAGCATGAACCCGGATGTGGCGTTCTCCACCACCGAAGACATGCAGTCGTGGGCCGAGGGCGCGCTTGGCATCTGGGCCGCGGGCGTTATCGCCACGGCCGACGTGGGCCGCCTCGAGCCCGGCGCCTCGCAGACGGTGACGCTGACGAACGGCACGTCGGAATACCCCTTCAACGAATGTTTGGGTTTCGGCGCGCGCCCGGTTCTCGTAAGCTTCGACAGCGACGATGGCGCCACGCATCTGGAATCGCACACCTTCGTGACCTACGATGACGAATCCGCGCTGTCCGGCAGCGGCAGCAGCGACGGCAGCACCGGCGACGGCACTTCCGACGATTCCGCCGCCTCCCGCGTGACGCTTGCCATCGCGGCCCCCGTCACCGCGCAATCGTGGACGACGGACAGCGACACCCTCGCCTCCGTCACCGCCGCCCGCGAGGGATCCGACCTCTTCTCCGTCACCTCGCCGCAGCTCACGCCGCTGGCCTCCGCCGCCATCGACGCCAAGGCGAAGCATACCGAGATTTCGCTTGTCTCCGACCCGCTGTGCCTTGGCTCCGTCAGCTCCCAGGGCGCCGCCGCAAGCGCCGCGATGCAGCCGGCCGCCGCGGATATCACGGCCATGGCGCAGACCTCCTCCGATTGGTCGGCCGCGGGCATCGATTCGGACTCCGTGTCGGCCGCGAGCGCCGCGAACCTCGCTCAGTCCGACTCCGGCTCGCAGAACGGCGCACAGTCCGGCTCCGCCACCCCGTCCGCCTCCGGCACCGACTCCGCCCAGCCCGCGCAAACCGCCCCGCTCGAATCCATCGAATCCATCGCGTGGCAAGGCCGCGGCTCGTGGACGGCCGCATCGCTCGGCTACGCGCATGACGCCGGCTATTCCACAGTGGTGTCGACATCCGGCAACACGGGCACCGACAGGGATTCCTACGCAGCCGTGGCATCGGCCGGCACCGCATCGGGCTCGGTGACGGTTCTGAACGCGGAATCCACGATGTCGTCGCTGCTATCGGGGCAGGCGAGCTCCGACCAGGCGGACGGCGAAACGACGGCAAGCGGCCGCATCAACCGTCTCATCGCCCAGAGCGCTCTCGGCCTGGCGTCCGGCGGCTCCGCGCTCTCGCTGCTCCGCCCCGCATCCGACGATTCGGCGAACGGCTACACGCGCCTGTTCGTGGCGCTGTCCGACGCCGCGAGCGCCACCAACGACGACCTCGACGCCATGCTGTCGGCCCTGGAGTCGGCCCACTGGGTGTCCTTCCAATCGCTTGACGATTTCATCGCCTCCGCACCGGCGGCAACCGCCTCCATTCCCACCGACACGGGCCTCGACCAGAGCGAATCCGCCTACCTCTCCTCCACCGCGACCGCCCTCGCCTCCTCCCGCACGTCGATGTCGCGCTTCTTCACCTCCGTCATCGACCCCGAGAAGGGGCAGAACACCGACCCCTCGCAAGACAATCCGCAGGCCCTGTCGCGCCAGGACGCGCAGCAGACCGCGCATATCAGCGACAACGCCCAGGTCTGGGAAACCGACCTCACCACGCTGCACACCCTCTACGGCCTGCATGCGCTCGACATCTCCATCACCGACGGCGCCGCCGCCACGAAGGACGCCGAGAACCTCGCGAGCGGCCTGTTCGCCAACGTGAGCATCCAGCAGCCCAACTCCGTGGTCATGATGAGCACCACGGCGAGCCTGCCGGTCACCATCGTCAATAACACGCCCTACCCTGTCACGGTATCGGTGGACGCGCGGTCCGGCGCCACGATTCTGTCGGTCGAGGATTCCGACAGCATCACGGTCGCCGGCCGCAGCGAACAGCAGGTCACGCTGCCGCTCACCGCATACTCCAGCGGCTCCACCTACGTGGGGCTGCGCCTGCTCGACGCCCAGGGCGCGCCGTTCAACAGCGAGCTGACGGTCACCGTCTCGAATTCGCTGCGCCTGAACGACCAGCTGGGCTACGGCATCATCGCCTTCGCCGTCCTCCTCACCATCGGTGGACTGTGGCGCCAATTCCATCGAAAGAAAGACACGGATTCATGAGTTCTTCGGTCGGACGCAACTCCGCGGTCATGGCCATGGGAACGCTGGCTTCCCGCATCACCGGTCAGATCCGCACGATTCTGCTCGCTGCCGCCGTCGGCACGACGGGCATCGCCGCGAACGCCTACCAGACGGGTTCCACGATTCCGCAGGTGCTGTTCACCGTGCTGTCGGGAGGCGTGTTCAACGCCGTGCTCGTGCCGCAGATTGTGCGCACGCTCAAAGACAAAAACGCCAAGGAGCAACTCGACAAACTCATCACCTTCGCCGTCGTGCTGCTGTTCGGCGTCACCGTGGTCATGATGGGCTGCTCGTCGTTCTTCACGGCCATCTACCTCGACTCAAGCTGGACCGGCGCCCAGCGCGCCCTCGCGAACTCATTCACGCTGTGGTGCATGCCGCAGATCTTCTTCTACGGCCTGTACACGGTGCTCGGGCAGATCCTCGCCGCGCAGAACCGCTTCGGCGCGTACGCATGGAGCTCCACCGGCGCGAACCTCATCAGCTGCGCGGGCTTCGTGGCGTTCATAGCCCTGTATGGCAACGCCTCGCGCCAGCCCATGGATTTCTGGACCTCCGACAAAATCGCGCTGCTCGCAGGCGCGTGGACGCTCGGCGTCGCGTTCCAGGCGCTGGTGCTGTTCATCCCGCTGCTGCGCACCGGCTACCGCTGGCATTTCCGCCTCGGCGTGCGCGGCATCGGCCTGCGCTCCATGAGCTCGGTGGCCGCATGGAGCCTGGGAATCGTGCTCGTCAACCAGCTCATCGGCATCCTCACCTCCCGCATCACGAACGGCGCCCCGATGCAGGGCGGCGACCCCTACGCCATCGCCGGCAACAGCACCTACCAGAACGCGTTCACGCTGTACATCCTGCCGTACTCGCTGTTCGCCGTATCGATCGCCACGGCCATGTTCCCCCACCTCTCGGCCGACATCGCCGACAACAACCTGCGCAAGGCCGGCCGCGAGCTCTCCGAGACGCTGAGCAACCTCACGCTGATCATCACGTTCTTCACGGTGGCGTACCTGGTGGAGCCCGAGCAGATCACCAGCGCGCTGCTGCCGTCCGTCGCCCCCGCCGAGGTCGGCCTCATCCGCGTTCCGCTGATGATCCTCACCCTCGCCAGCCTGCCGAGCGCCATCTCCCTTGTGCTCGAGCGCACGTTCTACGCCTTCAAGGACGGCCGCACGCCTTTCGTCTATTCCGTGGCGCAGGCGGCGATCCAGGCCATTATCATCCTCGCGGGCGTGCATATGTTCCCGCCCGCCGACTGGGTGGCCGTCGTGTGCACCAGCACCGCGGCCTGCTACCTGCTCACGCTTCCGGTGCTGTTCATCGTCACGCGCCGCCGCTTCACCGAGGGCTTCGACGATCGCCATGTGATCATGAGCGCGAGCCGCACGTTCACGGCCGCCCTGCTGGCGATCGGCGCGGGCCTGCTGCTCAACGGCCTGTTCCGCCGCCTGGGCTGGTCGGTGCTGTCGATCGCGGGAATGTGGTCGCGCTGGCTTACGGCCATCGTGCAGGCGCTGATTATCACGCTGGCAATCGGCGCCGTGTATGCGGGCGTTCTTGCGGCACTGAAGACGCCGGAAATCGTCACCGCCCGGCGCAAGCTTCTCGCCGCGCTCTACCGCCTGTCGCGCGGGCGCCTCGGCGCTCCGACGCCGGAAGGTGCCGGCGAGGACGAGGAAGGCGTTGGCGAGGAGAACGTTGGCGAGGCCGGCGAAAGCGCCGGGAGTATCGACGATGGCTCCGCTGCATCCGACGATGCCGGTGCGAATGGCGCACCGCACACGAAGCCGCGCCGCATTGCGACGAGCGCGCCGCAGGGTTCCGCGCGGCCGCGCCGCATTGTGTCGACGATGGACCCGTCGCCGTTCTACCCCGACGACACCGCCGTGGGCATGGATATCATCCGCGACATCGATATCCAGCGCTACGAGGCCGAGCACCGCAAGGCCGGGCTGCGCGCCGATGCCGGCACGCCTGCCGCCGGCATGGATTCCGCGAGCGCCACCGACAACGGCATGCCGAGTTTCACGCCGCGCTCCCCCAAGCATCCGGGAGACACCGCGCATAACGGATACGCAGCCCGCGCATCGTTGGGCTCCCAGAGCACCGTGGTGCTGTACCCCCTGAGCGAGGCCCCCGGCCGCCCGTCTGACGGCACATCAGACAACGCCACTGGCAACGCCGAACGCAATATGGAGCGTGACTCCACGGCATCGTCAGTTGCGCCGGCCGCCACGGCATCGTCGGCCGCGCCGTCTTTTGCGCCGCGGTCATCCGCCACGCCGCGTCCAGCCGTTCCGCGCCCGCCGGCGCCGCCCGCGCCTCCGGCTCCCGCGGCCACGTCAGCGCCCATGCCGGTGCCCGCGCCCGCAGCCGCAACCTCGCCCGAACCGAACGGCTCGTCTGCGCATCCGGTGCAGGCGGTGTCGCTGGATATGCATTTCGGCCCTGGCGCCGGATCCGCTCCACTGGCCGACGCCACCCATGCGCGCCACGCCACCGCTCCTGCTGATGCGCCGTCGCAATCGTCGATATCCGCAGCCGCACCGCCGTCCGCCCAGGCACAGGCGGCCCAGGCGCAGGGCACCGCGGCGCCATCGTATTCCCCGGCGCATAAGCCGTCGGAGCATTTCGCCGGCACGCGGTCCGACACGCGCTCCACGCAGTTCGCGCGCATCCTGCGCACGCCGTCGCCGCAGCCGCGCAACTACGACCTCACCGTGCCGCCGCTCGCCGCAACCATGCGCCCCGCGCATCTTCCCGAGCCGAAATTCCCCACGATTCCCGCGAATCTGCTCGGGAACATCGACCACGCCGCGGCGCCGGCCACCGAAAACGGCGATGACGCGACGCCTGACGCCACCGTGCCGAAGGCCGTCACCGAGAACACAACAGGCCATATCGATGCCGGCTCCGCAGCGCCTGCCAACACCGTGACGCCCGCCGACACCAACACCGAAAAGTCAAGAAACGGCAACAACCCGGCGGACCTCTGATGCTTGGAACGGCGGACGGTTACAATGGCCACAGTCATTCGCACGCGTCCGCACCATGCCCGCCAAGGGCATTCCGTCCGGAAACCCGGAAAAGTCCAGTCGAGAGTGATGGAACATGATCTTCAACATCGGCAACACCCTGCTCAGCCGCTACACGCTTGTCTCGCTTCTGCTCGACAAGCCCGGCCTCACGGCCTGGCACGCGCATGACAGCGTGCTCGCCCAGGATTGCCAGCTCTTCATCACCAACCAGAAGTCGACGGCCGAGCAGGTGCAGAACCTCGCCTCGTGGCTCGGCGGCACGCGCAACCCGCATTTCACGCAGGTGCAGCATCTGCACGCCGAGAACAGTGTGTGCGTGGTGGTCACCGATCTCGATGACGGCATGTCGCTGTCCGACTACCTCGCCACCGACGCGCCGATGAGCACCGCCGCCATGCGCACCATCATCGGCTCGGTGACGACGGCCGTCACCGAGCTGCAGGACGCCGGCTTCCAGCATCGTGCGCTCTCCTCGGAATTCGTGCGCCTCGGCCGCCAGCGCATCACCATCGCCGACCTTCCCGTCTCGCCGCTGTTCTCCTACCCGTATCTGGGCCTGTCGGCGAGCGACATCATGCAGAGCACGCAGGCCACGGTGCTGCGCCAGCTCGGCATGCTGCTGTACCAGATGATCACGCGCATGCCGTATATCCCCGGGCAGACCACGTCGAGCTCCACGCTGGACGCGTCGGGCATCGACATCCCCGATGAGTTCCGCATCCTGTGCACGCGCACGCTGGGCCTGCGCGATGACGGCGACGTGATGCCGCCGGTGCCGATTGTGACGATCGACGAGTTCCTGGCGCTGCTCGGCCCGTGGAAGCCGGCGTCGTCGCTGACCGACAGGGATATGCTGCTGCCGGCAAGCGCGGTGTCGGAGTCCATCCAGGACGCGACCATCGCCACGATCAGCCGCGAGGACCTTGTGCCGATCCCGGCGTCGATCATGAACTTCGACGCCACGAAATCCGGCCACCAGAACGCACACCGACGCGCCAACTGGAGCGAGAACCCCCTGTTCCAGCGCGACCAGGTGGAGGACCTCCCCGCCAGCGACACCGCGATGTACGACGAATTCTCCATCAGCGACACGATGAACGATTCCAGCGTGCGCATGCCGGCCGTCAATCAGCCGATCGCCGATTCCGACACGAACGCGGGATTCGGCATGGGCGGATTCAGCGGCGGCGCTGCTGCAGGTGCCGCGGGTATGGCAGGCGCTGGCGCGGGCGCGGGCTCTGCGAGCGACGTGAACGGCGCGAGCGGCGCGCGGAATGCCGCGTCCGGTTCGGTGAATGCACGCCCCACGGTTCCGCTTGATGTGTCGGCTTTCCGCAACGGTTCCGTATCCACGCAGGCGAGCACGATGGCCCTTCCCGCCGATGCGCAGATGACGGTTAACGATGCCCCCACCGCTACGGAGCCCGCGATTCTCACCCGCTCCGACGGCACTCCGGCCGCCGGCAATTCCGCCGCAGGCGCGGCGACCGCGGCATCGTCAAACGCGGCATCGTCGAACTCACCATCGTCAAACGGCGCGCAGCCGCTGGCCAACCTTGCAGCGGGGTCACACTCCACCGATGCAAACGGCGACGCCAGCGCACAATCGGGGTCCGCCGACGGCTCGGCGCGTCCGTCGATTATCCCCGCCACGCAGCCCATCGCCATTCTGCCCACCGTTCCCAATCGTTCCCTCGCGAACCTCGAGAACCGCACGACGCAGTACCAGGAGCAGCACTACCACCACCGTCCTGCGCCGCCGAGCTTCGCGCCGCAGGACGACGCCGAATCGTCCACCACCATGACCGCGATCGGCATCGATGACGAGAACGAGAATAAGGGCGGCCACCGCGCGGCCATCATCACGCTGGTTATCGTGTTCCTCGTGCTGCTGGCGCTGATCGTGTCGGTGGCAACGGGTCTGGTCAAGAACTCATTCACGGACGACCACTCCGTGTGGCCGAGCGATCTCGCGGCTGCCGGATCGTCGACCGACGAGACGACATCCGAATCGTCGTCCACCACCCAAACCACAACCACAAGCTCCACGCCCACGAACACCACCGCCTACAAGGTGACCGGCATCAACTACCAGCAGAATCCGGCCGGACTCAAGGGCTATGCCTTCGCCGTAACGCTGTCGCAGGCGGAGCCGGTGTCGAAGATCGTCATCTCCTCGAACGCGCAGGGTGGCATGATGTCGATCTATGCGGATTCCGACTTCACCACACCGCAGAACGGCGCGGCCGTGGCGAGCGGCGCCTTCGACGCGAGCGGAACCACCACGCTGACGCTGACGAAAACAACGACCACGCAGAAGTTCGTCATCTGGATTGACCAGGGCAACTTCCCCACCAACGGCCAGCTCTACATCAACAGCATCACCGTGTACTGATTCATCCGTTTCCGTTGCAAGTTGGTTGGTTATTGTGAACCAGCCGGCTTGCATGTCCCGGTTGCCCGGGGCAGCTCCAAGTCTCATGCCGGACGGGTCCGGCCGCTTGGTTCGCGTTTCACAGGCGACAGCACGGTTTGCGCCGCGTCTTACGTCCCCTCCGCGCGCGTTTAGGGTCTCCGGGGCACTCCCGGCGACCGGGGGATTCCAATCCCTGAGATTGACGGCCGCGTTCAGATCACGGTCGATGGTCAGTCCGCACGACTCGCAATGATAGACGCGCTCGGACAGGGTCAGCTTGGCTTTCACCGACCCGCAGTTGGAGCATCTCTTCGAGCTTGGATACCATCGGTCCACGATGACGAGCCTGGCGCCCGTGCGCCTGCACTTGTATCCGAGCTGGCGGCGCAGCTCGTGGAAGCCCGCGTCCGCCACCGCCATCGCGAGACGATGGTTGGCCATCATGCCTTGCACGTTCAAGTCCTCGATATGGATTTCCGAATAGGACGCGGCAAGGCGTGTGGTGAGCTTGTGCATGGCGTCGCGCCTGACGTCGGCCACCCGCCCGTGGAGCCGCGCGACCCTCCGGCGCTGCCTCTCCCGCCTCCCGGAGCCTTTCGTCATCCGGCCCAGGCGACGCTGCGCCTTCTTCAAACGGCGCATGGCGTGCCCGAGCGGCTTCCCGTTCGGGACCACGGTGCCGTCCGACAGGGTGGCCAGCGCCTTGATTCCCAGGTCCACGCCCACGGCGCCCTTCTTCGGCGGCACGGGCGCGGGCTTCGCTGGCGGCTCCTCCACCGTGAGCGACGCATACCAGCGTCCGGACCACTCGCTGACGGTCATGCGCAGGACGCGCCTCCCGCCCACGCGGGACGCCACGTCCTCCATGCAGTGGACGCGCCCGATACGCGGCAGCCTCAACGCGCGCGGGTCACCCGGAACAAGGCCGAACGAGCCCGTCGTATACGCGAACGCCGGACGGGACGCGCGACGCGACTTGAACCGCGGGAACCCGACCCTCCGCCCCTTGCGCCTGCCGTGCCGGGAGTCCGACCAGTTTTTCAACGCCCCGGCAAGGCACTCCAGGCCGTACGAGTAGCATTCCTTGCTGTTCTCGGCCCACCACGGGGCGATCGAATCCTTCGCCCCGTTCCACCACCTGCGCAGCGCGTACATGCTCCACTCGGGCCTCCCCCCGGCGTCGAGCAGCTCCCTGACATGCGCCAGACCCGCGTTATAGGCGGCGCGCGCCCCGCCCGCGTGGCTTCTCAGCAGCCCGGCCTGGCGTGGCGTGGGGTCGAGCGCCACCCGCACCGCCGTGCACCCGCCCGCCGCACTCCGTTTACGCATCCTCGGCCGCCTTCAAAGCCGCCGCCGCCTTGTCCTTCGCGGCCCGGCGCCCGTACAGGCGCGCGCACAACGAGACGAGGACCTCCGTCATGTCGCCTACCAAATCGTCGTCGAGCTCCGTATCGTCCACCACGAGCAGGCGTCGCCCCGCCGCCTCCAATGCGCTTTCCACGAGTCCCGCGTTCACACGGGCGAGCCTGTCGCGGTGTTCCACGATGAGCGTGGTCACCGTGGGGTCGGAGAGCAGACGGTTGAGCTTGCGCCGCCCGCCGTCCATGCCGCCGCCGATCTCCATGACCACTTCCGGGGAGTCCACGCCGAGGCCGATGGCGAACGCCTTCAGGCGGTCGGCCTGACGTTGCAGGTCGGCCTTTTGGCTGTCGGAGCCGGCGCGCGCGTAGCACACGGTGCGCCCCTCGCGCACGGTGTCCGCGGGTTTCTCGTAGCGCGGGTCGTGTATCAGCCACATGCCCGTCGGGGTTTTCTCCACCGGCACGGGCATGGTGCCGTCCCGGCACCACTTCCATACGGTATACGGGTTCAGGCCCTCCCGCTCCGCCCATTCACGAACCTGCATAGGATTAACGATACCATAAGGAAACCAAGGAAAAGCAAGGAATAAGCCACCAGCTTAAAACCCTTTGGGACATCGCCTCAGTGTCTGGAACACTGAGGCGATGTCTTCTCTCCTGACGCACTGTCTCCTCCCTAGAACAATGCGATGCATACTGTTCCGTTATGTGCGCAATCACACTCACTCCATAGGGCATGCAAAAAGCCCCACCGCTCGTAGCGGTGGGGCTTTCGCTAACCCGTTGAGGTCAGGAACCGTGGATCACGGTCCTTACTCGGTCACCTTGGTGTCATCGGTATCGGTCGCATCGGTATCGGTGGTGTCCGTATCGGTGTTCTCGGTATCGGTGTCGGTGGCGTCCGTGTCGGTGGTGTCCGTCGCGGACTCGGCGGGCAGGGCGTAGAACGCGGTGCCCTCGTCAACCCAGCCGGCGGACACGAGGGAGTTGACCTCGTTCTCGTCGAGGGTGAAGTGGTGCGCGCCCGTCGTGTCGTTCGGGTTGTACAGACGATGCACGGCGACGCCGAAGGACTCGTCGGCCGCATAGCCGGCCACGCCCTCCTGGACCCAGCCGATCTTGGCGAGCTGGTCGTACTCGTTCTGGTCGGTCGTGTAATGGTGCACGCCGCCGTTCGGGTTGTACAGGCGCCAGATCGGCTTGTCGGACTTCTCGAGGTAGCGCCAGCTCGAGCCCTCCTGCTGCCAGCCGACCTTGGCGAGCTGGTCGTACTCGTTCTGGTCGGTGGTGAACAGGTGCTCGCCGGTCACCGGGTTGTACACGCGGTACACGGTCTGCGCCGGGATCGCGGCGACGGTGAGCGTCAGCTCGGCCGTCGCGTCCGCGGCCACGCCGTTGCTGGCCTTGACCGTGAGCTTGAACTCACCGGTCTGGGTCGGGGTGCCCTGGATCTTGCCGTCCGCGTAGGTCAGGCCGGCGGGCAGGTCGCCCTCCACCGTGACCGACGGGGCCGGGGAGCCGGTCGCCGTGATGTCGGCCGAGTACGCGGTGTACTGGGTCGCGGCGGGCAGCTCGGTCGTCGTCACGGCCGCGGCCTGGTTCACCGTGAGCTTGAGGTCCTTGGTCGCGGCTTCGCCGATGCCGTTGGAAGCCTTGACCGTCACCGTCGCGGTGCCGGCCGTCTTCGGGGTGCCGGTGATCTGGCCGTCAGCGTAGGACAGGCCCTCGGGCAGGCCGGACACGACAACCGTCGCGGCCGGGAAGCCGGCCGTCTCGACCTTCTGGCTGTACGCCTGGCCCACGATGCCGTCGGCCAGGGACTCGGTCACGATGGACGCCGGGGCGTTCACCGTCAGCTCGAAGGTCTTCTCGACCTTCTCGCCGATGCCGTTGGACGCGGTCACCGTCACCGTCGCGGTGCCGGCCGTCTTCGGGGTGCCCGTGATCGTGTTCGACACAGCGTCGAACCCAAGGCCCTCGGGCAGGCCCGACACCTCGACCGTCGCGGCCGGGAAGCCGCTGGTCAGGATGGACTGCGTGTACGCCTGGCCCACCGTCGCGTCGGCCAGGGACCCGGTCTCGATGGACGCCGGGGCGTTCACCGTCAGCTTCAGGTCCTTGGACACGGAACCGGCCTTGTTGGAGGCCCTCACCGTCACCGTGAACTCGCCGGACTCGGTCGGGGTGCCCGTGATCTTGCCGTCAGCGTAGGACAGGCCCGCCGGCAGGCCGGAGACCGTCACGTCCGCGGCCGGGGTGCCCGTCACCGTCACGTCCGCCGAGTACGGCGTGTCGATCGTCGCCGCGGCCAGGGACTCCGTCGAGATGGCCGGCGTCTCGTTCACCGTCAGCGTCAGCGTCTTCGACGCCGCGCCGCCGATGCCGTTGGAAGCCTTGACCGTCACCGTCGCGGTGCCGGCGGCCTTCGGGGTGCCCGCGATCTGGCCGTCAGCGAAGGACAGGCCGTCGGGCAGGCCCTCGACCGTGACCGTCGCGGCCGGGAAGCCGGCCGTCTCGACCGGCTGCGCGTACTCCTGGCCCGCGATGCCGTCGGCCAGCGCGTCGGTCACGATCGACGCCGGGGCGTTCACCGTCAGCTTCAGCTCACGGGTCACAGGGTCGGCCGTGCCGTTCGTCGCGCTCACGACCACCGTGAACTCGCCCGACTCCGTCGGGGTGCCCGCGATCTTGCCGTCCTTGTACCCAAGGCCGGCGGGCAGGCCGGACACATCGACCTTCGGAGCCGGGGTGCCCGTCACCGTCACGTCCGCCGAGTACTCGACGCCCGTCTGCGCCGCGGCCAGGGACTCCGTCGAGATGACCGGGGCCTCGTTCACCGTCAGCTTGAAGGTCTTCACGGCCTTCTCGCCCACGCCGTTCGACGCGGTCACCGTCACCTGGCTGGTGCCGGCCGCCTTCGGGGTGCCCGTGATCCTGCCGTCCTTGTAGGACAGGCCCTCGGGCAGGCCCTCGACCGTGACCGTCGCGTCCGGGAAGCCCGCCGTCTCGATCGCCTGGTCGTACGCCTGGCCCGCAAGGCCGTCCTTCAGGGACTCGGTCACGATCGACGCGGCCGCCGTCACCCTGAGCGTGTACT
>Ga0256406_1001750_pt1 | contig 33630 bp, 28 predicted proteins | sample RumenRJG_03DNA_FD_185986 | JGI IMG/M metagenome (GOLD analysis project Ga0256406, IMG submission 185986) | Bovine rumen microbial communities from Lethbridge, Alberta, Canada - RJG_03 | ecosystem: Host-associated > Mammals > Digestive system > Stomach > Rumen | place: Canada: Alberta | collected...
GAGTATATTCTTTATTCGTGGTAAAGTTAGTAAATATTTATGGATCAAGCATATAAAAAGCTGTTTTTCTAATGGCGGTCATTAGAAAATGACAAGAAGCTTTTTCTAATGACCGATTTGGGTTTATTGAACCCTGTGGCTAAGGTCTTTCTATGACGAAAATCGCAGTTGCGTAAAGCTGCACCTCGGTGCAAAAAAAAGAATATGATGGACTTGCACGCTATGCTAACATGCGACCGTGTCCATCTTGATGTAGCATCCGAGAGGTTCGCTGTTGAAGAACGGGTGAGAAGTAAGCTTCTTTCCTACAATCGGACTTCTCGGATATATCCCGACCTGTGCGGTTGAATATAGACTCCTATTCAGGCAAAACCAGTTAACCTCTTTGTGTCAGCACCAAGGTCCGGTGGAGGAACTTCCTTAAGAGGGTTGAGAGTCCAAGCCTTGGTGCAGGCACAAAGGTTTTCTTTTGTCCTGCGTCTGAGCGCCGGGAGGCTGGCAGAGCAGCGCTTTGTCGCCAGTCTGAGCCTCCCGGTCGTAGGACTGTGATTATCGAGTACGATCGTCGTGGTGCTATGGCATGAGCTTGTCGTGCACCATGCGGTACATGTACTGGTAGATGATGGCCTTGAGCTCGCGTTCCATCTGTGCCTGCTCAGGCACGTGGCCCACGAGGTTGTGCTTCATCAGCAGGTCTGTGAGCTTATACATGCCCACCACCTTCTGTCCATCGAACTGCATGGTGTATCCGTGCTTCACATACTGATAAATGCCGTTGAGGTAGTTCACGGCATAGGTGGCGTCGTCAGGTGTAGTGAGCAAGTCGCAGCCGAAGCTCAGGAACGGTTTCTGATAGCCCAGTGCACTGAGCACAGTGGGCAGAATGTCGATCTGCTGGGCCACGGCGTTGCGCATACCTGGTTTCACAATCTCGGCAGTGGGGTCGAAGACGATGATGGGCGAGCAGAAACCGCCGATGTCGGTCTGATACTGTGCATGGTCGCTCAGATTGGTGTGGTCGCTGGTCATCACGAAGATGGTGTTCTTGTACCATGGCTGCTTGGCGGCCTCGCGGAAGAACTTGCCGATGGCCATGTCGGTGTAGCGGATGCATTTATGGATGACGATGCCCTCCTCGGGGTACACCTTTTTATATTTGTCGGGAATGACATACGGCGTGTGTGATGACACTGTGAAGCAGGCCGACATGAAGGGCTGCTTCATGGTGCCCAGCTTGGCGCACCAGTATTGCAGGAACGGCTCGTCCCAGATGCCCCAGTGACCGTCGAAGTCGTCGTCGCGGCCCTTGCCGAAGTGTGGATCGGCGTCGTAGTCCTGCCGGCCGTAGTATTGCTGGAAGCCGGTCTTGTTGGCAAAGGCCAGGAAGCCCATGGAGCCCCGGTTGGCTCCGTGGAAGAAGCTGGTGGTGTAGCCCTCCTTGTCGAGTATTCCAGCCATGCCCGTATAGGTGTTCATCGAGGCCGGTGTGAGCACGAAGGGCTCCTTGAACATCGGAATGCCGCACAGCACGCTCGGCATGCCGTCGATGCTCTTCCGGCCGTTGCAGAAGGAGTAGTACCAGACGGCACTCTTGCTGATGAGCTGGTCTACGTTGGGTGTGTAGCCTTTATACTTCCCGTTGAAGTACATCTTGTTGAGTGCACCAATATATTCGCGGCCGAAGCTCTCTACGATAAGTACCACCACGTTCTTGCGTCTCAGTGTGTCGGTGCTCTGACGGACGGCGTCGGCATTGTGGATGGGGTTGAACACGCGGGCTGCATCGTTGAGGCTGGCATAGTAGCGGGGTATCTCGAAGACGCTCTTGCCGATGGTACGGATGAGCGCAAACGGTGTGTTGAGTACTACGGCGCATTCCGTGGGCCGGTCGACATATTCGTTGGCGTTGTTCACGGTGATGGGCCGGATGCCGCTCTTGAGTCCGCCGCGGCAGGCTCCCACACCGATGGGCACTGCTGCAGCCAGCCATACGAGGTTGACTAAGCCGAAGCGCAGTCGTGACTTCCAGTTGGTATAGCGTGAGGCATCGGTGCGAGGCTTAACGTAGAGCTTCCACATGCCCCACACCAAGATGATGAAGAGCAGCACCAGATACCAGTGGCCGAGCGTCTCGCCCCAGAACACGTCGCCTAAGTTGTGTTCATTGCTGAATTCCTGGAAGACGCTCGTCGTAGTGCGGCGCAGTGTGTAGGGGAAGTAGACGCTGTCGGCGAGATTTATAGCCAGCGCAATGCTGTTGACGATTACGAACACCCACTTGCACACCTTGTGGTAGACCGGCCGCTCCTTGAACCACAGCGGGAAGAGCATCAGCACGATGTAGAGCGCGTTGGTGTAGGTGATGGCTGAGCGGTCGAACATGTAGCCTCCGGTGAAATAGCGGAAGAAATGGCCTGCGGTGAGGTCGGTGGAGAAATAGCTGAGATTCACAAGCAGGAATTCCAGCCGGGCTATGGCGTACAGCGCAAAGGCGATAAGGAGATTCACGATGAGGGCCGTCAGTGGTCCGCAGTCGGAACCCATAAGAGTTGTTATCCGTTTTCTCATGTCAAACCTCCTGCATGTCGTGGAGTTTCTTGTAATATCCATTGAGTTCTATGAGCTCATCGTGTGTGCCCCGCTCCACGATGCGCCCTTCGTGGAGCACGCATATCTCGTCGGCATTGCGAATGGTGGAGAGGCGGTGGGCAATGGCCACGGTGGTGCGCGTGCTCATGAGCTTCTGTAGAGCGTCCTGCACCAGTCGCTCCGACTCGGTGTCGAGCGCCGACGTAGCCTCGTCGAGGATGAGTATGGGTGGGTTCTTGAGTATGGCCCGGGCAATGCTGATGCGCTGCCGCTGTCCGCCGGAGAGCTTGCCTCCGCGGTCGCCAATCTTGGTGTCGTAGCCGTGCTCCGACTTCATGATGAAGTCATGGGCATTGGCTATCTTGGCCGCGCGCTCCACCTCTTCCATCGTGGCGCCGTCGACGCCGAAGGTGATGTTGTTGAAGAAGGTGTCGTTGAAGAGTATGGCTTCCTGGTTCACGTTGCCGATGAGTTGGCGGAGATTGTGGATGGCCAGTTCCTTCACGTTGTGCCCGTCGATGAGCACCTCGCCTTCCACTGCATCGTAGTAGCGCGGAATGAGGTCGACGAGGGTCGACTTGCCCGATCCGCTCTGTCCCACGAGAGCTATGGTCTTGCCCTTGGGTATGACCAGGTTGATGTCCTTGAGCACGTAGGTGGGGTGGTCGGGGTTGTCGCCGTCGTGATAGGCGAAGGAGACGTGCCGGAACTCTATCTCGTGCTCGAAGCTCTTGATGGGGTAGGGATGCTCACGTTCCTTGATTTCCACCTCGGCATTGAGAATCTTGTCGATGCGCTCCATGGAGGCAAGGCCTTTCGGAATGTTGTAGCTGGCCTTGGAGAACTCCTTCAGGGGGTTGATGATACTGTAGAGCATCACCAGGTAGTAGATGAACATCGGGCCGTCGAGCGCAGCATAGTTGAGCACGAGGATGCCTCCCACATAGAGCACCACGATGATCATCACCGTGCCGAGAAACTCGCTCATGGGGTGGGCTATCTGCTGGCGGATGTTCACGCGCATGATATTGTTGCGGTATTCGGTGTTGATACGGTCGAAGCGCTCGTTCATCTTTTCCTCGGCGCAGAAAGCCTTGATGATGCGCAGTCCGCTGAGTGTCTCCTCCACCTGGCTGAGTGTGTCGCTCCAGAGGCTTTGCGCATAGATGCTGCGTGCTTTCAGCTTGCGCCCCACGTAGCCCATGAACCAACCGAAGACCGGCACGAAGACGATGGTGAAGAGCGTGAGCTGCCAGCTGATGATGATAAGCCAGGTGAAGTAGGTGATGATGAGGATGGGATTCTTGAAGAGCATGTCTATGGACGACATGATGCTGTTCTCCACTTCCTGCACGTCGCCGCTCATGCGGGCCAGGATGTCGCCCTTACGTTCCTCACTGAAGAAGCCGAGGCTCAGCGAGGTGATTTTCTGATAGAGCTGGTTGCGAATGTCGCGCACCACGCCCGTGCGGATGGGGATGACGCTGGCTGAGGCGAGGAAGTAGGCGCCGGTCTTGAGGAATGTCATGAAGGCCAGGAACGCTCCGATGACGAGCAGGGTGGTCGTGGCGCTGGTGTTGATGATCATCTCCTGCACGTAGTACGACATGTTGTTCTGTATCACGTCCTTATCGAGCGCCCAGGGCAGCAGCTCGTTGGCGCGCAGTCCCCCGTCGACCTGGAAGAGTATCTGCAGGATGGGAATGAGGGCTGCGAAGGAGAAGATATTCAATATGGCTGAGAGGATATTGAATATGACGGACAGAACAAGATATTTCTTGTAGGGCGGCACGAATCGCCGCAGCACTTGGAAGAATTCTTTCATACGTGTGCAAAGGTAGCTTAAAACCGAGAGATTACAAAGCGTTTACATCTTTTTTTGTATTCCTCGGCTTTCTTTCGTTTTGCAATGTGCATGGACGGCTCGCTCACTGTACTGTAGACGCCCCGTGCAGCTCGTTGCCGGTGGGTGGCAACAGTCGAAGCTGCGAGCCGTGATGGCTTGTGGCGAGGAGTGTCGCCGACGCTTGGTGTAGGGGTGCTGTCACGTTCGTGGCAGGGTCGTGTCACGTTCGTGGCAGGGTTGTGTCACGTTCGTGGCAGGAGTGTGTCACGTTCGTGGTGAGCCCCTGTCGGCCAGGGTGCAGTGGGGTGGTGATGCGGGGTGGAGAGGGCTGAAGGTGGCGGGGGTGAGGGCTGAGAACAAGAAGGCCCGCGCCGGCTCTGTCAGAGCTTGGCGCGGGCCTTCTTTCCTCAAAATGCGGGCCTTCAAAAGTGCGAGTCTTTTTCCCAATAGTGCGGTCTTCAGCCCAGATACTGTCGCAGGCGGCGGGCATCCTGGCTCTTGCGCACCTTGTCAAGGCTGCGCACCATGATTTGTCGCACGCGCTCCCTGCTCAGTCCCGTCTGCTCGGCAATTTCGGAGAGTCCCCTCTCGCGGCAGCCCAGTCCGTAGCCCTCGCAGAGAATCTCCATCTCGCGCGGCTTCAGCGCCTTGCACAGCACGCTGTGGATGTCGCTGGTGGCACTCTCCTGCATGACCTCCTTGTCGGTCGGGTCGTCCTGTTCGGCCATGATGTCGGACAGCGAGCCGTCGCCGTCCTCGCCGATGGGCGCGTCGAGACTGGCGGTCTTCTGGTTGGCAGTCAGGCTGCTGCTCACTTTCTCCTCGCTGATGTTGGTCATCTCGGCTATCTCCTGCGCGGTGGGCTGGCGCTGATGCTTCTGCTCGAAGTCGTTCACCTGGTTGCTGATTTTGGTGAGCGCGTCGACCTGGTTGAGCGGCAGTCGGATGGTTCGGCTCTTCTCGGCCAGGGCCTGCAGAATGCTTTGACGAATCCACCACACGGCGTAGCTGATGAACTTGAATCCACGGGTGGGGTCGAACTTGTCGGCAGCTCTGAGCAGTCCGATGTTGCCCTCATCAATGAGGTCGGTGAGTCCCAGTCCGCGGTGCTGGTACTGTTTGGCTACACTCACCACGAACCTCAGGTTGCTCTTCACAAGCGTGTCGCGGGCCTCCCTGCCCTGTCGGCCTCCGAGCTTCACCTGCTCAGCCAGGTCGGTCTCTTCCTCAGGAGTGAGCAGAGGATAGCGGTTGATGTCCACCAGATACTTGTTCAGCGAGTCGGTGTTGCGTGACGTAATACTTTGACTTATCTTCAATTCCCTCATCATAGTCTAAACATCCTTTCCAAGCGTTAGCATTGCAAAAAACATGCCAGCGAGCTGCTTGCCTGGGTGTAGGCGCCGTCAGCCCCCTCTGACTCGTGTTGGGGCTGCGCCATGCTCGGCTCGGATTGTGCCGAGCAGACCGGCACCGATACTCCGGTGGAATGGGACAGAGCAAAAATAGTGGGATGATTTCTTTGCTATCTCAAAATAAATTGTCACCTTTGCAGCCAGCAATCTACTAATAACTATGTGATGAACGAAGAACTTGAAGTAAAGGAACTCGACCAGGTAGTGGTCAGATTCTCCGGCGACTCCGGCGACGGTATGCAGTTGGCCGGAAATATCTTCTCCACGGTGTCGGCCACCGTGGGCAATGGCATCTCTACGTTCCCCGACTATCCTGCTGATATCAGGGCTCCGCAAGGATCACTCACAGGCGTGAGCGGTTTCCAGGTGCACATCGGTGCCGGTCGTGTGTATACGCCCGGTGAGAAATGTGATGTGCTTGTAGCCATGAATGCTGCCGCGCTGAAAACGCAGTATCGGTTTGCCAAGCCGCAGGCGACAATCATCATCGACACCGACAGTTTCGGTCCCAATGACCTGCGCAAGGCGGAATTCCGCAGCGATGACTATTTGGGCGAACTTGGCATCGACCCCGACCGGGTGGTGGCCTGCCCCATCACGCGCATGGTGAAGTCGTGTCTGGCCGACAGCGGCATGGACAACAAGTCGGTGCTGAAGTGCCGCAACATGTTTGCCCTGGGACTGGTGTGCTGGCTCTTCAACCGCGACCTTCAGCTCGTGGAGAACTTCCTTCGTGAGAAGTTCGCCCGTAAGCCGATGGTAGCCGAGAGCAACATCAAGGTGGTGAATGCGGGCTTCAACTACGGACACAATGTCCATGCCAGTGTGCCGGCCACCTATCGCATCGACTCCAAGGTGAAGGAGCCGGGCCGCTATATGGACATCACCGGCAACAAGGCTACTGCCTACGGTCTGATAGCTGCTGCCGAGAAAGCCGGATTGAAGCTTTATCTCGGTTCCTATCCCATCACACCGGCCACGGATATCCTCCACGAGCTGGCCAAGCATAAGTCGCTCGGTGTCATCACTGTGCAGAGCGAGGACGAGATTAGTGCCTGCTCGGGTGCTGTGGGAGCAGCCTTCGCGGGGGCGCTTGCTGTCACGTCGACGTCGGGTCCGGGAATCTGTCTGAAGTCGGAAGCCATCAACCTCGCTGTAATCGATGAGCTCCCCTTGGTGGTCATCGATGTTCAGCGAGGCGGTCCTTCCACAGGACTGCCCACGAAGAGCGAGCAGACCGACCTGCTGCAGGTGCTCTATGGCCGCAACGGCGAGAGCCCGATGCCTGTGATTGCAGCCACAAGTCCCACCGACTGTTTCGATGCCGCCTATATGGCCGCCAAGATAGCCCTTGAGCACCTCACGCCGGTGACGCTGCTCACTGATGCCTTCATTGCCAATGGCTCGTCGGCCTGGAAGCTGCCCAAGATGGACGAACTGCCCGAGATACATCCTCATTATGTCACCCCCGAACTGAAATACAAGTACACGCCTTATGTGCGCGACCCCCACACCAAGGTGCGCTATTGGGCCATTCCCGGACAGGAAGGCTACACCCACATCTTGGGCGGACTGGAGAAAGACGGTAAGACAGGAGCCATCTCCACCGAGCCTGAGAACCACAACAAGATGGATCATCTGCGGTTTGAGAAGGTGGCCAATATCGAGGTGCCCGACCTGGAGGTGCAGGGCGACAAGGACGATGCCGAGCTGCTCATTGTGGGCTTCGGCAGCACCTATGGTCATCTCTTCACGTCCATGCAGGAACTGCGGCGTAAAGGCTACAAGGTGGCACTGGCACAGTTTAAGTATGTCAACCCCCTGCCTAAGAATACTGCCGACGTGCTCCATAAATATAATAAGGTGGTAGTGGCCGAGCAGAACTTAGGACAGCTTGCTGCCTTGCTGCGCATTCGTATCAATGGGTTCGTGCCCTATCAGTACAACCAGGTGAAGGGACAGCCCTTCCAGGTGAGTGAGCTGGTGAACGGCTTCGAGCGCATCATCCGTTTGGACGACAGGGAGATGGGTGATACCTTCGAAGACAGAGTGCTCCACATTTACTAAGGTGACCGTCAAGATAAAAGAAATTGCTATGAGCGAGTATACAGCACAAGATTTCAAGAAGGGGCAGCCCCGTTGGTGCCCCGGCTGCGGCGACCATTTCTTTTTGGCCAGTCTGCAGAAGGCCATGGCTGAGTTAGGTGTTCCACCTTACGAGACAGCCGTTATCAGTGGCATCGGCTGTTCCAGTCGACTGCCCTATTATGTGAGTACCTATGCCATGCAGACCATTCATGGACGTGCGGCTGCCGTGGCTACAGGAGCCAAGGTGGTGAACCCCAAGCTGACGATTTGGCAGATTAGTGGCGACGGCGATGGGCTGGCCATTGGCGGCAATCATTTCATCCATGCCATGCGCCGCAACATCGACCTCAACATGGTGTTGCTCAATAATCGTATCTATGGTTTGACAAAGGGCCAGTACAGTCCGACCTCGCCACGAGGTTTCGTTTCGAAATCATCACCCTACGGTACGGTGGAAGATCCATTCCGCCCCGCCGAGCTGTGTTTCGGAGCGCGTGGCCGTTTCTTCGCCCGCGCCGTGGCCAACGACGGTCCCGGTACGGTGGAGATTCTCAAGGCTGCTTATCATCACAAAGGAGCTGCCGTGTGTGAGATTCTGCAGAATTGCATGATATTCAACAACGGTGCCTACGACCCTGTGTACACCCGGGATGGCCGCAAGAAGAATGCCATCTACGTGGAGGATGGAAAGCCCTTGGTGTTCGGCGAGAATAATGAATATGGCTTGGTGCAGGAAGGCTTTGGACTCAAAGTGGTGAAGATTGGTGAGAATGGAGTCACCCTTGACGACATCCTCGTCCACAATCCCCATGAGCAGGACAACACGCTCCAGCTGAAGCTGGCCATGATGGACAACGAGCATGGATTCCCCGTGGCGCTGGGTGTGATTCGTGATGTGGAGGCTCCTACCTACGATGAGGCGGTGAATGAGCAGATAGAGGAAGTGAAGGCCAAAAAGCCCTATCACAACTTTGAGGAACTGCTGGAGACCAATGATATTTGGGAAGTGAAATAGACTTGCCCGGCATATTTTAAGGGGGGAAGCCGCTCTGACGACGATGGAACGTACGGGGGCTTCCCTCAACATATTAATAGTTAATACGATGAGGACTTATCTTTTGATTCTGCTTGCTCTGTTGGCTGTGGGCGCAAAGGGGCAACGCACATTGCGTGACTCGGTGACGATGGCCGACGGGACACGTCATTTCATCATGTATCTGCCTGCCGGAATGAAGAAGCAGGCTCCCTTGCTTTTCATCCTGCATGGTTACGGAGGACATGCCGGTTGGCCAAAGTGCTTCAGTAAGGCTGCCGACAAATATGGCTTTGCCATCTGCGCGCCGCAAGGCTACAAAGATCCCAAGGGACGTCCCAGCTGGAATGTGGGCTATCCTTCTCAGCAGGGTTGGAGACAGGATGACGTGAAGTCGGTGTGCCAACTGGCCCGAGTGGTACAGAAAAGGTATGGATTGAGCCGTAAGAATACTTTCCTCACCGGTATGTCGAACGGAGGAGAGATGTGCTATCTGTTGGCCTATAACAACCAGCGAACTTTCCGTGCACTCTTCTCGGTGGCAGGACTGACATTGGAGAGTATGCCCGAAAAGCTTACGCTAAAGCGTCCCGTTCCCTTTGCTGAAATCCATGGAACCGAGGATAGAACCTCGGAGTGGACCGGTGACCCTATGAACAAGGGTGGCTGGGGAGCCTACTTAGGTGTGGAGGATGCCGTAGAACGTGTGATAAAGGTGAACCACTGTCAGCTTGTGGATTCTGTCGAGATGGGGAGTCTGAGAGGTGATAAGGGCCACCGCACGGTGAAATATCGTTATGCTCATGGACGAAAGGGTACCGAAGTGCTGCTCTATCGGGTAATAGGTGCTCCACACTGTTGGCACGACCAGGATGTGGACTTAGGTGAAGAGGAGTGGCAGTTCTTCCGTAGGTATCTGAGATAGCGCCATTCAACGGTTGCTCTGCCTTAGAAATGGCTGTGGACGGTGGGGCTGACGCCCTTGTCGCACCGTAGGTTTCAGAATGGGCAATATGGCAAAGGCTGTCCGATGCCGGCATGACGTCGGACAGCCTTTGAAAGGGGGAATGTTGGAAAGGAAGCCGTTTAGAGTTTGTCGCCGTAGCTGAGGTCGCCGGCATCGCCGAATCCTGGCACGATGTATTTGTGCTCATTCATGCCCGGGTCGACGGCGGCACACCAAATGGTGGTTTTCTCCTCGGGCATCACAGATGCTATATGCTCGATTCCCTCAGGCGTGGCAATGACACAAGCCACATGAATGCGCTTGGGAGTACCCTTGGTGAGAAAAGCCCGGTAGCCCAGCTCCATGCTGCCTCCGGTGGCCAGCATCGGGTCGGCTATGATGAGTGTCTTCTCGTCGATGCTCGGGGTGGCCAGATACTCCACGTGAATGCCCACCTTATGATGCTCCTCATCGGTGTACTCACGGTAAGCCGATACGAAAGCATTACCTGCATGGTCGAAGACGTTGAGGAAACCATTATGGAAGGGAAGACCGGCCCGGAAGATGGTGGCAAGAACGATTTTGTCGGTCGGCACACTCACTTTGGCAATACCCAGCGGAGTTGCCACTTCCTTCTCCTGATAGTTGAGCGTCTTGGATATCTCGAAGGCTTCGTATTCGCCGATTCGCATAATGTTGTTACGGAAGAGCAGACGGTTCTTCTGATAGTTCTGGTCACGAATCTCTGCCAGATACTGGTTGATGATACTGTTGTGGTCGGATAAGTTGATGATTTGCATAGTGAAAGTTTTATGTTAGGCTTCCGCTGTTACTGATGGTTCAGGTGCTTACGTTAGCCGGTGCAAAATTACTATATTAACGGAACTTTTGCAAAGTGAGCGTGGCAAATGTGTCGCGCTCCGCTGTCTTTTTGTAATCTTTAACCTAAAAAGGTTTTAAGGCCTTTGAATTTTCCCGCCGTCTGCTTTGGGGGTCGGCGCTTTTTTAATACCTTTGCGCTCGGTTTAAGAGTAATATATTCACAACTTAAATACATTTTCAGAAATGGCAAAGTTTGATAAATCAGTATTAGCAAGCTACGGAATCCAGACAGGGACTGCAGAGGTTCTGTACAATCCTTCTTATGAGGTGCTGTTCAATGAGGAGACCAAGGAAGGCCTCGAGGGCTACGACAAGTGCCAGGAGACCGAGCTGGGTGCAGTGAACTGCATGACCGGTATCTACACGGGCCGTTCTCCTAAGGATAAGTTCATCGTTGACGATGAGACTTCTCACGACACTGTATGGTGGGACTCTGAGGAATATCATAACGATAACCACCGCGCTTCTAAGGAGACTTGGAAAGCTGTGAAGAAGATCGCTCTCGAGGAGCTGTCCAACAAGAAGCTGTATGTCGTTGATGGTTTCTGCGGCACACACCGCGACACCCGCATGAAGGTCCGCTTCATCGTGGAGGTTGCTTGGCAGGCTCACTTCGTGACAAATATGTTCATCCGTCCTAAGACAACTGCTGACTTCGAGCAGGAGCCGGACTTCATCGTCTATAATGCTTCTAAGGCTAAGGTCGAGAACTGGAAAGAGCTCGGTCTGCACTCTGAGACTGCTGTCGTGTTCAACGTCACCAGCAAGGAGCAGGTCATCATCAACACATGGTACGGTGGTGAGATGAAGAAGGGTATGTTCTCTATGCAGAACTACTTCTTGCCTCTCCGCGGCATCGCTTCTATGCACTGCTCTGCCAACACCGATATGAACGGTGAGAACACCGCTATCTTCTTCGGTCTGTCTGGTACAGGTAAGACTACGCTGTCTACCGACCCGAAGCGTAAGCTCATCGGTGACGACGAGCACGGATGGGACGACAAGGGCGTGTTCAACCTCGAGGGCGGCTGCTATGCTAAGGTTATCAACCTCGACAAAGAAGCAGAGCCCGACATCTACGGCGCTATCACACGCGACGCGCTGCTGGAGAACGTTACCGTTGACAAGGACGGCAAGGTGGACTTCGCAGACAAGAGCGTTACCGAGAACACTCGTGTAAGCTATCCTATCTATCATATCAAGAACATCCAGCGTCCTGAGAGCCAGGGTCCTGCTGCAAAGCAGGTCATCTTCCTGAGCGCCGACGCCTTCGGTGTGCTGCCTCCAGTGTCTATCCTGAACGCAGAGCAGACGAAGTACTACTTCCTCTCTGGCTTCACTGCTAAGCTGGCTGGTACAGAGCGCGGTATCACAGAGCCGACTCCTACCTTCTCTGCTTGCTTCGGTCAGGCCTTCCTCGAGCTGCATCCTACAAAGTATGCTGAGGAGCTCGTTCGCCACATGGAGAAGAGCGGTGCTAAGGCTTACTTGGTCAACACGGGTTGGAACGGAACTGGCAAGCGTATCTCTATCCGCGATACACGTGGTATCATCGACCGCATCCTCGACCACGAGATCGACAAGGCTCCTACGAAGACCATTCCTTACTTCAACTTCGTTGTTCCTACAGAGCTCGAGGGCGTGAACAAGGACATCCTGGATCCTCGCGATACCTACAAGGACGCTGCTGAGTGGGACGCTAAGGCTAAGGATTTGGCTGCCCGCTTCATCAAGAACTTCAAGAAGTACGAAGGCAACGAGGCTGGTAAGGCTCTTGTAGCCGCTGGTCCTCAGCTCTAATTGAACTTATTCAAGGTTAATATAAGCCCACTTTGGCCCATTGCCAAAGTGGGCTTTTTAAATGTGTGTCAGGCATGAACTATGCAAACATCGACACGGGGGGCATCATCACGACCATGTCCTTGATGATGTGGATTGAGAGGAGTTCTCAGTCGAAGGACAGGGACAAGTGCACACTTTTCTTGCAAACAGACTCATCAATCACTTTATTTTATGCCCGAAGGGCAATTTTACGCTTTAGCGATTTTCGTCATGTACAGGCTTTGCCCCCCAATAGGGGGGGTGGGCTTCAGCCTGCGGGATTGCCGGCGAGCTTGCTCGCTGGGGCTATTCCGCAGGTTGAAGCTCAGAGCTCCATTGGGAGCTAAAGCTTGTACATGATTTTCCTTCTATTGGGAATCGGGACACCTATATTGAAGTTGACTAATATTGATTATCAGTGAGTTCTAGACCTTTTCCGGAAAAGTGACGAAGTCAGGAGTAGGGGAGACTGTAGTGAGATACTTTTGCCTTTGTTTGATGCAAGTCAATAAAACGACATCAACACCAAGAAGCCTCCGTCTTTACTCGCCAGTGTCTTCGCAAATGGTTACCTTTGCGCCCGCTTTTGTGGCGCAGTCATTATTGTAAGTCTGTACTTGCTTAAAGGTGTTGATAAACCGATAGTTATATGTTTCCAGATATTGATTTTGGCGCGGAGATCGTTTTGGTCTTGCTGCTTATACTGTGCAGTATCTTTACTTTGGCCCATACACACTTGAAGTAGGGATGTAAGTCTCTTGTGGAGTCTTATCACCCTTAGTATTGCAGTGAGGCTTGCCTCCTTTAAGTTTCTGCTAAAAGTGCCTTTGGATAGAGGATAGGCGCTTTTGCTGAAGAGATATGCTATCAGGCATTTCTATTCCATCTCTTTTCCATCCTAACCCTTTGCGGATCATCCCGATATTGCCTGTTGTAGGTTGTAGCCTATTGATATCGGCAGACTAAACAAACTTTAAAAAAGACCTTAATATCATTATTTTAGATAATAAAAGGTAGAAAAAGTACCTCGTTTGAGGAATTCTCAGTAAATTTGCAACCAAAAACTTGAAATAGGACTCCTCGTAGTGCCTTTGCTTCGAAATAGGGAACAAAACAGAAAGAACTATCAATGAATAAGAAGTGTTTATCATATATTGCTCTTTGCTCGATCCTCGTATTCGCGTCTTCGTGCTTAGGCAGTAGTGACGATGAGCTCGAATACTACTATGATGCTGCGCTGACCAGTTTTTCTTTGGGTACAGTGAATCAGTATGTCCATACCCAGTCGTCGACAGGAACTGACAGCACCTATGTCGTGAAAGTTACGGGCAGCCACTATAAGTTCTACATTGACCAGCTGAAGCATGAGGTCTATAATGTGGATTCGCTTCCTATGGGGTCTGATGCCAAGCATCTGATATGCACCATCGGTGCCAAGAATGGCGGATATATTGCTATACAGAGCCTTACGAGTGACTCCTTGTCTTACTATACCAGTACTGATTCCTTGGATTTCTCGGTGCCAAGGAAGATAGTAGTCTACAATAGCAATGCATCGGCCTATACCAAATACAGTGTTCGTGTGAACGTACATCAGGAAGATAGCAATAGCTTCGTTTGGACTCGTATGGCCGATAATGCATCGTTAGCAGCCTTTAAGTCAGTGAAGGCCGTGTCTACTTCCGAGCGTATTTGGCTCTTCGGTAGTGATGGAACCTCTACACGTGCTTATTATACCAGTCTTACCGACGGTAATTCCTGGACAGCTCTGAGTACATCGTTTAGTGCAGATGCATGGAAAAATGTATCGGTGAGTCGTGATGTACCCTATGTGCTCAGTGGCTCCAAGCTCTATGCTGTCCATACAGATGGACTCAAGGAGTTTGCCGCAGGCTCAGCCAAGCGGTTGGTGGCCGGCAGTGGCAGCGGTGTCTATGCTATTACGGAAGAAGGTGAAATGCTTCTTTTCAATGGTTCTTCCTGGCAGTCCCAGCGGCTGGACGGAAGTGCCGATATGCTTCCCTCACAGGACTATGCGAGTGCCTCTCTGCCTGCTTTGGTCAATGATTCTACCGATATGCTGCTATTGGCAGGAAGTCGTGGATTGGCAGAAGCCCCTGCTGACACCTGCGATGTCGTTTGGCAGAAAGTTGATGAATATTCCGCAGGCTCGTCGTCCGACCCCTGGGCTTATGCGCAGTCGAACCAGCGCTATGTACTCCCCCGTATGGCAAACCTTCAGCTCTTTGCCTATGATGGGAGTATTCTCGCCACTGGAGGTGAAGGATTAGGTGCCAACAGTAACGATGCTTTGACAGCCTTCTATCAGACCTATGACAAGGGGCTGACCTGGAAGAAGAGTACGCTCTATGCATTGCCGGCAGCTTTCAGTGGTAGCAAGTCCTGTTTCGCTGTCGTTTCCGATAAGAATAACTTCATCTGGATCTTTGCCGGTGACACGGGACAGGTGTGGAGAGGACGGCTTAACCGTCTCGGCTGGGCCAAGGTGAAAAAGTATTATAACGATTAGGCTCGGCGCATGAGAAAAGCCTTGATGCTCTTAATTCTTTTCATGTCCCAGTTGCAGCTGATAGCTCAGGATGATGTGGAATACCGCATGGAGTTTGGCGCGGGAGTGGGAATGGTGAGCTATGAAGGTGACTTCAATGGGAATATCACGCATAACATGCAACCTATGGCTTCCTTACTGTGGAGATATAACTTTAATCCTTATACCGGCTTAAAAGTCTCGGGCAGCTATGGTAAGCTTAAAGGAGCTTCGGCGGATGTGGATACCTATTATCCCGACTACCAAAATAGTCCCTACGAATTCAATAATACGCTCGTCGATGTGAGCACCGTCTTTGAATACAACTTCTGGCCATATGGCACGGGACGCGATTACCGGGGCGCTCGCAGGCTGACTCCTTTTGTTGCCGGAGGCTTGGGTGTCACTTATGTAACGGGTGGTGGAAATAATGTGTTTACTGCTAATGTCCCGTTGGGGGTAGGTATTAAATATAAGGTGGGAGCACGTCTGAATGTCGGTCTGGAGTGGACTGCGCATTTTTCCCTCAGTGATAAACTTGACGGCGTAAAGGACCCTTATTATGTGAAAAGCAGTGGCCTCTTCAAGAATACCGACTGCTACACGGCCCTACAGTTGACGCTCACTTATAGTTTCATGGCCAAGTGCCGTACCTGTCATAATAGAGATGAGTAACATAGAATTAGACATGACTCGCATCCCACAGCACATAGCCATTATCATGGATGGTAATGGCCGGTGGGCAGCAGAGAGGGGGAAACCGCGCAGCTTCGGTCACCAGGAGGGGGTCGAGGCTGTTAGGCGTATTACTTCCGAATGTACGCGCTTGGGCGTTAAGTTTCTGACTCTATACACCTTTTCTACTGAAAACTGGAATCGGCCTGCCGATGAAATCTCCGCTCTCATGGGGCTGGTGTTGTCCTCTTTGGAGGATGAGATATTCATGAAGAATGACGTGCGCTTCCGAGTTATCGGCGATTTGAGCCGGTTGCCCGAAAACGTTCAGAAGAAGCTTCGTGAGACCGAGGAGCATACGCGCCAGAACGCAACTATGACCATGGTTGTGGCCCTCAGCTATTCCTCACGATGGGAAATTACCAAAGCCTTTGGCGATATTCTCACTGAGAGCCGTCATAAGGGTGTAGTCCTCGAACCGGCAGACATCACGGAGGAACTGGTGAGCCAGCATCTTGAGACACACTTCATGCCTGACCCCGATCTTCTCATCCGCACGGGTGGAGAGCTCAGGGTGAGCAATTATCTGTTGTGGCAGATTGCCTATAGTGAGCTCTATTTCTGTGACACCTATTGGCCTGATTTCGGTGAAGCCGACCTTCGCAAGGCCATTTACAGCTTCCAGCATCGTCAGCGTCGCTTTGGTAAGACCGAGCAACAGATAGAGCAGGAAATGAATGCCCGGGATAAAGCGTGAGCGAACATAAATAAAGGAATAATCGATTGGATATGATAGATATGAAGAAGTTGGTTGTGATCATTGCCATCTTGCTATGTGGCATCGCGGCCAGTGCTCAGGACAATATAGTGCACCCCGACATCTCTTATGCCGGTACACCTCGTACATGTGTCATCGGAGGAATCAATGTGTCGGGAGTGGAAGGTTATGAGGATTACATGCTAACAGGTATCTCGGGGCTCGCAGTGGGGCAGACTGTGACCGTGCCGGGCAATGACATCACGGAAGCAGTGAAACGTTATTGGAAGCATGGCATGTTTTCCGACGTCACCATTGCTGCTGACTCGCTTGTAGGCGATAAGATATATCTTCATTTCTACCTCAAGACCAATCCCCGTGTCTCTCAGATCAACTTCATAGGAGTGAAGAAATCGGAGCGCGAGGACATGCAGAATAAGCTCGGACTTGTCCCCGGCTCTCAGGTGACAATCAATGGCCTTAGCCGTGCCAAGATTCTGGCAAAGAAGTATTTCGACGAGAAGGGCTTCAAGGATGCCGATATCGAAATCAACCAGCGTCCTGATGTGACACAGAAGAATCAGGTAATTCTTGATGTGGTCATAGACAAGAAGGAGAAGAAGCGCGTGCACAGTATCATCATTGACGGCAATGATGAGCTCTCCGATTTGAAGATAAAAGGTGGACTTTTCCGTAAGGGCGCTTTCAAGAAGACCCATGAGGCCGGTAAACTCTCTACGTTCCTCAAGTCGAAGAAGTTCACGCCCGACCGCTGGAAGAAGGATAAGGAAAACCTCATTGAGAAATACAATGAGTATGGTTATCGTGATGCAGTGATTCTCAAGGATAGTGTCTATAACTATGATGCCAAGCATGTGGATATCTACCTGAAGGTGTCTGAAGGTAAGAAGTACTATCTGCGTAATATCACCTGGGTGGGCAACACGGTCTACACGACCGACTATCTCAGTGCGGTGCTTGGTATGAAGAAGGGTGACGTTTACAATCAGAAGCTGCTCAACAAGCGACTCACTTCCGATGACGATGCTGTGGGCAACCTCTACTGGAATAACGGTTACCTCTTCTATAATCTTGAGCCTACCGAAGTCAATATCGTCGGCGACAGTATCGACCTCGAGATGCGCATCACGGAGAACCATCAGGCCCACCTCAGTCATGTGCGCATTAATGGTAACGACCGACTGTATGACAATGTCATCCGCCGTGAACTTCGTACCAAGCCTGGTGACTTGTTCTCTAAGGAGTCTCTTCAGCGTTCTGTTCGAGAGCTTGCCTCCATGGGCCATTTCGATGCCGAGAAGATCGACCCGAAGGTGTTGCCTAACTATGAGGACGGTACTACCGTGGACATCAACTATAATCTGGTGCAGAAGTCCAATGACCAGGTGGAGTTCTCACTCGGTTGGGGACAGACGGGTGTTATTGGCCGTGTGGGTCTGAAGCTTAACAACTTCTCCATGCGCAACCTCTTCAATAAGAACAGTGAGCGTCGTGGCATCATGCCGATAGGCGATGGCGAGCAGTTGAGTCTCGGTGTGCAGACCAATGGTACCTACTATCAGAGCTATAATGCCAGCTACTCCACCAACTGGTTTGGCGGAAAGCGCCCCATTCAGTTCAGTGTCGGCGTGTACTACAGCAAGCAGAGCGATGTGTCGAGTACGTTCTATAACAGTGGTTGGATGAATAACTACTATAACTACATGTACGGTTATGGTAACTATGCATATAACAACTACGAGAACTATTACGACCCCGACAAGTATATCAAGATGTTTGGAGTCAGTTTGGGTTGGGGTAAGCGTCTGCGTTGGCCCGATGATTATTTCACGCTCTCCCTCCAGCTCTCTTACACCCGCTATATGCTTAAGAACTGGCAGTACTTCCTTATGACTAACGGCGCGTCGAACAACCTCAACTTAGGAATCTCCATCAATCGTGCTTCCACCGACAACCAGCTCTATCCCCGTCGTGGCTCAGAGTTCTCGGCCTCTGTTACTCTCACTCCGCCATGGAGTGCCTGGGATCACAAGGACTACAAGAACTTAGCCCTCAATCCTCGTTCGGCTACTTACAACGCAGAGCAGCAGGAGAAATACCGTTGGGTGGAGTATAACAAGTGGAAGTTCAAGGCTCGCACCTTCACAGCTCTTTCGGGTGGACAGAAGTGCTTCGTACTCATGTCGAGAGTGGAGTTTGGACTTCTTGGCAGTTACAACAAGTACAAGAAGAGTCCCTTCGAGACCTATTATATGGGTGGTGACGGCATGAGCGGCTACTCTACAGGATATGCTGAAGAGACCATCGGTCTGCGCGGTTATGAGAACGGATCGCTCACTCCTTATGGTGCTGAGGGCTATGCCTACGACCGTCTGTCGCTGGAGCTTCGTTATCCATTCCTGCTCGGCAATACGACCATCTACGGTCTTACTTTCGTCGAGGCTGGTAACGCTTGGACCGAAACCAAGGATTTCAATCCCTTCGACATGAAGCGCTCGGCAGGTGTGGGTGTGCGCATCTTTCTCCCCATGGTCGGACTCATGGGTATCGACTGGGCTTACGGTTTCGACAAGGTCTTTGGCTCCAAGGGTGGAAGTCAGTTCCACTTCATTCTCGGACAAGAGTTCTAACAAGCGACTTCGGAGTGGTAATTTATTGCCACTCCGCTGTAACATCAAGGGCGCTTAGTCGTTCTTAATATCAGATAATTATTTAGGAGGATACGATAATGAAAACAATTAGGATTATATCTGTAGGCGGTATGCGCAAAGCATGCAAAGCCTTGCTGCTGGTCGGCCTCTTGACCCTGCTCCCCAGTGTAGCTTCTGCACAGAAGTATGCTCTTGTTGATATGGAATATATCCTTAAGAATGTGCCTGCCTATGAGCGGGCCAACGAGCAGCTTAATCAGGTGAGCAAGAAGTGGCAGGCTGAGGTTGAGGCGCTCAACACGGAGGCTGCCACGATGTACAAGAACTATCAGAACGAGCTGGTGTTTCTGTCGCAAGAACAGAAAAAAGCCAAGCAGGAGGAGATAATGAAGAAGGAGAAGGATGCCTCCGATCTGAAGAAAAAGTACTTCGGCCCTGAAGGTGAGCTCTTCAAGAAGCGTGAAAGTCTCATCGGTCCCATCCAGGAAGAAATCTATAATGCGGTGAAGGATATCTCCGAGCTCAGAGGCTATAGCCTCGTACTCGACCGTGCTTCCAATGCTGGTATCATCTTTGGCTCGCCAAAGATCGACATCAGCAATGAGGTGCTTCAGAAACTCGGCTATTCGGTCGCTAAATAGTGCATATAAATAAATATTAACGGTGATTCCTCGTCGGGTCATCTTAATTGTTGTATATTTGCAGCGCTTTGACAATTAGTAATAACAATCAAATAACAGCGTAAGAAGAAATGAAAAAGCTATTGTTAGTTTTGATGCTCATTGCACCAATGACAGTGTTCGCACAGAAAATCGGCGTCGTCGACTATGATGCAGTCGGTCAGGCTCTCCCCGAGTATGCTAAGGCTGAGGGTGACCTCAAGGCCATGCAGACTCAGACCCAGAACGACCTGAAGAGTATGCAGGACGAGATACAGCGCAAATACGATGAGTATCAGAAGAGTGCTTCCACGATGAATGCCACCCAGAAGGAGGCTAAGGAGAAGGAGCTCAACGACCTGAGCCAGAAGTATCAGCAGACGGTGCAGCAGAAGAGTCAGGAGATGCAGAAGGCTGAGCAGGAGAAGATTCAGCCTATCCAGGCCAAGGTAGTGCAGGCCATCAACAATGTTGGTAAGGCTGGCAACTTTGCTTGCATCATGATGAAAGGCTCCATGCCTTACATCAGCGCCACGCTCTGCACCGACGTCACTGAGCTGTGCAAGGCTGAGGTCCTGAAGATAAAGTAATTTCAGTTGAACCATTTTTGAGGGCATGCCAAGTAGAGCTTGCCCTCTTGTTTTTTTATTAACATTAATACGGTGGAACTATGAAGAAGTTGGTGTTCTTGCTTGTTTCAATCCTCATCCCTTTGTTTTCTCATGCTCAGGATGTCAGCCAGGCTCCTCAGCAGCAGCCCTTACAGCAGCTGAGGTTTGGTGTACTCAGCTTTGATGAGGCCTTGAAGTCTATGCCAGAGTACGCGCAGGTGCAAAAGAATCTTGCTTCGCTGAAGGCAAAGTACGATGCCGAGATGAAGCGCTCGGAAGACGAGTTCAATAAGAAGTATGAGGAGTTTCTCGAAGGGCAGCGTGACTTTGCACCATCTATCTTCCAGAAGCGCCAGGCAGAGCTTCAGGACATGATGGAGAAGAACATCAAGTTTCGCGATGAATCTCACCGTTTGCTTCAGGAGGCAGAGCGCAATGCCTATCTTCCTTTGCGTAGTAAGCTTTCGACGGTTCTCCACAAAGTGGGCAGCGACTTAGGCTTTGCCTTCATCCTCAATACCGACAACGATGCAGTGCCTTTCGTGGATGCCAGGATGGGACAGAACATTCAAAGCATCGTCGGCGACATTGTGAAACAACTCAAATAATACTTCGAGATGCAGTTTCCGCAGAATGCAGGTCCGATAGGTGTTTTCGATTCCGGCTATGGTGGACTGACGGTGCTCCACGGCATTCGCAGCGTACTGCCTGACTACGATTACATCTATCTCGGCGATAATGCTCGTGCTCCTTATGGTGTGCGCTCGTTTGATGTAGTCTATCAGTTCACTCGTCAGGCTGTGATTAAACTTTTCGAGATGGGTTGTCATTTGGTTATCCTGGGGTGCAACACCGCTTCGGCCAAGGCACTCCGAACCATCCAGCAGAACGATCTCCCGCAGCTCGACCCCCAACGCCGCGTGTTGGGAGTCATCCGGCCAACGGCCGAGGTCATCGGTCGGCTGACGCGCAACAATCATGTAGGTCTTCTTGCCACTGAGGGTACCGTGAAGAGCCACAGCTATGAGATGGAAATTGCCAAGTGCTGGCCTGATATCAAGGTGAGTGGTGTGGCATGCCCCTTTTGGGTACCTCTCATAGAGTACAATGAGGCCGACAGTCCCGGTGCTGACTACTTTGTGAAGAAGCGTATAGTGGAGTTAATGCGCAAGGATCCCCAGATCGACACGATCATCCTCGGCTGCACGCACTATCCACTGCTCATGCCCAAGATATTGAAATATGTGAGGCCCGGGGTGCGCATTGTACCGCAGGGCGACTATGTGGCGGCGAGTCTGAAAGACTATCTGCACCGACATAAAGAGATGGCTGCTATGTGCACTACCGGTGCCACATGCCGCTATTTCACCACTGAGAATCCCGAAAAGTTTAATGAGACGGCCAGTATCTTCCTTCATGAGCGTATACAGGCCGAGCATGTCGATTTGGAAGGCTTATAGCAGGTGATTCATATTCTGTAAGGTCGGCGTTGAGCCACTGTTATACCTATCAGGGGCAGTATTCTTGGATTGAATGCTGCCCCTGATTATGTCTGCGGTACGTCCTGCTCAGGCCAGCAGTCTCCGGCTCATCGTTCTCACGGGGTACCATACAGCCAGCCATCCTACTGCTACAACCGTGATGAAGATGATGGCCACATCGGAATAGTGAACGCTCACGGGGTAAGCATTGACGATGTAATTGCCCGCATCGCCCATGCTCACGAAGCCATATTGCTGTTGGAGCCCGCAGAGCAGCAGTCCGACTGCAATACCTAAAATGGCTCCGAAGACAGATATCATGCGGCCTTCGAAGAGGAAGATACGGCTTATCTGACTGTCGGTGGCACCCAGATTGCGAAGCGTGCGCACATCCTCCTTCTTGTCAATGATGAGCATCGACAGCGACCCTATGATGTTGAAGCAGGCCACCACGAGGATGAACGTCAGAAAGATGTAGGCCAGCATCTTTTCCACCTGCATGATGCGGAAGGTGTCGGCCTGCTGCTCCATGCGGTCGAGGACCTTGAATCTTCCTCCGGCTATTTTTCTCATCTCAGCCTTTACCGCATCCGTGTTGCAGTCGGGCTTCAGTTTTATCATCAGCGAGCTCACCTCACCCTGCCGGCCGAACAGTCCGCGCGCAAATCCTATAGAAGTGAGGAGCGTGTTCTTGTCGTATTTTGAGGAGTTGACTGCGAACACCACGCCCGGAGAGAAGAGTGAGTCGACAGTGAAGCCCCCTTCGAGGTCGGTCATGTCGAGCTGACCTTCACGCTGCGGCGCGTAGACTCTCATAAATCCTTCCCATCGCGTAGAGGTGTTCAGGTCCTGAGCCAGTCGGATTCCGGGTATGCCGTATTGAAGATTGCCAGCGTGGAGCGAAAACTCACCGTCGCCGTAGAGGATACTGTCAATACGGGTGAGCTGCGCGAAGTTGTCGTCCACACCCATCACCTTCACCATGGCCTGGCGGTCGCGGTAGACAGCTAGGGCCTGGTCTTCCACACATTCAGCGGCTACATCAACCTCTGGCATCTGCTTGATCTTGGTGAGCACCGGGTCGTCGGCCGCCACACATTTGCCTTTTGTCGGTGTTATTTCGAGCTGTGGGTCGAAGTTGGTGAGCATTGAGGCCACGAGGTCTTCAAATCCATTGAATACGCTCATCACCACCACCAGGGCCGTTGTGGCCACGGCGATACCCAGCACGGAGATGAAAGAGATGATGTTGATGGCATTGGTGCTCTTCTTCGAGAAGAGATACCGACGGGCGATGAAGAAGGGAAAATTCATTTCTTCAGCAGTTCGTCAATATGCTCTAAATAGTCTAAGCTGTCGTCGACGAAGAAGCGCAGTTCCGGGATGATGCGCAGTTGGTTGCGCACGCGCTTTCCCAGCTCATATCTTATCGTCTTCTCATTAGCCCTGATGTTGTTCACCATTTCCTCAGCCTTGTCCGAGGGGAATACGCTCAAGTAGGCTGTGCAGATGCTCAGGTCGGGCGAGATTCTTACTCTTGTGACGCTTATCATCACGCCATGTGTCTTACGCGTCTCAGCTTCAAATATCTGCGCAAGCTCCTTTTGGAGCAGTCTTGCAATGCGGTTCTGTCTTGTCTCCTGCATAATCTATACCTCTTTTTATTGATGCAAAGATAGTGCAAACGAGGGGAATGGCAAAGAAAAAAGCTTGCTTTTTTCGGTGGCACTCCCGAGTGCTACCTATCTTCACGCACAAGCGTAAAGGGTGCTTTTATGGATTCTATAGATGCTATAGATTCTATAGTGCGCTATAAATACTATAGATGTCATAGGCTTGTTTACACGCGCAAGCGTAAAGGGTGCAAACGAGAGAAAGGCTTCAGCCAAGAAGCGTCTGTCCGCCTTTCCCGCTGGCCATGCACTTGAGGTCTTTCCACAGCTTTGGTCCTGAGAGCAGCTCTTTCTTTTTCCGTCATTCCCCGGCCCCTCGGACCGCCCTATTTGGGGGATTACCGTGACTAATAGCATTTTTATCGTCAATCTCTCAGCGCTGCCATTATTTTTTTGTACTTTTGCACCTATAAACAAGTTACATAAGGAAATGAGCATCGAAGGACAGATACAAAGCTCGGTCATCGCAGCCGTAAAGGAACTCTATGGTCAGGACGTGCCTGAGGCAATGGTTCAGTTGCAGAAGACAAAGAGCAATTTCGAGGGCAACCTCACACTCGTGGTATTCCCATTGCTGCGCATCTCGCACAGCAAGCCGGAGGACACCGCCCAGGCCATCGGCGAGAAGCTGGTGGAGCAGTGCCCGGCCGTGAGCAAGTTTAATGTGGTGAAAGGATTCCTTAATCTCACCGTGGCTCCGGCGGCGTGGGTAGAGCTGCTCAATGCCATTCAGGCTGATGCCAAATGGGGCGAGAGCGAGGCCACTCCCGAGTCGCCCCTCTACATGATAGAATATTCGTCGCCCAATACTAACAAGCCCCTCCATCTTGGACACGTGCGTAACAACCTCTTGGGCTGGAGCCTCTCCAAGATTATGGAGGCCAATGGCAAGCGTGTGGTGAAGACCAACATCGTCAATGACCGCGGTATACACATCTGCAAGTCGATGCTTGCCTGGTTGAAGTGGGGCAATGGCGAGACGCCAGAGAGTAGCGGCAAGAAAGGCGACCATCTTATTGGCGACTACTATGTGCTCTTCGACAAGCACTACAAGGCCGAGTGCACCGAGCTCCAGGCTCAGTACGAGGCCGGAGGTATGGCGCCCGACGAGGCCAAGGAGAAAGCCGCTAAGGAAGCTCCCCTCATCAAGGAAGCCCATGAGATGCTAGTCAAGTGGGAGCAGGGCGACCCTGAGGTGCGTGCTCTTTGGAAGAAGATGAACTCCTGGGTGTATGCCGGTTTCGACGAGACCTACAAGGCTCTTGGCGTGAGCTTCGACAAGATTTACTATGAGTCGAATACCTATCTCGAAGGCAAGCGCAAGGTTATGGAAGGTCTGGAGAAAGGACTCTTCTACAAGAAGGAGGACGGCAGCATCTGGGCCGACCTCACGAAGGACGGTCTCGACCAAAAGCTGCTCATCCGTTCCGATGGTACCAGCGTCTATATGACTCAGGACATCGGCACCGCCGAGATGCGCTTCAATGACTTCCCCATCGACAAGATGATTTATGTGGTGGGCAACGAGCAGAACTATCATTTTCAGGTGCTCTCCATCCTGCTCGACAGGCTTGGCTTCAAGTGGGGTAAGGACTTGGTGCACTTCTCCTACGGCATGGTGGAACTGCCCAACGGCAAGATGAAGAGCCGTGAGGGTACGGTTGTCGATGCCGACGACCTCATCGCCCAGATGATTGCCGACGCCCGCAAGAGCAGCGAGGAGCACGGACAGTCGAAGGAGCTCAGCGAGGCCGAGCGCACCGAGATAGCCCGCATCGTGGGGCTTGGAGCTCTGAAGTATTTCATCCTCAAGGTGGACGCCCGCAAGAACATGCTCTTCAATCCTGCCGAGAGCATCGACTTCAATGGCAATACAGGCCCCTTCATCCAGTACACCTACGCACGTATTCGTAGCATCATGCGTAAGGCCAAGGCCGAAGGTATCACGCTGCCTACGGCGTTGCCTGTCGATGCTCCGCTCAACGAGAAGGAGATACAGCTCATCCAGAAGCTTAATGCCTTTGGGGTTGCCGTGAAGGATGCGGGCGACAATTATAATCCTGCCGGCATTGCCAACTACTGCTACGAGCTCACCAAGGACTTCAATCAGTTCTACCACGACTTCAGCATCCTCAATGCCGAGACCCCTGCCATCAAGACCACGCGCCTCGTGCTGGCCGACAATGTGGCAAAGGTCATCCGCAATGGTATGGACTTGCTGGGCATCGAGGTACCCGAGAGGATGTGATGAAGCAGAAAGTCAGCAATCCGCCCGACTGGCGCAGCGACACTGTGCTGCCTCTGCCGCCGGAGGTGAAGGCGAATGCATGGGCCGTAGATGCGGGCTGTTCGGGTAATCCCGGCGCCATGGAGTATCAGGGAGTCGACCTTGCCACCGGCGCACGCATATTCCATTTCGGTCCGGTCTTCGGCACCAACAACATCGGGGAGTTCCTCGCCATTGTGCATGCCTTGGCACTGATGCAGCAGCAGGGTGTGCACGATAAGGTTATCTACAGTGACTCCTATAATGCCATTCTTTGGGTGAACAAGAAGCAGTGCAAGACCAAGCTGGAGCGCAATGCCCGCACCGAGGCGCTCTTTCAAGTGATAGCGCGGGCCGAGGCGTGGCTCCGGCAGCATCCCGTCACCGTACCCATCATCCAGTGGCAGACGCGCAAGTGGGGCGACATCCCCGCCGACTTTGGAAGAAAGAAATAACAGAAATGCAGGATAAGCCAACGGTGCTTATCCTGCATTTCTGTTTCTGTCCTGGGGCCGCCTCTTGACCTACGGCCGCTGTGCTGCCAATTCTCGGTAGAGCTCAGTCATTTGACGTGTCACTTTTTCGGTGGCGAATCGTTCCACATAGCGTCTTCCGTCTCTGGAGCGTCGGCTCCGTTTGCCTTCGCCCAGCACCTTGGTGAGCGCTTGTGCCATGCCCCTGGCATCATCGGGGTCGACGTAGAGGGCCGAGGGACCACCCGCCTCCTGCAGACAGCCGCAGGTGCCCGCCACGATGGGTAGTCCGCTGTAGGCCGCCTCAATGATGGGAATGCCGAATCCCTCGTAGCGTGAAGGATAGACAAAGGCCGATGCCTCCTGATAGATGGCTGGCAGGTCGTGGAAGGGTACTCCGTGGAGGATGTGCACACGTTCGGACATTCCGTGCGAGGCCGCATAGGCGCTCACTTGGTCGGTGTAGGGGGTGTGGCGACCCACCACCACGAGATGAACCCCGGCATCCATGAGCTCCAGCGCTTTCACCACAAGCAGCACATTCTTGCGCTCCTCGATGCTGCCCACGCTGAGGATGTAGTGTTCGGGCAGCTCGTAGCAGCGTCTCACGCTTTGCCGCTCTTGGGCCGTGGCAATGCGCTTGAAAGCCTCATCACAGTCCTGGTAGACAACGCTGATGCGCCCGGCGTCGACACCTCCCAGCTCGATGATGTCGCGCTTGGTGAGCTCGCTGATAGCCACGATGTGGTCGGCCTCACGCAGCGTGCGACGGAACTTCCAACTGTAAATCCTCACGTCGAGCGGGTGGTACCATTCGGGGTGACGCAGGAAGATGAGGTCGTGGATGGTCACGAGGCTTCTCACTCCTGTTCTGCGGATGCCTAAGGGCAGTTCGCCGGAGAGCCCATGGAAGAGGTCGATGCCGTCGCGTCGCAAATCGGTCACCATTGACTTCAGCCGCCACCAGTCGCGCCCCAGTCGGGTGTGCGCATGCTGAGGATAGCAGAAGGTGAGCCGCTCACGGTGGTGCAGTTGGGCGATGAGCTTCGAGTTGCCTTCCACCGGTGAGTAGAGGCGCAGGCGGAGTCCTTCGTCGGCCTCCAAGTTGTTGATGAGCGTGCGTCCATAGTTGCCCAGTCCGGTAGCATTGTTGACCACCCGCTTGGCATCGAATCCTATAGTGAGTATCCTTTCTTCCATACTGCAAAGGTAATGCAACCGGGAGCAATAGACAAGAAAAAGCTAAGGTTTTTGTTTGCCATATCCGGGTCCGGTGCTCGTTTCCCGTCTGTCGTGATTGTTGGTGAGTGCGGCTCGCGGCATCAGTCAGCTCGGTGCTTTTTGCCCCTGGCAGTCCACAAAAAGAGGTGATTGCTTGTGGCTGTCACCTTTAATTGCTACTTTTGCAGAAACTTACTGCCTCATGATGAAATTGCTCTATTATCTGGCTTATGGCCTTTGGTATTTGGCCTCACTGCTTCCTCTGAGAGTGCTCTATGTGCTTTCCGACTGCTTCTATCTGCTGTTGTGCCATGTGGTGCGCTATCGGCACAGCGTGATATGGCGTAACATCTCGACATCCTTCCCCGAGAAGAGCCCCCGTGAGTGGAGGCGCATAGAGAAAGACTTCTACCACTGGCTTTGCGACTACTTCGTGGAGACGATAAAGTTGATGACCATGAGCCGCAAGCAGCTGATGAGGCGCATGCGCTTCACCGGCACTGAGGAGGTGAACCGCCTTGTGGAGAAGGGGCAGTCGGTGGCCATCTACCTCGGTCACTATGGCCAGTGGGAGTGGATCACCTCGCTGCCTTTCTGGGTGAGCGAGAAGTGCCAGTGCTGCGAAATCTATCATCCGCTGGAGAATCCGGAGTTCGACCGGCTGTTCCGCACAGTGCGTGAGAAGCGCAACGCCCTCTGTATACCTATGGCCGAGACGCTGCGGCGGGTCGTCGAATACCGCAGTAAGCATACTCCTATCATCCTGGGCTACATCGCCGACCAGGTGCCTTTCTGGAACAACATCCACCACTGGCTCACCTTTCTGAACCACGATACGGCCGTGCTCACCGGTTCGGAGCGTATTGCCCGGAAGATGAATCAGGCCGTGGTCTATGGCGATGTGAGGCGCGTGCGCCGTGGCTATTATGAGTGCGATTTGCAGCTCATCACCGATGCCCCCGCTTCCTATCCCGAGTTCCGGCTCACCGACATCTATTTCCAGCGCCTCGAAGTCAGCATCCGCCGCGATCCCTCGCTCTATCTGTGGAGTCACAACCGCTGGAAACGCACGCATGAGGAGTTCAATATCCGTTTCGACCCGTCGACGGGACGTGTGGACCTCCGGCCTTTGGAAGTGATAAAACGTGAGAAGGGCCTTGCCGAACAGCCAGCGCCTGACTCCGACAAGTCGGATGCCGCCATTGGAGAAGCGTCGGGTGCTAAGGCGTCGTCGGCTGATGTGCAACCGTAAATAGTCAATTATGTTATTCGTTCGTGATAAAGGCAGGATGTGCAACAACATCCTTCAGTATGGCCACATCTATGCCTGGGCCCGGGAACATCACCGCAGCGTAATGTCAATGCGCTTTGCCTACAAGTATCCCTATTTCCACATCTGTGATACCCGCTGGCACAACTTCCTTGTCTATGCCCTTGCCAAGCTGGCTGCCCAGCTGAAGCTGCTGCCCGTGGTGTCGTTCAATCGCGAGGGTGGCGACACCACAGCCGGTGAGGCTTTCATGGCCGACCACCGCAATGTTGTGGTCGAAGGCTGGTATGTGCAGTTCCCCGCTCTCTTCCTCAAGTACAAAGGCGACATCGTGCGTCTGTTTGCCTTCCACGAGGACATTCGACGGAAGGTGGATGCCCTCCTCAAGCCCTATGCCGATACGGTGAAACTGGGGGTTCACGTGAGGCGCGGCGACTACGCCCGTTGGCATGGAGGCCGTTACCTCTTCACCGACGAGCAGTACATCCGCATCATCCTCCAGTTCATCGCCATGGAGAACGGGCGCTCAGTCGAAGTGTTCGTCTGCGGCAACGATCCCCAGCTCGACGTCGAGGCCTACCGCCGAGCATTGGGCAGTCGGGTGCATTTTCCCCAGGGCAATCCGGGCGAGGACCTGTGTCTGCTCTCGCGTATGGATGCGCTCATCGGACCGCCCAGCACATTTTCGCTTGTGGCCTCAATGTATCGCAACACCCCTCTCTATTGGATAAAGGATGCAGGCCAAACCTTGGAGTCTGGCTGTTTCAAGCATTTCGACGAGCTCTTCACTCACATCATCTGATAATCCCGAAAACAAAAGACAATATACTTATGACTAAAGGCTATTTGCAGAAGAACTATGGCTTCCCAGTGAAGCGCTATGTGCAGACGATGGACCTTAAGGACGATCCGCAACTCATTGCTGCCTATCGCGAGGCTCACAGTAACGGCAAGATTTGGAAAGAAGTGATGGAAGGCATCCACAGTGTTGGCATCTTGGAGATGGAAATCTACATCTTGGGCAATCACCTCGTGATGATTTGCGACCTGCCAGCCGATGTCGACTGGGATGAGGCTATGGCGCGCCTGGCCACACTGCCGCGACAGTCGGAATGGGAGGCGCATGTGGCGCATTTCCAGCAATGCCGTGAGGGCGATACCTCCGACCAGAAGTGGAAGATGATGGAACGCATGTTCCATCTCTATGAATAAGCCCTTCCGTCTCCATACGAAAAACCCCTTCCTCCGCGGAGGAAGGGGAAGGGAAGGTGTCGGCTTGCCACAATCTCCGAGCCCGCCCTGATATAGCGATAAGCTATAGCCGGAAAACAGTACATCGCCACAAGTAGTGGACTGCCGGTGTGGGCAGAGCTTCTTGCAGCCTGTCGTGAACCCACTTTAAGTCGTTTAGCTTCGTGGAAGACAGACCCTCGACGGGATAATGATTTCTCTTAGGCGGTAATTCATGACAGTCGAGGTATCTTTTGCCTGCAAATTTAGAAAAAATATCTTATAGTGTCAAGTGTATTGGCAAAATATTTTACCGTTAAATGCGCTTTCTTTTGGTTCTCTTGTCATTTGGTGCTCACTTGTTTATCTTATAGCCCGTTTCTTTTCCTCCTTCCACCTTCAGACGCCCTTTGTCTTTCGTCCTTGACAGCTGTTTCCGGCTGGTTCCTGTCCCTGTTTACTGACGAAAGGGGCGTAGAGGCTTTATTTGGTTTTCCCTTGATACTTGTACGCAGTGAGCGAGTAGAAGGTTTCCTGCAAGGGGCACACGAGCACGAAGTGCGCAGAAGTCCTTCGGGTCTCCAACCACGGACGTTTTCTGTGAGGTCGGTTTTCCTTCACCTCTGTCTTACACCTCAATCGGTTGTAAGCTTCCATGTTCTACTCCCCCTCTACCCTTCCTGACGCCAGCGGCTCCAGCCCTCGGCCTTCGGCCTCGCTGAGTGTTTGGGTCACGGGGTCAGCATGCTTACGGCATATGGCGTACACATCTCCGCCAATTGGCGTACATAGCTCCGGCATATGGCGTAGATGTCTCCGCCAATTGGCGTAACATCCGTCACCTTGGGGCTCGGCGTCCCGACGTTGCCGATTTTAGCAGGTTCTGCCGTTCTTATCTGCCGTTCACCATGCAGCACCTCAAGCCGACTGCCGAACTTGAAGAGTTGGTAGAGCGCAACACCATGCCGATGCATGCGATGATGCCCAGTGCCATGTTAGCATAGCGTGCAAGTCCGTCTGCCCCTTATTTTATGCACCGCAGGTACTACTTTCCTTTACCTTTATCTTCACGCATCAAACAGCTAAAACACTTTTCTGTGGTTTTGGCTGGCTCATTGACGAAGTCTGGAGGCGTAATGGCCTGCCCAGGACCCTATTCCTGCACGTTTTAAGTGAAGCTATACGTTTTGCTGTGTTTCGGGGTGCCGCTTTGGCGAAGTCAGGCGCAATAAATTCGAAAGCGAGGCGTTATCCTGCTGATAGACGTTTAAATGTGAGAAGAATGCGAAACTGTATCTTTGTGCTGCTGGCGTTGCTTCTGGCATCCTGCCACAGTAGTCCCTCCTACACGGAGCAGTATTACCGGAGTAAGGAAGTCTATGACAAATATCATAGTGCTATCCTTGGCATGTGGCATTATGAGGAGAATACTTATCGTATGCGCTATAACTGCACCTTTGAGTTTCGAGCTGACCAAAGTTTCACGCAGACCGGCAGTTTGAGCCTTCGCGACAGTGTGGTCGTGGAAGGCCACACGGTGTGGGGCGATTGGCGCAGCGTAGTCGATACGGTGTCCACAGGCAAATGGCGTATGGGATGGAGTGAGGAACTGAATTCCAACTATATAGCCCTTGACAACAAGGTGGGAGAGGGCCACGTAATAGAGATTAAGCCATTCGATATCACGGCGTCCGGACAGTTCCTTTTGCAGGTCGACGGCAGTTTGGTAGAGATGCGCAAGGGCCCCCGGCCCCAGCCTTAGACCTCGGCTCCCTTCTCTGACGACCGGTACATGATGTTGCGGGGGTGGTGCTCCAGTATCTCCTTGCGCAGCTGGCTGTTGTCAATGTGCATGTAGATTTCTGTTGTACCGATGTCTTCGTGGCCGAGCATGGCTTGGATAGCCCTCAGGTCGGCTCCACCTTTGAGGAGTGCCGTGGCAAAGGAATGACGGAAGGTATGCGGCGAGATAGTCTTGGTGATACCGGCCTCGACGGCCTGGCGCTTTATCATGATAAGTATCATGGTGCGGGTGAGATGGTGCCCCCGGCGGTTAAGGAACACATAGTCCTCTTCGCCCGGTTTAATATTCTGTTCGCGGCGGCAGGCAAACCATAGCTTCAGTTCCTTGACGGCAGTGCCGGAGATGGGCACCAGCCGGTCCTTGCGTCCTTTTCCCGTGACTCTGATGAAGCCCTCCTCCAGATAGAGGTTGCTCAGTCGGAGATTCACGAGCTCTGATACGCGCAGACCACACGAGAAGAGCACTTCGATAATCGCTTTGTTCCGTTGCCCCTCGGGCTTGGAGAGGTCGATAGAGGCCTCGATGGCATCCACCTCGTCCGTGGAGAGCACAGTGGGTAGATTGCGTCCCAGCTGAGGTGATTCCAGTAGTTCTGTGGGGTCGTTGTCAATATAGCCGTCAATCATCAGGTAGCGGTAGAAAGCACGCACACCGCTCAGTATGCGCGCCTGCGAGGTAGAACCGATGCCGTAGTCATGCAGCGTCGTGGCAAAGTGTTCCAGGTCTTCGATTTTCAGTTCCCAGGGCGCTTGCTTCGTTTGCCTACAGTATCTGAGCAGCCATTCCAAGTCGTGCTTGTAGGCCTCCAGCGTATTCTCGGTGTAGTTGCGCTCCAGTTTGAGGTAGCGCACGTAGCTGCGCAGAATATTCGAGGTCGTTTTCTTGTCGGTTTCCATTATTATTCCTACTTTTGCAGTGCATGAGGGCATCATGCTGCAAAGATAGACAATAATGCTGACTAATCAGAGACTTGTATGAAAATTCTCATCGTCAATGGGCCCAACCTTAATCTGCTGGGTGTACGTGAGCCCGATATCTATGGGCACTGCTCCTTTGAGGACTACCTGGAACAGTTGCGGGCCCTCTATCCCGCTGTCGAGATAACCTATTATCAGAGCAACATCGAGGGCGAGCTCATCAACCGTCTGCAGCACGACGGCTTCAGTATCGACGGAGTGGTGCTCAATGCAGGCGCCTACACGCATACCAGTATCGCCCTGCACGACTGCATCCTCAGCATCACGGCCCCCGTGGTCGAGGTGCATATCTCCAATGTGCATCAGCGCGAGGAGTTTCGCCATCATTCCATGATTAGCGCGGCTTGCAAGGGTGTCATTGCGGGCTTTGGACTCGATTCCTACCGGCTGGCCGTTGAGGCACTCATCCATCAGAACAGCCATGACTGACAACAAGCAGCTGCAAGCCTATATCGAGGCGCACTCCGATGCCGAGGGCGACTATCTCTACCGTCTTTGGCGGGCCACCAATCTGCACACCCTTCACGGTCACATGGTGAGCGGTCATCTTCAGGGGCGTCTTCTCCGGATGATGGTCGAGATGATTCGGCCCCGGCACATTCTGGAGGTAGGCACCTTCAGTGGCTATAGCGCTATCTGCATGGCAGAGGGGCTCGAGGAGGGAGGCTGTGTGCACACCTTTGAGGTAAACGA
>Ga0256406_1001751_pt1 | contig 33625 bp, 31 predicted proteins | sample RumenRJG_03DNA_FD_185986 | JGI IMG/M metagenome (GOLD analysis project Ga0256406, IMG submission 185986) | Bovine rumen microbial communities from Lethbridge, Alberta, Canada - RJG_03 | ecosystem: Host-associated > Mammals > Digestive system > Stomach > Rumen | place: Canada: Alberta | collected...
TGATCCTGTCGATGTTCCTGAGAACGGCACCTGCAAAAACCTGCGCATCCGAAAAAGCGCAGGTTTTTCGTTGTGCGGAGGACGGATCTATGGGGAAATCACGGATTTATGAGTAATGACTGGGAAATTTCGGTTCTGTGGGCCGATTTCGGTTTTCTCGGGCCAGAACCTGTTCTTATTATCCTTATATATTTAGGAGCCGGAAACTCCTCCTCCAGAGCGAGGAAGAAAGCCTTTTCCTTCCGGCTTCTGAGCATCAGTTCCCGTTCCGGAAGTAGTCCTTCACCTTGCTGACCACGGCGGGGTGGAGCGGAGAAGAGAACTCGACGTAGGCGCCCTTCCCCTCGACAATCCGGACCGTGAGGGCTTGTCCCTGGTAGAGGAGGTGGATCTTCTGCTTCCGCTGGACGTTCCCGACGACGAAGCCGGCCCGCTGGAAGTCCTGAATGCACTCCGAAGCGGTCGGCCAGACCCGGGAAAACTCCCCTTCCCCGAGGAGGAGGTTGATCGGACGGATCTTCTTGTCGTCCCGGCGCACCTTCAAGGCGCCCTTATGGACGAGGGAGCTCGGAACGTAGGTCTTCCCGCCGTCCTTACTCACTTCCCGCATCCGGAGGATGTTGTTCTCGATGTCTCTCTCGCTTTCCATGGGGACGGTGAAGAAGGTGTCCCTCAGGTAGCTCCAGTCGAGGACCTTGGCCTTGAAGAGGAAGGCGGAGACCCGCCCGACGTCGGAGGTGAACACCTCCTCCTTGGTCACGTAGAGCTCGCCTTCCCGCATCTCCCCGAAGGTCATATTGTTGTTCAGGATGACGTCGGCGGCGCCCCGGCAGGGGAGGATCTGCTCCAGATAGGACGGAATGATGTAGCGGAAGTAGAGCCGGATGGTGAAGACGTTGTCGGCGCTGGTCAGCCGCTTGTCTCTCAAGACCCGGCGCAGGAAGAGGGACTTCGGGTTCCCGTCGACGAAGTTGCAGATGGGGAAAAGACCGTCCAAGGCCTTCAGCATGGACGGGTCCAGGGCATAGATTCCTTCCAGGATCAGGACGTCGTACTTCGAGCCGTCGAGGTAATGGTGGGTCGGGACGCGCTCGGAGACGACCTTGCTGTAGCGTTTCTCGAGGACCTTTCCGTCGGAAAGGAGGACCTTCAGGTCCTTCGCCGCCTCCGGGAGGTTATAGACGCTCGGCTCGTCGAAGTTGAGCTTTGCCCATTCCTGGGCGAGGCCTTCCAGGAACTTCGGAAGGTCGGACGGAGAAAGAAGCGGGGCGACGGCCGGCGAAATCTTCTCCAGGACCTCCGGCGCATACTTCTTCTCGAACGGGACGCCGTAAATGATCTTCTTGATCCGGCGAGAGATCTCGGGAAGATTCCTCAGGCTTCCCTGGAAGAGGTTCTGGTTCACCTTGTTCGGAATGATGCCGGAGAGACCGAAGTTGTACTGGTCCAAGGAAAGGACCAGGGCCCGATGCCCGTTCTTGGAAAGCATCTGCCTCAGGGCGCTGGCCGCGAAGGACTTTCCGGAGGAGCTGGCGCCGGCAATGAGGACTAAGGCCTTCTTTCCCTTCTCCTGCGCCTCCTCGACGAGGTCGAGGTTCGCGTACTCCCACTTGTCGAGATGATGGAACTCGAATGCCATAGCGTTTTTCTCCTTCTAGGACTTCAGCGTCGACACCCAGCCGATTAGCCCTTCGGCGGTCTGATAGAAGAACTTCCCGAGGGAGAGCTTCGACCCGTCCTCAATGGCGAGGTCGTCCACCAGCCAGCGGTTCAGGACCGTGTTCCCGGCGTTCATCAAGAGCTGGTTCACCAGCGAGAGGAGAACGAGAAGGACGAGGATCAGTCCGCTTCCTTTCAGGACCCCCTTTACCAGTCCGCCCAGGCGGCCCAGGAAGTTCTTTCCGTCCTCTCCGAAGACGAGTCCTTCCGCCTTCGAAAGGATCTTTCCGAGGACGAGCGTCACGACGAGGTAGAAGAGAAGGAAGAAGAAGGCGATGAGGGTCCAGTAGGCAAAGGAGCTTGCCAGGGCTAGCCTCACGTCGGCCTCGTAGGAGACGACGTGGCTGAGGAACATGCCCTGGAAGAACTTCGGGATTCCAAGGGTCGAGAGGCCCTCCGAAAGAAGAGCCTTGTTGGCGGCCTGGAGGCTTCCGGAATCCGACCCGGTCTCTAAGGCCTTCGTGAAGGGATCTATGCTTGGGATTGTCCCGAGGTAGAGGCCGGTCAGCCACGACTTCCCCATCCCGGTGTTCATCAGAAGGCGGGCAACGGGGACGCCGAAGAAGTAGCCGGCGGCGAGACCGGCCTCCGAAGCGAGGGACTTCGCTGTCCCCTTTCCGAATCCCTTGAGGAACCCGAAAAGGCCGAACAGGATGAGAAGAATCGAGATAACGATCGTCAGGGTCGACATCGGCCTACTCCGGGTAGTAGATCTCGGCTTCGAGGGCGGCCCTGGCGGCCTTCCCGAGGACCATTTCGACGATGAGCAAGGAGAAGTCGACCACGGCGGCGCAGGAGCGTCCGGTGACGAGGTTGCCGTCCCGGACGGCGTAGGTGTCAATGAAAGTGCCGCCGAAGTCCCGGTTCATGGACGTGAAGCAGGTGTACTTCTTGCCCTTCAGATAGCCGAGGCTTCCGAGGATGGTCGGCGCGGCGCAGATGGCGGCGATGGGCTTTCCGGCCTCATGGAAGGAACGGATGAAGGAGAGGTAAAGCGGGCTCTCCTTCTCCTCGATGTGCTCCCTTCCGCCCGGAAGGACGAGAAGGCCGTAGTCCTCGCTACGGGCTTGTGAAAGAGGGAAGAGGTCGACCAGGTGGGTGTCGTACTGCCCGTAGGCTTCCTTGCCGTGGAGCGCGGCGACGTCGACTTGGATTCCGGCTCGCCGTAAGAGGGCGAGCGTTCCGATAGCCTCAAGGTCCTCGTAGCCGTCGGCGATGATCATCAATGCTTTCATTCCTGGATTCTCCTTTTCTGTCTAATTCTTGGCCGGCCGGAAGAGAAGGTCCGCCGTCACCTTGTTGGTGCAGATCGGCACGTCGTAGACAACCGCGATGCGAAGCAAGGCCTTGATGTCCGGGTCGTGGGGCTGCATGCTCAGCGGATCCCAGAAAAAGACGATGCCGTCGATAAGGCCGCGGGCGACGTCGGCGCCGATCTCCAGGTCGCCGCCCATCGGGCCGGAGAGGTAGGGACGGACCTTCAGCCCCGTCGCATCGGAGATAAGCTTTGCCGTATGGCCGGTCCCGACCAGCACGTAGTTCTTCAGATTCTCGACATTCGACATCGCCCAGGCCACGATCTCGGCCTTCTTTCCGTCGTGAGCCACCAGGGCGAGTACCTTTCTGCCGTTTTCCATTCGCGTTCTCGCTTTCTAGGACTATTATACCGGAAAGGAGGACGGAGGATTTCTCCCATCCGGCCTTTCCGGCTCGCTTATACTAGTACGGACGAAGAAAGAAGGAGGAACTACGAACCATGGAGCAGTTTGCCATACCCCGTCCGACCCTCTCCTTAGACGGATACGTCTTCCCCTTCGAAGGGGAGAAGCATCTGGCGACCATCGTCGCCCTTCCTTACCGGGAGGACACCTGGCGGGAAAAGGCTCTTCCGGCCTTAAAGGAGTTTTCAGTGCTGGTCGACCTTTTGAGGCGGAGAGAGTGGGTAGTCCTCCTTGCTGACCCCCGGCTACCGTCCTCTCTTGTCAAGGAGTTCGAGCGGGACCACGTCCATGTTCTCCGCATCCCCTACGACGACTGCTGGACCCGGGACTTCCTTCCGGTCTTCCTGAGGAACCCGGAAGGAAGGCTAGTCGGAGTTGACTACGGCTTCAACGCATGGGGTGGAACCTACGACGGGCTTTACTCGCCTTGGGACCAGGACGAGAGAGCCGGGGCTGAGACGCTCCTCGAGCTAGGCATCTCCCGCTACGGGAAACAGAAGGACTTCATCCTCGAGGGGGGAAGCATCCATACGGACGGACAGGGAACGCTCCTCGTGACTTCCTGCTGCCTTCTCTCCCCGGGCCGTAACCCGGGACTGAGCCAGGAGAAAATCGAGGAACGCCTGAAGCAGTCCCTGAACGTGAAGAAGGTCATCTGGCTTCCCAAAGGCATCGTCAACGACGAGACCGACGGGCATGTCGACAACGTGGCTTGCTTCCTGAAGCCCGGCGTCGTGGGACTGGCCTGGTCTGAGGACCCGGAGGACCCGCAGTATCCCGACTGCGTCGCCGACCTAGAGGTCCTCGAGAAGGAGACCGACGCCGAGGGGCGTCCTCTCACCGTCGTGAAGATCCCCCTCCCGAAACCGGAGTACCTGACCCGGGAGGAGGCCGCGGGTATCGTCCTCGACGGGAAGGCCGTCGAGCGTCTCGAAGGAAGGCGGCTCGCCGCTAGCTACATCAACTTCTACCAGGGCGAGGACTACGTCATCCTGCCCCAGTTCGGAGACAAGGAGGCCGACCTTAAGGCGGTCTCCCTCTTCCGGGAAATCTACCCGGAGAAAGCCATCCTTCCGATGGAGAGCCATGAGATTCTCCTCGGGGGAGGCAACATCCACTGCGTCACCAAGCAGATTCCCTACACGGGCCAGATTCAGATCGAGGAGGCGCCGGCAAGCCGGCACCACTTCTACGACGAACAGAAGGAGGACCGTCCATGAACCGAGTCACGTTAGCCGCAACCCAGATGTCCTGTAGTCACGTCTACGAAGAGAACCTCAAGAAGGCTGCGGCGATGGTCGCTCAGGCCAAGAAGAAGGGAGCGGACGTCGTCCTCCTCCAGGAGCTCTTCGAGCGGAACTATTTCTGCCAGGTCGAGGACTACCGCCGCTTCTCCTTTGCCGAGGAGTACGGGAATTCCCCGACGCTTTCGTTCTTCGAGAAGGTCGCCCGGGAGAACGACGTCGTCCTTCCGGTCTCCTTCTTCGAGAAACGGGGCAACTGCTATTTCAACTCCGTCTGCGTGATCGACCGGGACGGAAGCCGGCTTGGCCTCTACCGGAAGACGCACATCCCGACCGGGGAATGCTACGAGGAGAAGTTCTACTTCACCCCGGGGGACACGGGCTTCAAGGTCTTTGACACCCGCGCCGGAAGACTCGGAATCGGCATCTGCTGGGACCAGTGGTTCCTCGAGACTGGGCGGATCCTTGCCTTAAAGGGCGCCCAGTACCTTCTCTTCCCTACGGCGATCGGAAGCGAGCCGACCTTGCCGATTGACTCCATGCCCCACTGGCGTAACGCCATGGTCGGCCAGAGCGCCCTCAACATCCTTCCCCTCGTCGCCTCCAACCGCGTCGGAACGGAGAAAGAGGAGCATTCCTCGATGACCTTCTACGGCTCCTCGTTCATCACGGACGAGACCGGGACGATCGTCGAGAGCGCCTCAAGGACCGAGGAGACCGTCCTCGTCCACACCTTCGACCTCGACGAGACGGACGCCCGCCGGAGGGACTGGGGCATCTTCCGGGACCGGCGTCCGGAGATGTACGGGCCGATCCTAAAAAACGACGACAGCAAGGAGGAGTAACATGCTGAACCTGATGTCCTTCAACGTCAATTCAATCCGGGCCTATCTGAAGAAGGATCTCTGCAGCCAGTGGGAAGGTTACCGCCCCGACCTGCTCGGGCTTGAGGAGCTAAAGCTGAGCGAGCATACGGACGACTTTCCGTTAAAGGACCCTTCCCTTCCCTACTGCTACTACACCGTCAGCAAGACGAAGAAGGGCTATGCCGGAACCGCGGTCCTTGCGAAGAAGGAGCCCTTAAGCGTCCATTACGGGCTTCTTAACGGCCTCTACGACGACGAGGGAAGAGCCACGACCGTGGAGTACCCGTCCTTCTATTTCGTTGATCTCTACGTCCCCAACTCCGGCGAGGAGCTCAAACGCCTTCCTTACCGCATGGTCTTCGAGAAGGACCTGAGGGAGTACGTCCTAAGCCTCCAGAAGAAGAAGCCGGTCATCGTGACGGGCGACCTCAACGTCGCCCACGACGAGATCGACCTCAAGCATCCGGAGAGCAACCACTTCTCCGCCGGCTTCACCGACGAGGAGCGTTCCGCCTTCGGCGAGCTATTGAAGGTCGGCCTCGTGGACACCTTCCGCGCCCTCCACCCCCAGGAAGCCAAGTACTCCTACTGGTCCTATAAGCGCCGGGCCCGGGAGACCAACGCCGGCTGGCGCATCGACTACATGCTCGTCAGCCCCTCCCTTCTTCCGAAGGTGAAGAGCAGCGAGATCCTCAACAACGTCTACGGAAGCGACCACTGCCCGGTCCTCCTGACCCTGGACCTCTCCCTGGACTAGAGTAACCCCTTACCCCTACTTGCAAAGAAGCCGACCGGCCTTCATAATAAAAGCGCCAGAAGTGCCGGCTTTGTGCATCCGTCGGTCCGAAGCCGGTTTCCTATGTTTTTTCAGGAGTTTATTCATCATGGAACAATCACAGACCACTGCCGTCCACAAGCCGGAAGGAAACGGCGAGCCGAGCTACCCCGTCCGCGTGGTCGCCTTAGGCGGCCTCGACGAGATGGGCAAGAACTGCTACGTCATCGAGGTCGACCAGGACGCCTACGTCATCGAGGCCGGCCTGAAGTATCCGAACAAGGCGATTCCGGGCGTCGACACGATCATTCCGGACTTCACCTACCTCCGGCAGATCGCAAACCGCATCCGCGGCATCGTCATCACCCACGGCCATGACGACCAGTACGGGGCCCTACCTTATCTTCTAGGCGTCTGCCACGCCCCGGTCTACGCCACCAAGACCACGATCGCCATCATACAGGCCACCTACGGCAAGAAGTTCCGCAAGGCCCTTTCCTCGGCGACGTTCATCCCGGTCGCCCCGAGCGCCGACGTGATGATCGGCAGCCACCTCTTCGAGCTCTTCCAGACGACCCACTCCGTCAGCGAGTCCTTCGGCTTCTCCATCCGTACCCGCTTCGGCAACATCGTCTACACGTCGGACTACATGTCGGACTACGGTGCCCAGAAGGACTTCCGGTTCGACCTTCCGAAGATCAGCAAGATCTCCGAGTCGGACAAGACGTTCCTCCTGATGACCGAGAGCGAGGGGGCCGACCAGCCGGGCATCGTCTCGCCCCACCACCAGATCACGGACATCCTCAAGCGCATCTGCGAGGAGCAGAGCGGAAAGCTCTTCGTCTCCCTCTACAGCCAGAACTTCTTCAACATCCAGGAAGTCCTCAACGTCGCGGCCAAGTACAAGAAGAAGATCCTCATCGCCAACCCCGATCAGGTCGCCTTCTTCGACGAGATGGCCAAGATCGGCGACGTCGTGATCCCGCCCTCCATGCGGGTCACCGCCTCGGAGCTCATCCGGACCAACCCCTCGGACGTGATCGTCCTGGTCACCGGAAGCGGCGAGCCGCTCTTCCGGTTCATGAAGGACATCTGCTACGGCAACGTCAAGGACCTCAAGGTCGACGTGAGGGACACGTGGCTTAACGCCACCCCGAGCGTCCCGGGCACCGAGGTCATCGCGACCGACGCGGCGGACACCGTCTACCGCACCGACTGCAAGGTCATCACCCTGACCCGGAAGACCTTCTTCAGCATGCACGCCCGCCAGGAGGACCTGAAGATGATGATTTCCCTCTTCCGGCCGAAGTACTACATGCCGGTCAAGGGCGAGTACCGCCTCCTCATGGCGAACGCGAAGCTGGCGATCGACTTGGGGCTGGGGCTTAACCACTTCAACACCTTCGTCTACGACAACGGGCTGACCCTGGCCTTCGACAACAAGGGAAACCCGGTCCGCAAGGTCATCACGGTGAAGGCTGGCGACACGATGGTCGACGGCTTCAGCGTCGGCGACGTCAAGGAGGCCGCCATCAACGAGCGGACGAAGATGGCCGACGGCGGCGTCGTGGTAATGGGCATCAACGTCTCCTCCAAGCAGAAGAAGATCCTCTCCGATCCGGACATCCAGATGCGGGGCTTCCTCTACCTGAGGGACAACGAGCCGCTCCTCCAGCAGCTCAGCGACCTCTTCAAGACGAACGTCGACAGTTTCCTCAACTACGACCGGCATGCCCCGCTCCTCGAAACGGAGCGCCGGATCTCGGAGAAGGCCAGCAAGCTTCTTCTCCGGCACACCGACAAGATGCCGCTGGTCATCGTCAAGATCCTCGACATCGACCACATGGAGGAGCTCGACCCCCGCTAGACGAAAGGACGGAAGAAGAAACGGCCTCGGCAATCGCCGAGACCGTTTTTTACGTGTTGTCCTTCCCGGCGTCGGACGAGGCCTGGGAGTTCCCGGTCGAGGAAGGGAGGAAGGAAGAAGTCGCCTCCGGGTAGTAGAGGACCGGGGAGGTCTCCCCGCTAAGGATCCGCCGGAAGGCATAGTCGCTCGCCGTCCCCTGGTCGAGAAGCTCGAAGGAGACTTTCGAAGGCGGGCAAGCGTGCGGGTTCTTACTTCCGTCGGAAAGAAGGTAAGGAACGAGGGCCCCCGAGGAGGAATAGACCCAGTCGAGGTTCTTCAGTCCCTTCTTTGTCCCCGTGCCGGAGCCGTTCGTCCCGATGTCGATGTAGCAGAAGTAGCAGGAGGTGTTGCCTCGGGCGAGGAGGTGGTCGTGCCCGGCGTCGACGTCCGCCTGGGTGATCGGGTATTGGTAATAATAGAGCTTCCCTTTCTTCAGTCCGCCGTTCCCGTTGGTGGAGAGCTTTTCCGCCTTGCTCATGTCGCCGAAACCGGTCGTGAAATCCTTGGCCACCCGCCGGGTAATCTGGTACAGGACGAAGTTCGCGTTGTCGTTCTCAAAATTCAGGGCGACGAACTTCAGGGTGCCCGGAAGTGTCGGTGTGATCCAGATGCAGCGGGAGGGGGCGATGAGGGTCCCCGTCACCCCGCCGACGTTCCCGTCCGGAATGGCGACGCAATCGTTAAGGTCCGGCTGGTTCTGTCCGGTCAGGCGGAGGGCATAGATCGTCTCCGCGTAGTTCTTCTTAATGTAGGCGTCGACTTCAGGTGAGACCATGGCGGTGACGTCGGTGTCCTCGGTCGCATTCACGCACTGGTAGTACTTCCCGAGCGTGACGTTTTTGGACGTCGTCTTGGCGTAGAACTTCACGTCCGCCCCGACATAGTAGCCGATGTTGTTTCCGGCCGCCTTCTGCGTCGTTTCGACCCAGGGAATGTCTTTCGGGTTGTTTCCGTCAAACTTTTCAATGCGGGCATTACCGGAAGCACGGGTCACGAGGGTAGGATCGGACGTCTTGATCGGCATGGCCTGCTTCTTCAAAATGCCGTTGCTTCCGAAGTCCGTATACAGCTGTTTCAGGTCCAGGGTGCCGCCGTAGCCGTTGTCGCCCGGACCTTCGGCCCACTCCAGGGAGGAGCGGTTGAACTCCCCAATCAGGGAGTACTTCGAGACCGAGGTGAAAGAGAGAAGGGCGCTTTCCCCCCGTGGCGCTGAGGGAGGAGGTCTTCTGGCCGAAGGAGAGCGTCGACTTACCGACACCGACGTTCGAGACGGGGGCGTTCACGTAGCCGGCAAAGGCGCCCACTAAGGCGTTCGTACTCTTCGCCTGGACGGCCAGGTTCTCTAGGTACAGGTTCTCGGCCCCGGTGATGGTTGAAGAGAGGCTCACGGAGGAAGTCGGGAAGGAACCAACCGAGCCGAAGAAGCCGACTACCTCCGGAATGTCCTTATTCCAGACGGCCTCGGTGACGGCGTAAGGACGATGGGAGGAGAAGTCGGCGTACGAATTGGAGACGGTCAGGTTCTTAACCGTATGGGAGTTCCCTTCGAGATGGCCGAGGAAAGGATTCTTCTCGGTCCCGATCGGAGGCAAGGTGAAGCCCTTCATGTCGAGGTCCTTGTCGATCTCGAAGTAATAGTCCGGACTGTCGACGAGGGCGCCAGAAGAATCCTTTATCTTCCGGCTTTCGCTGAACTTGCCGAGGTACTGAAGCCAGGCGAGGTTATACAGGTGCCGGACGTTGGTGATCCGATAGGGGCCGGCCGTCCGTATATTTCCGGCGCTGTCCTTGGTGACTTCCTTGGTTCCGTCCCCACCAGCAAAATAAGCGGCGTTGGTCCCGCCCTCGATCGTCTTCTGAAGCGGGATGAGGCGATGTAACGTGAACCAGGCGCTGGCCATTCCGGCAAAGAGCACGGAGACGCTGGCCAACGTCCCAAAGATCAGGATCCAGTCCTTCTTTTTCGGCATGTCGAGGCTAGACCTTCAGGGTAAAGTCGCAAGAGAAGCCGATGCTGGACGCGGAGTCCAGAACGGCAGAGCCGAGGTTCAGGGTGTAGATGTAGTTGATCGTCTCGGCATTGTACTGGGGAACGATGGCGATATACTTCGTCCCTTCGGCCGGAGCGGAGATCAGGCTGAGGCTGGTGGCGTAGTCGAAGGAGGACTCGTCCTTCGCGAGGGTCAGGAAGGAGGAAGAAGTCGGGAAGTCAGCGGCGGGGAAGACGAGTCCGGAATTCTCCGTCTCGGCATCCAGGCCCGCATAGGAGCAGGCGGAGAAGGAGATGATGGAGCTTAGGGCGTTGTCCTCGGCCTGGATCGGATTCTGGACCTTGTTGTCGCTCATATAGACCAGGGACTCCTCCGCGGTCGTCGTGGTCGAAAAGACGACCTTGAGGCTTTCATAGTCCGCTTGAGTCAAGCCGTCCCTCAGCTCAATCAGAATCAGGGCGGAGGAGTACGGAAGCTCATCGCTGTAGGCCGGGATGGAAAGGGCCATCCCCTCGTCGGACGCGGAAGCATAGGTCCAGGTTCCCTCGTCCGAGTTCGGATCCGGGACATAGGTGGCATAGGCGTCCTTCTCGTACTGGAAGGGATTCGAATAGAGGGAGAGTGCGGGATCGACCTGCTTCTGGGAATGGAGTGTGACCGTCTTCACGGCGTCGGAAAGACGGCGGATGGTGAGGTCCGAAGCGTCAGCCTGGACGGCGCGGTTGGTCGTAAACCAGGCATAGGTGACAACAAAACTCCCTCCCAAGGTGAAGAGGGTGGTCAGAAGAGAACCGATGAGACGAATCCCGCTGTGCCGTTTTAGAGCCATCGTGGGCCTAGCAAATTTCTTATACACGCAAGTATAGAAAACGTTTTCGTAAATGTCAATGGGGAGACTCAAACGTTTCTTTCGGATTGTCCAGGTTCATCCTTTTCTCCCTGCGTTCTCACAAGAAGTCGACCTATCCGAGCCACTTATGGAAACGTGAGGGCGTTGTATCGTTTCCTTTCTCTCTTGAAAAGGGATTTAATTGCCATTTTTACAATGTTGGACACAGAGTCTAAAATAAGGCATTATCGCTTGTGCTCGCGGAACAAGACTCCGGCGGACTTTCCCGTTCCCTCGGGAAAGAAGGCGGCTTCCTTCTTTCGCCCTGGGACCAAAAAACGGCCCGTCCCGAAGGACAGGGCCGTTCGTCCATCTTCCTTAAAAACCTACTTTTCGTCCGGATCCGGTGTCATTAAGGCAATGCTGTGGCTCGCTCCGATCCGGTTCGCGCCGGCCTTGACGAGGTCGAGCATCTGTTTCCGGGTATGGATGCCGCCGGAGGCCTTGACGCCCATCTCCGGACCAACGGTCTTCCGCATCAGCTCGACGTCATGGACGGTGGCTCCGCCCTTGCTGAAGCCGGTGCTCGTCTTGACGAAGTCGGCCCCGGCCTCCTTGGCGTCCAGGCAGGCCCGGACCTTCTCCTCGTCCGTGAGAAGGCAGGTCTCCAGGATGACCTTCAGGGCCTTGTTGCCCATCACCTTCTTCAGCTCGTGGATCTCCTTCTTCACGTAGGCGTCGTCATGGTCCTTCAGGCGGCCGACGTTAATCACCATGTCCTCCTCGTCGGCGCCTTCCGCCAGGGCTTCCTTGGCTTCGCTGATCTTGGCGGCCATGAGGGTCGCACCGAGAGGGAAGCCGATCACGGTGCAGACGCCGGTGTCTGTCCCCTGGAGAAGGGACTTGCAGAGCCGGACGTAGCTGGGGTTCACGCAGACGCTCTTGAAGTGGTACTGCTTTGCCTCCTCGCACAGCTTCTCGATCTGTTCCTTCGTCGCCTCGGGAGCCAGAAGGGTGTGGTCAATCAACCGGTTATATTCCATTTTTCCTTACCTCGTCCTTAGTATAGAACGATTCTTCCTCTTTTTTAAGGCCTTTCAGGCCTTCGGAGAGTTCGTTTGCCTTCTCCGGGGAGAGAAGCCCGCGCTCCAGGCCTTCCTCCGAGAGCAGGGAGAGAAGGAGAGGCTCCTCCTTCCCCGTCCAGGGAAGGACCTCTTCCCTCCCTTTCAAGGGGAGGAGCGAGGGAGGAACCCCGTACTCGGCACAAAGGCGCCTTAGAAGCGCTCCGTCCCTTAGCTTCCGGTCGGGAAAGAAGAGCTTTCGGTCTCTCTCCGGAAGGAAGAGGGAGAGAAGGTCCTCCTTGGTCGCCATGGGAAGAAGGAGGTTAGCGGCACCAAGCCGTCGCTCCATCGGAGAGAGCAAGGAAGAGAAGGCGAGATAAGGAATGCCCTCCGCCTTTCCCGAGAAAAAGACGGGCGAAGAGAAGCGGACGAGAAGGACCAGATATCCTTCCCGCTCCAGGGCGGGAAGGAAAGAGAAGAGAGGACCCTGGGCTGGCAAGGAAAGAAGAAGACGGATTCTCTCCCCGCTTCTTCCCCCGCCGACCGGGGAAGGCTTCGTTATGTGGCGCCCGAGAAGGGAGAGAAGCTGAAGGAACCGGGCGGCCTCATCCTCCACCTGCACCCGAAGATAGTCCTTCTCCCCCACAGAAAAAGAGAGCTGTCTCAGCCCCGAATGGTCGAACCGGATCCGCGTCGGGTCATAGGTCGTCAATAGGTCGCTCATCGAGATGCCTAACGCCAAGGCGAGCCGCCGAGTGACCTCGACGGAGGGACGGCGCTTGCCGGCCTCGTAGTAGGTGACGGACATCGGGGAAATCCCCGCCTTTTGGGCAAGCTCCTTCTTGCTCAGTCCCCGGTCCATCCGGTAGTAGGAGAGATTCGCGCCGAACATGTTTGTTTATGAATTATTTGTAACTACCTGTTAATACACATTTTATGACATTCCTTCTTGTCTCGCAAGAGGCCGTAGGCTATACTCTCTTCCGCACGTTCGAAGAAAGAAAACAAGGAGAACAAGAACATGGCAAACATCAAGTCGCAGAAGAAGCGGATCGAGATCGCGGAGCGGAACCACGCCGCCAACGCGTCCTTCAAGGCCCGGATGCGTCATTCGATCAAGGATGTCGAGGTGGCCGTCGCCGCCGGCGACAAGAAGAAGGCCGAAGCGCTTCTTCCGATCGCCGAGGGCAACATCGACAAGGCCGTCAAGCTCGGCATCGAGCACAAGAACACCGCCGCCCGTCAGAAGTCTCACCTGATGACCAAGGTCGCCCACATGGTCGAGGGCCAGGCCGTCAGCGCCGCTGCCGTCAAGGCGGAGGCCAAGGCCGAGGAGAAGGCCGAGAAGGCGAAGGAAGCCGAGGCGAAGTAAAACCAGGACCGTCCCGAGGAAAGGGACGGCCTTTTTTTCCTTTTCTTCCCGGCCCGCCGAACAGGCCGGGAAGAAGAAACGATATAATGGAGGAAGAAAGAGAGGAAACGACCATGATCTACGACTACGATCCGGACCATAACGTCGTCCGGGAGGCCGAGAAGCGGATTGACGACGCCCAGGAAGAGCGGAAGAGGATGCGGCTGAAGGCTCGCATCGCCGATGTCCTGGACTCCTCCCTGACCGCCGTCTGCCTCCTCGTCTACATCCTCCTCTCGCTTTTAGTGAAGGACAGCGCCCCTTCGGGGTTCAGCAACTGGGCCGTCTACTGGACCCTCCTCTTCCTCGGCTCCGTCCCGGGCGGAATCTACCGGTCGATCGTCTACAAGGACTTCAACCGGTTCCCAATCGCCCAGCTTTCCCTCTTTGCCTTCCTCTTCTACGGCATGTACACGGGCCAGTTCCATCCCCAGTGGGTGATCCTCTTAGCCATTCCGGCCTACTACGCCATCTTCTCTCCGGTCCAGAGGCTTCTGCGGGACAAGCGGAACGGGAAGATCTGATTTCAAGGCCAAGCAAAAAGCTCCTCGGCGGGAGCTTTTTTCGAATGCGCTAAGAGAGATACCGGGAAGGGAAGGAAGCGAAGAAGGCCTCCAGCCGAGCGTCGGCCGGGTCGAGGTTTGCCTTGATGCCGTTCTCGATCTCGCCGAGGTCGGCTAGGACGTCAATCAGGCGGTCATAGGAGTAGGCTTTCGCTTCCTTGCTGGCGTAGTAGACCCGCCCCCGGCTCGCCCCAAGCTCTTTTCCAATCGCCTCGCAGTCACCTCTCCCGTACTGGGTCCGGTACTTCACCAGGGCGAGGAACCGGAACTGGCCGGCCATGGCGGCGAGGATCCTCAGGGGGTCGTTACCGCCCTTCCTCAGGTCCCGGTAGAGAAGGAGGGCCTCCCGGCTCTTCCGCTGGGAAAGGTCGCTGACGAGATCGAAGACATTGTTGTCTAAGGGACGAGCGACGAGAAGGGCGACGTCCTGTTCGGTCACGTGGTCCGTATATGTCAGAAGCTTACATAGCTCGTTAACGAAGAGGAGGTAGTTCCCACTGGTCTTCCCGTAACTCTTGCTTCCCGTCCGCTCGTAGAGGAGCCGGGCGGCATCCCGGTCGACGGTCTTGTCCTCTTCCTTGGCCTTCTTCAGGGCGAGGGCGACAAAGTCCTCCTCGGTCATCTCCCCGACGGAGACGAAGAGGGCCGGAAGCGCCTTCAGGGCCTGGACGAGGTCCGACTTCGAATCGAGGCTTCCCTCCACCAGAAAGACGAGGTCGGCACTCTCCTCCGGATGCTTCAGATAGTTGAGGAGTGCGGCGTAGTCCTGGTCGGACTCGGCGACGGTCCCCTTGGACTTCCGCCCGTCCGGCGAGAGATAGTAGGCATTCGAGACGACGACCCGTTTGGGCTCTCCGAAGAGAGGAAGCGACTCGGCTTCCGAGACGGCGTCCTGGACGAGGGAGTTATAGCCGTCGTAAGGAATGGAAAGACGAGGTTCCTTTTTGTCGCTCTCCCGGAAATCCTCCCGGGCCTTCGCCACGGTCTTCCCGATGTCCGGCCCGAAGTAGACATAGACCATGCGAGGGCTACTCCGGAAGCTTCGGATACTCCTTCACCGGCTCGTCGTCCGAGACGAGTGCCTTCTCGATGACGACGTCCTGGTAAGGACGGTCGTCGGCGTCCTTCCGGACGGCGGCAATGCGGTCGACGACGTCCATGCCTTTGACGACCCGGCCGAAGGCGGCGTACTGGCCGTCGAGGAACTCGTCGTCGGCGTCGCAGATGAAGAACTGGCTTCCAGCGCTGTCCGGAACCATGGTCCTGGCCATGGAGATGACGCCCCGCTTATGGGAGAGGTTGTTCTTCACGCCGTTCCGGCGGAACTCTCCTTTAATGCAGTAGCCCGGTCCTCCGGCACCGGTCCCGGTCGGGTCCCCGCCCTGGATCATGAAGTGCTGGATGACCCGGTGGAAGATCAGGCCGTCGTAGAAGCCCTTGCGGGCCAGGGCCACGAAGTTGCTCGCCGAAATCGGAGCGTTAACATAGTCCATCTCAAGCTCGATGTCGCCGTATCCTTTGATTTTCAAAGTAACCATCTTTTCTTTTCCTTTCTCGATCAGAAGAGCTGTCTTCCGCCGACGAACTTATGGACGATCCTCGAAGTCTCCCCGAGGTAGAGGAACCGCTCCAGCCGGTCCTTTAGGGAGTCCCGGGACAGGTCCGAGACGTCGCTGTCATCATAGACGAGAAGGTCGGCTTCGTATCCCTTCTCGAAACAGCCGGCCTTTCCGAAGAAGGAACCGCCCTTCTCAGTCAAGAGGAGGAAGGCCTCCTCGCTGGTGAGCGGACGGGCCTTGCTGTCGAGGTACCGGCAGTACATCTTGCTCACCTGGATTGCCTGTTCGGCGGCGATTCTCAGGGAGAGGGTGCTTCCGCCGCTGACGTCCGTACCGAGTGCGACCGAGATTCCTTCGTCCAGGTACTTCCTAACGGGAGCCATGCCGCTCATGACATTGAGGTTACTCTCCGGACAGTGGACGACCATGACGCCGTTCTTTTTCAGGAGGGCGATTTCCTCCGGCGTGTTGTAGATGCAGTGGGCCATCAGGCAGGGGCCGGAAGAGCCAAAGAGGCCGTAGTGGTCGTAGACGTCCGAGTAGCTCTTCCGCTCGGGGAAGAGCTCACGGACCCAGGCGATCTCGCTCGGGTTCTCGTCAAGGTGGGACTGGACCGGAAGGTGGTCCTTCCGGGCGTACTCCCCGAGGACGGAGAGAAGCGCTTCGTCGCAGCTCGGGGCGAAGCGGGGCGTGAGGATGGGTTTCTCTAGGCTCAAGGCCCGGCTTCCCTTCAGGAATTCCTCCAGGTCCCTTCTTCCTTCCTCGCTGTCCTTCTCCCTTAGGTTGTCCGGCGCGTTCCGGTCCATCGAGACGAGCCCGACATAGCAGGGAAGCCCGGCTTCCTCCAGTTTCCTCATGAGAAGGAGAGTGGCCTGAGGATGGCGGGTCGCAAAGAGGGAAGCCCGGGCGGTGAAAGAATAGAGGAGGTCATGGACGAACCGGGAATAGGCCTTCTCGGCATAGGCAAGAGAGGCGAAGCGGGCTTCCTCCGGGAAGGCATGCAGATTGAGCCACTGAAGAAGCTCGCAGTCTTCCCCGAGCCCGTGGTAGGCATACTGGCTGGCATGCGCGTGAAGGTCGTAGAAGGCCGGGAAGAGAAGCTTCCTTCCCTCGTCCTCGAGCGGAAGAAGGCGGGCCTTCTCCGGGAGGGAGGAATAGACGCCGTCGATCTTGCCGTCGAGGACCACGACAAAGCCTGCGGGAAGGTAAGTAATCCTTCCCTCCTTCAAGGGGGCGATGACGTCGCCACGTAAGACAAAAGACTTTTCCATCTTTTTCCCCTAGAGAGAAAGCCCCCGGAAAAGTCCCGGGGGCGAAACGGCTTTACTTCTTGACGGAGTCCTGGTTCTTCACGGCATTGATCTTCGCCGCGATGGCTTCCTGGTCGCCGAGGTAGTAGTGGCGGATCGGCTTCAGGTCTTCGTCGAGCTCGTAGACGAGCGGGACGCCGGTCGGAATGTTCAGTCCGGCGATGGCGTCGTCCGAGATGTTGTCCAGGTACTTGACTAAAGCTCTAAGGGAGTTGCCGTGGGCCGCAATCAGGACCTTCTTCCCGGCCTTAATCTCCGGGACGATGACCTCGTTGTAGTAAGGAACGACACGGGCGATCGTGTCCTTGAGGGACTCGTGAAGCGGAAGCAGCTTCGGGTCGACCGTCGCGTACTGGGCCTGGTTGGCCGGGTTACGCTTATCGGAGGGATCGAGGGCCGGCGGGGCGATGTCGAAGGAACGCCGCCACTGATGGACCTGCTCCGCACCGTACTTCTCCGCCGTCTCGGCCTTGTTCAGGCCCTGTAAGGCGCCGTAGTGACGCTCGTTGAGGTGCCAGTCCTTGATGACCGGGATGTAGTCCTCGTCGACGCCGTCCAGGACGTACCAGGCCGTATGGATGGCCCGCTTCAGGAAGGACGTATAGCAGACGTCGAAGTGGTAGCCGCCCTGAGCAAGAAGCTTGCCGCCGTTCTTCGCTTCTTCCACGCCTTTCGCCGAAAGTTCGACATCGGTCCATCCGGTGAACAGGTTGAGCTTGTTCCACTCGCTTTCGCCGTGACGGATCAAGACCAGTTTCGTCATGATCGAAACCTCCTTTTTCCGGGGTTCATTATAGTCTTTCCGCTCCGGCCATTCTAGGTGCCGGCGCGGATTCCTCTCTTGGGCCCCTTTCCCAAGAATCGATGGCCTTAGAGCGGCAGATCCTTATGACAGAAGTCGACGGCGCCAAGGGTGTAGGTGACCCCCGCGATGACCAATAGCCACAGGAGCTTGAACCAGTACTGGAAGGCGTTCCCTTCCATCACGGCGATCGGGTCGAAGAGGGAGTCGATCGTGAGGTAGTTGAAGAAGCCCATGGCGTCGATCCGGACCGTCGCCGGAATCGCCTTCGTTCCGAAGAGGCCGAGGATGGAGCAGATGAAGAAGAAGATGGTCAAGCCGCCGCCGGCCCCGATGGCGAGGTTCGTCTTGTTGAAGTGGCAGGAGGCGAGGAAACAGATGCCGCTGATGCCGACGGTCACCATGAAGTTGCCGAGCGCGTAGAAGCCGATGTCGTGGAGCGACAGCGACTCGGTCAGGTCCGAGCCGCCCGCCGCGACTCCGACGAGCTGGGAGAACACGGCGGCAAGAAGAAGGGCAAGTCCCATGACGAGCTCGCTATAGAGAAGGTACGTCGCTTCGGTGAAGATGAAGCTGTTCCGGGTCGTCGGGGTGGAGAGGGTGAAGGCCAAAGAGCCGCTTTCGACCTTCTGGGCGACGAGGTTGTTGGAAAGGAGGATGGTGTAGACCATCGGGATAAGAAGGGTCGCGATGCCGAAGGCGACGACGCCGACGATGATGCCGTAGGTGTTCATGCCGCCCATCTCGACGAGGGATTCGTCGACCTTCGTCGGAAGCTGGTCGACGACGCCCCGGCTTCCCTTCACCAGGGCTACAAGCATCGCGTCCGTCCTCGAATAGTCGCTCTTCGAAAGGGCCTGCTGGTAGTAGCTGTCATAGGAGGCAATGCCGGAACTGGCGTAGCCCTGGACGAGCGCCATCAGGGTGTTGCCGTCCATCATGAAGTTCTCGGCCGTAATCTCGTCGACGCTCTGGACCTTGACGTCGTGAGACTCGTTGTACGCGTCGACCACCTGCTTCCTTGCCGCATCGTCGACGACGGTGACGACCCGGCTGACGAGGGCATCGTGGTTGAGGCTCTTGCCGTCATAGTAGGAGTTCGTCCCGTCGCTGCCCCGGTGGAGGAAGTCGTCCATGAAGGAGGAAAGCTCGCTCCGAAGCTGTCCGAGGTTCTCATCTGCCTTATTCTTGGCGTCTTGAATCTCGGCGTCCGTATATCCGGAACCGGTCAGGATTTCCTTGTGCATCTTCTCGAGCATCGTCGAGGTCGTCCCCATGTCGCCACCCACCTTGATGTACAGGGAAGGGTTATAGGACGTAATCTCAATCTGTTTCTGGATCTCCTCGCCGTTCGGGGCATAGGAACCCGTCCCGACGTAACGGACCGGGTAGCCCCGGTCGCTGGTGACGTAGTCCACCTGGAAGTCCGGCAGGAACTCGTAATAGGCGAACTTCTCCATCGTGTCGAAGACGAACTTCTGGGAGGAGGAAGAGAGGGTCTTCTGCCGGATTGTGGCGTCTTTCATGAAGGCGTCAGCATCCTTCCCGTAGGCGTTCTGTAAGTCGTCCGTCGCCTGAAGGAGGAAGTCTCCCGTCTCATCATCGGGTGCAATCAGCTTCAGGAGACGGAAGCTGGACTCCGTGGCGGTCTTAGTGGTGTCCGAAGACTTGTTGAAGACCTGGTCGAAGGCGTCCTGGCACTCGGCCAGGATCTTGTTCCGCTTCGCTTCCTCCGAGATGTTCCGGAGCGAGCAGAGAACGTTGGTCATCGTGACGGGAAGGCTCTTCTTCAGGATGGTGGAGTGGATGTCCTGCCTTGCGGCATCGGTCCTCGCCGAGACTAAGTCGCTCCGGTAGGAAGGAAGGACATCGAGGTAGTCCTTGACGCCGGTCAGGATGACCTTCTTCTCCTCCTCGGAATAGGAGGAGTTGGCGCTGACGATTGGCTCGGCCACCTTCAGGGCCGCCGCCTTGGCGGTCTCCTGCTTCTGGGACTCGGTCCCGCTAGCCCCGGCATAGGCGAGGTTATAGACCGTGTCCACCTGGGTGAGCCGGGTGGAGACGCTGGCGTCGGAGACGGTGGCAAAGGCCTTCTCCTCGGCCTGGATGAGCTGGTTATCCGCGGCGTCGTACTGGAGATAGGCGTCGGCCGTGTTGGAGAGGGTGGAATAGAGGGAGATAGCGCTCGACTTGACGGTCCCTTCCGTGTCCGAGTTGTCAAAGAGGTCCTTCAGGGCCTTCGTCGTCGAATTGACGTGGAGGGTCGAGAGGATGCCGATGATGATGATCATGATGAGGGCGTTACCGGCAGAGACGACGGCAAGACCGGTCCGGTTGGACTTCATCGACTCCTTAAAGAGGGCCGGCGAAAAGAGCCGGTGGGACTTCTTGGCCGGGGCGGAAGGGCCCTTGCCGGAGAGTTCCGGTGGCAAGGCCAGCTTCGTCTCTTCGTTGTTCTCCTCGGGCTTGATGCCTTCCAGGAGAAGATCTTCCTTAGTCAGCATGGCGGATCTCCTTTCTTTTCTCGTCGAAGTAATCAGACAGCGTGTACTTCACCTCGGTCAGGTACTTCACCGGATAATGTTCCAGCTCGTCGAAGAGGGCGGAGAGGCCGTCCTTGTCGACCCGGATCGTGACCTGGTCATACTCCGGTTTCACCCGGAGGACGTCCTCCCTTCCCTTGAGGAAGGAAAGGTAGGAGGCGTCGTCGGCGAACTCGATCTTATAGTCCCGGAAGTAGCGGTCCTGGATGGCGGAGACGTCGGCGATGTCGAGGACCCGGCCCTGGGTGATGAGGGCGACCCGGTCGCAGACCCGTTCGAGCTCCTCGATGGTGTTGCTCGACATCAGCATCGTGGCGCCTCTTTCCTTTTGCTCGAGCACGAGCTTCAGGAACTCTTCCCGCATCAAGGGGTCAAGGCCGATCGTCGGCTCGTCCATGATGAGAATCGGCGACTTGAGCATCATGGCCGCGACGATGCTCGTTTTCTGTTTCATGCCCTTGCTCATCCTCCGGGGGTAGGCCCGGATGTCCAGCTGCATTCGCTTGATGATCTCGTCGGCGTAGGCGAAGTCGCTCTCCTTCATTCCTAAGGCCTTCCCGTAGTCATGGAGGAAGATGTTTCCTGTCTTGACGTCCGGGAAGTTGATTTCGCCCGGGATGTAGCCGATGTACCTCTTCGTTGCATCGGCTTCCTTGTAAGCGTCCTTCCCGTAAATTTTGATGGTCCCCTTGTCGGAACGGATGAAGCCCATGATCTGGCGGATCAGGGTCGTCTTTCCGGCCCCGTTCTCCCCGACGATTCCCACGGTCTCTCCTTCGTGGATGTTCAGGCTGACGTCGAAGTTCCCCCGGCCTTTCCCGTAGTCCTTCGTCACGTGCTGAATCTGGATGACGACCGGGCGCTTCGTCTTATCGGTGGCGTTCGTTTTCATTTCGACACTCCTCCGTATTCCTTGTTCTCCTTATAGAAGGACATAAAGTAGTCCTCCAAGGTTTCCTTCTTCTCCGTGAAGTCCGTCATGCCCCGGGGAAGGTCGGCGAGGAACCGGTTCACGTCGGCGTCGTTGACGAAGCAGGAGAACCGGCACGGACTGACGGTCGAATCGGCCACCGTGTAGCCTAACGAAGCCATCCGGTCCTTTGCCTTGGCGCAGTCCTCCTCGGTGGGATACGTGATGTGGTACTGCTTGGTCGACTTGTGCTTCAGGTCGGCAGCGACGAAGTGGGAAACGATCTTCCCGTCCTTGATGATGGCGATCCGGTCGCAGCAGGCATCCACCTCGCCGAAGAGGTGGCTGGAGAGAAGGATGGTCTTTCCCCGCTTCTTCTCTAAGAGGATGAGCTGGATGAAGCGTTCCTGCATCTCGGGGTCCAGGCCGGAGGAAGGCTCGTCCATGATGATGACGTCGGGGTCGTTCATGAAGGCGGTCACGATCGCGATCTTTCGCTTCATGCCGAGCGACATCTGCCGGCAGTAGAGGGAGTCGTCCACCTCGAAGGTCTTCTTCAGCCAGTCGAGGAACGTGCGGTCCCGGAGGCCCTTCAGCTTCATCTGTTCCTCGATGACATCCTTCCCCTTCAGGTTCTGCGGTAGGGCGACCTCGCCAGGAATGTAGGAGACTCCCTGCATCAGCACGCTCCGATTCCGGCTGGAAGGCATGCCCTTAAGGAGCGTCTCCCCGGAGTCCGGAATCGAGAATCCCATCAGGTGGCGGATGGTCGTGGACTTCCCGGCGCCGTTCGGGCCGAGGAAGCCGAAGCATTCCCCTTTATAGACGGAGAAGGACACGTCAAAGACCCCTCGGCCCTGTCCGTAGTCCTTCACCAGGTGGCGGATTTCGATGACTGGGCTCTCGTCCTTATGGAACTCCCCTTCGTCCTGAGGGACCGGGACTCGCCCGTCGGGCATCAGGATGGGAGTCGCGGCGGTGGTTTTTTCGTTTTCTTTCTCTTCGGCCATCGGAACCTCCTTTTAGGATCGTTTTCTATTTGTACTTGAGTCACGTTTTGTGGCCTTCGATATAGTACTTACCATGATGGGTTATTTCAAGACCCTTGTCCCTTTTTCTCACGGAGCGTATAATCTTTCTCGTAGCGAGGAAGCCATGCATGAGTGAACCGGAAGCCGTCCCAGAGTCGAAGGAAGATCCGAGGGTTGTCCGAACGAAGCGGGACCTTTCGGACGCCCTCGTCGAGCTGTTGGAGGAGAAGTCCTTCGGCGAGATTGCCGTCAAGGACATCTGCGACCGAGCCCTGATTTCGAAGAATACCTTCTACAACAACTTCGACAGCAAGGAAGACCTGCTCGCCTACTGCTTCGGCCAAGTGGAGCAGCACCTGCTCGACGGCCTGAAGCCGGTTCTCGAGCGTTTTCCTTACACCCCGAAGAAGATCTTCCTCCACAAGGTCGTGGAGTCCGTCGTCCACTGGTTCTACGAGACGACGTTCCCGGTCGCCCAGATGGTGAAGGCCGATAAGACCCACTCCCTGTACTATTTCCTCACGGAGTTCTGCCTGAGCCTTTACGACCGAATCAAAGGTCTCGGGGACAGCCTTCTCTCCCGTAAGGCCACAAGCCCGATCGGAAGGGAGTTCTACTGCGGGGGCCTGATGACGATCCTCTACCGCGAGAGTCAGAACCCGGACCATCTTCCGGAGGAGAAGCTGTCCAAGGAGATTTCGCGTCTCCTGGATACCTCCCTCGGACTGCCTTTCTAGTTCCCTGTCTCGCTTACGATAAAGATAAGACACTCTCTCCCCTTTCGTCAATCCCAGGGCAAGAAAAGACACATCCGCGTTTCCTCTGTTCCTTCCCCTCGGGGAAGAACGAGATCCCTCTTTCCGAGGAATTCAGGGAAAAAGGTTGTATTCCCTCCTCCGGGAGGGTACAATAACTTCCGGTTTTTCCAGAAACGAGGTGATATTCTTGCCGAAAACCATCGTACGGGATGGTGAGACCTTAGATGACGCGATGAAGCGGTTCAAGCGTCAGGTGAACAAGGCCGGAACCATCGCGGACTACCGGAAGCATGACTTCTTCCTCAAGAAGGGTCTCCGCCGGAAGCTGAAGTCCGAGAACGCGAAGCGTAAGCACTAGTCGCGGAACAGGCGGGGAGCACGGCTCCCCGCTTTTTTTCGTCCGTTCCGTTGTAGAATAGGAGCCATGAAATCCCTGCGCGAGCTTCTGATCCTCGGACCCGGCCCGTCCTCCAGCCACACGATCGGCCCTTACCGCATCGCCCTCGCTTTCCAGAAGGAATGCGAAGGCCTTAACGTCTGCCGCTACGAGTTCACCCTGATGGGCTCCCTCGGATGCACCGGGAAAGGCCATTCGACGGACCGGATCCTTGCGAAGGCCTTTCCGCCGGAAACTCCGGTCAAGGTCTTCTTCTTTCCCTCCTTCGAGGAGCTGAAACACCCCAACACGATGGAGTGCCGGGCCTACTCCCAGGACGGGAAGCTACAGAAGATGGAGCGCTACCTCTCCATCGGAGGCGGAGCCATCCAGAAGGAAGACGGCGTCTACGACCCGAAGGACGTCTATCCCTTCTCGACCTTCGCCGGGCTGAAGGCCTACCTCAAGGAACGGAAGACGGACGATCCCTACGACGTCATCGAGGCGCTGGAAGGGGAGACCATCTTCAGCTACGGGAAGGAGCGGCTCAGCCATTCCTTCTCGACCATCGAGGAGAGCCTGAAGAAGACCTCGACGCTCCTTCCCGGCCCGCTCCACCTCAAGGCCGTCTCGGGCGAGATCCTGAGGAAGGCCTATGCCTCGCCGGATCCCTCCGACCGTAGGGACATGTTCCTCACCGCCTACGCCTATGCGACCGCGGAGGCGAACGCCCGGGGCGAGGAGATCGTCACGGCCCCGACCTGCGGAGCGGCTGGCGTCGTCCCGGCCGTCCTCTTCTACGAGAAGGAATACTACGGGCAGAGCCTCGAGGCGCTGGTGAAGGCCTACCTCGTCGGCGCCCTCGTTTGCAACTTCATCAAGGCGAACGCCGGCATCTCCGGTGCCCTGTTAGGCTGTCAGGCCGAAATCGGCTCCGCCTCTTCCTTCGCGGCCGCCTCCTTAGCCTACCTGGACGGGCTGACCCTGCACCAGGTCGAGTACGCAGCCGAAGTGGCGATGGAGCACTTCCTCGGCCTTACCTGCGACCCGGTCGACGGCTACGTCCAGATCCCCTGCATCGAGCGTAACGGCATGGCGGCCATCCACGCCTACGCCTCCTACCTCTACAGCAAGAACATCGCCCCTTACCGCCGCAACCGGGTCTCCTTCGACAAGGTCGTTGAGGCGATGAGCCTCACCGGCTCCGAGATCCCGAGCGACCTGAAGGAAACGGGGCAGGGCGGGCTGGCGAAGGTGCTTTCGAAGGGTTCTTAAACCCCGAAAAAGACCGTCCATCCTTGCCGGGAAAGAGCAAGACGTAAAAACGGCCCCTTCGCCAGGGGCCGTTTTCTACGTTCCTTATTTTCCGATGACGGCGAGGAAGCGCTCGAGGATCGACTCGAGGCTGTAGCCCATCTTCCTCTCGGCGTCCTGAGCCGGGGCACTGGTCCCGAAGGTGTCGATGCCGAAGGGGTGGGCGGCATACTTGTAGAGCAGGTCGCTCTTTCCCATCTCGAGGAAGAAGCGCTTCTCGTAGGGGACGGCCAAAGTCTCCTCCCGGTAGGCGGCCGGGTTCTCGTCGAAGAGGTCGAAGGCCGGCAAGGAGACGACCCGGACGTCGATGCCCTTCGGAAGTAAGGCTTCCTGAAGGTCGATGGCGAGGTTCACCTCGCTTCCGGTCGCTAAGATCGTGTACTCCGGCTTCTCGCCCTTCTCGTAGGAGACGACGTAGCCACCTTTCTTCGCTCCCTCGAAGGAGCTTCCCGCATTGTTCCTCAGCCCCTGTCGGGAGAGGATGATCGCCGTCGGACGGTTCAGCGAGGAGAAGGCGACGGAGTAGGCGGCCGCCGTCTCGACGGCGTCGGCCGGACGGAAGACGGTGAGGTTCGGGATTGTGCGGAGCATGCTCAGCTGCTCGATCGGCTGGTGGGTCGGCCCGTCCTCCCCGACGGCCACGGAGTCGTGGCTGAAGAGGTAGACGGCCGGAAGCCGCTCCATCGCCGCCATCCGGATGGCCGGCTTCATGTAGTCGCTGAAGACGAGGAAGCAGCCGACGTAGGTCCTCAGGCCGCCGTGAAGAAGAAGGCCGTTCTGGGCGCTGGCCATGGCAAACTCGCGGATGCCGAAGTTGACGTTCTGACCCTTGCGGTTGCTCGGGGTGAAGTCGCTGAAGGAGGCGACATGGGTCTTGACCGAGTCGGCGACGTCGGCGCTGCCGCCCATGAGGTTCGGAAGCTCGCCCGAGAGCAGGTTCAGGAAGGCCTGGCTTTCGTTCCGGGTCGACTCCTTATAGCCTTCCGGATAGGTCGGAGCGTCCTTGAAGAGGAAGGGGCGGACGTCGTTCTCCTTGAAGGCCAGGAACCGGTCGGCTTCGTCCGGGAACTTCTTCCGGTAGTCGGAGAATTCCTTCTCGTAGGCTTCATAGGCCTTCTTTCCGCGCTCCTGGAAGGTCTCCCGATAGGCCAGGTAGGCCTCCTCGGGTACTTCGAAGGCCGGGAAGGCATAGCCGAGGTTCTCCTTGGTCTTGACGACCTCCTCCGGCGAGAAAGGCTTGCCATGGCTCTGGTGCGTCCCGGCTAAGGGCGAACCATAGCCGATCACGGTGTGGCAGAGGATGAGGGTAGGACGGCTCCGGCTGGTCTTGGCTAAGGCGATGGCCTTGTCGATCTCGTCGACGTCGTTGCCGTCAGCGACCTTGAGGACGTTCCATCCGGCCGCGAGGAACCGGCCTTCGACGTCCTCGACCGAGGAGTTGCTCAGCGGTCCGTCCAACGTGCAGTCGTTCCGGTCATAAAGAAGGATCAGCTTGTTGAGCTTCTGGATCCCGGCTAAGGAGATGGCCTCCTGGCTGATGCCCTCCTCGAGGCAGCCGTCCCCCGTGAGGCAATAGGTGTAGTGGGAGACGATTCTCTCTCCTTCCGGATAGAGGGCCTGAAGGTGGGCTTCGGCCATGGCCATGCCGACCGCCTGGGCGATACCCTGGCCAAGAGGGCCGCTGGTGGCGTCGACGCCCGGCGTGTGGCCGACCTCGGGATGGCCCGGGGTTAAGGAGCCGAGCTGTCGGAAGGCCTTCAGCTGGTCCATCGGAAGGGCGAAGCCGGCGAGATGGAGGTTCGCGTATAGCAGGGCAGAGCCGTGCCCGGCCGAGAGGACGAAGCGGTCCCGGTTGATCCAGCCCGGATGGGCGGGGTCGCTGACGAGGTGGCGGGTATAGAGCGTATAGAGTAAGGGCGCGGCGGAGAGGGCGATGCCCGGGTGCCCGCTCTTGGCTTTGGTGATCATGTCTAAGGAGAGACCCCGAAGGACGGCTAAGGCCAGTTTGTCGTATCTCATGTGCTTCCTCCTGTTAATCCGTGGCTATTCTAGCATGAAAAGCGCCTAGGAGGTGTGCCGGAGCGGAGGAAGGCAAAGAAAAAGACGGCTGTCCGGACAGCCGCCTACCTGACGGATGGGTTATTCCCAGAAGTTTTAAGTGGGCGCTTCGGTCCAGGCTTAGGATTCCGGCTCAGGGCCGGCCTTCGACACCGCCAGGACAACCCGCTCCCGTAGTCAATGTGTCGGAAACGCGCTTCGTACAGGCACCTATAGACTAGGATAAACGGGCCGAAGATTCAAGAGGTCAGTCCTCCTTGACGGGGTAATTCCTCAGGAAGTCCTCCCCTTTGATCTCCTCCCGCCTCGAGAGGCCCTTAAAGCCTTGCTGCCTTAGGGCCTCAGAGAGCACGATGGCGACGGAGTTAGCGAGGTTGAGGCTCCTCGCGTCCGGGACCATCGGAATCCTTAGGTCCCTTTCCGGGTAGGCCTTCAGGACCTCCTTCGGGATTCCGGTCGACTCCCGGCCGAACATCAGCCAGTAGTCCCGGGCCGGGTCGGAGAAGTCGGCCTCCGCATAGGTCTTCGCCCCGTAGCGGGTAACGAAGTAGCCTTCCTGCCAGGAGTACTTCCTCAGGAAGTCCTCGATGGTGTCGATGCGTTCGATTGGGAAGGAAAGGGCATAGTCCATCTTCGCCCGCCGTAAGGCTTTGTCGCTAAGGTCGAAGGAGACCGGCCCAACGATCGAAAGGGCGGCGGAAAAGGCCATGCAGGTCCGGATGATATTGCCCGTGTTGGCGGGCTTCTCCGGCTCGTAAAGGACGACCCGGATCATCGCTTCAGAGGGGCCGTGAAGCGGGCGAGGTAGGAAAGAAGGTCCTTGTCCTCGTCCTCCTTGGCGAGAGGCGAGAGCAGGTCATAGACGAGGCCGTGGTAGTCGTTAAGCCACTGAAGCTCCTCGTCGCTCAGCATCGAGACATCGATCCCCCGATAGTCGAAGGGGACGAAGGAGAAGGGCTCAAGGCCGTAGAAGATGCCCTGGGCGGGCGTCTTGAAGGGATGAGGGACGACGAGAAGCTCGTTCTCAAGCCGGATTCCCCACTCCCCGTCGCGGTAAGCCCCGGGCTCGTCGGTAATGAGGTTACCGGGCTGAAGGAGGTCGCTGTCGTCGACGCCCGGACGGACGTAGTAGCGGAAGCCGATCGGCCCCTCGTGGACGCAGAGCATGTAGCCGACGCCGTGGCCGGTGCCGCACTTGTAGTCGAGACCTTCCTTCCAGAAGACCTCCCGGGCGGCGAGGTCGAGGGAATGGCCGTTGCAGCCCTGTTCGAAGACGGTCCGGGCTAAGGCGATGTGGCTCTTCAGGGTGAGGGTGTAGTCCCTAACGATTCTCGGATCCGGATGCTCGTGGACGAGGAAGGTCCTCGTGATGTCCGTCGTCCCGCCGTAGTAGTGGCCGCCGCTATCGACGAGAAGGAGCTGGCTGTCCCGGGTCAAGGGGGCATGCTTCCTTTCGCTCGGGGCATAGTGCATCATGGCGGCGTTGGCGTCGACGGAGGCGATCGTCGGGAAGGAGAGCTCGAAGCACTGCGGGTCCGAAAGGCGGAGATGGTCCAGGTACTGGGCACAGACGTACTCGTCGAGGTTACCCTTTCCGATCTCGTCGTCGATGAACTTCTGAAGCTTCAGGACCTTCAGGCCGTCCCGGATCTGGACCTTCCGCTCGTTCTCGATCTCGACGGGCCCCTTGACGGCCTTAAGGACGTAGGCCGGGTCCTTCTGGCTGACGGGGCAGTGGACGTGGCGGTAGAGGAGGGCGTTGGTCTTCTCGAGGTCGACGCTGATCTTCCGCTCCTTCTTCCCGTCGAGGAAGGAATAGACGGACTCGTAAGGATGGACCCGGATGTCCGGCTCCTGGAAGCCTTCCGGAAGCTTTCCAGAATCGATGAAGAGGTCCAAGGTCCCGTCCTGGTTCACGTAGAGGTAGCTATAGAAGACGGGCGTGCAGAGGATGTCGTTGCCCCGGTAGCCGAGCGTATAGGCGATGTCGTCTAGGGCCGTCATGAGGACGTCCTCGGCGCCTGCCTTACGGGCTAAGGCGAGGATCTTCTCGACACGCTCCTTCCGGCTGTCGCTAAAAAGGGAAGGGTCGACCTTCCAGATCGGGTCCTTCGGAAGGGAAGGCAGGTTCTCGACGAGGCCCGAGTAGTCTAGCGACACGATCGGGTGCGCCTCGTCGACGTAGAACTCCTTGAGTCCCCTTAGGGAGAAGAGGGAGGCGTCAAGGCCGAGCGGATAAAGCCCCTTCTCCCGGACGAACTCCGGAAGCGAAGGGACGCCCGGCGCCCCCGCCTTGACCAGCTCGCAGGAGGTGCCCTTAAGCTCCCCTAAGGCTTCCGTCCAGTACCGGCCGTCCGTAAAGAGGTAGGCCTTCTTTCGGGTGACAAGAAGGGTCCCGTCCTCGCCTTCGAAGGCGCAGAAGTAGAAGCGCATCGCCCCGTAGCGAGGCGCGTAGGCCTCGGAGAGATGGGGGTCGGTCGCCGGGATGACGTAGGCCTGAATTCCGTCCCGGGCCATCTGGGCCTGAAGCTTCCGGATTCTTTCATCGAATGGATTCATGGTTTATTCCTCCGTAAAAAGGCCGGGAAGACCCGGCCGAGGCAAACGGAACTAATAGGCGCGGGCGAAATAGAGGACCTTGTCGGCCTTCTCGCCGTTGACCGGGTCTTTGTCGCCGAACGGCGTCTCGTCGAACGGAAGGACCCGCGGCGTCGCCGCATATTCCTTCTTGAAGAAGGCTTCCTCCTCCGGGGTGTCGCTCGCCATCATCCGAACGAAGCCCTTGTGCTCCTTCAGGACGGTGTCGATTTCCTCCTTGCTCGTGCAGGTATAGATATGGGACTTCAGGTAGTCGTAAGCCTTCTTGTACATGCCGGCGTGGATCTCGTCGAGAAGGACCGGGACCTGGGCGGGAAGAGAAGAAAGCGGCAGGACGCTCTTGCTCTCGTCGAAGCGGCGGGTCAAGACGGCCTCACCCTTGGCTAAGTCCTTCGGACCGATCTCAATCCTCAGCGGGACGCCCTTCATCTCGTACTGGCTGAACTTCCAGCCCGGAGTCTTGTTGCTGTCGTCGAGGCTCACCCGGACGCCGGCCTTGCTTAAGTTCGCCTCAAGCTCCTTCGCCGCCTTGAGGACCTCCGGGTTCTCGTCGGCCCGGATTGGGATGATGACCGCCTGGATTGGGGCAACACGAGGCGGCAGGACGAGGCCGTTATCGTCCCCGTGAACCATGATGAGGGCCCCGAGAAGACGCGTCGAAACGCCCCAGCTGGTGTAGTACGGATAAGCCAGCTGGTTGTTGTGGTCGGTGTAGCGGATGCCGAAGGCCTTCGGGAAGCCCTGGCCAAGGAAGTGGGATGTTCCGCACTGGAGTGCCTGTCCGTCGGGCATGAGGCCTTCGATCGTGAAGGTCTCCTCGGCCCCGGCGAACTTCTCGCTGGAGGGCTTGCTTCCGGTGACGAACGGCAGGGCCAGCACGTCCCGGCCGAGCTCGTCGTAGATCCTCAGGATGGAGAGAGCGAAGGCTCTCGCCTCGTTCTTGTCGGCATGGAGGGTATGCCCTTCCTGCCAGAGGAACTCCGCACCCCGAAGGAAAGGACGGGTCGTCTTCTCCCAGCGGACGACCGAACACCACTGGTTGTCCTTGATGGGAAGGTCGTTGATGGAATGGACGATGTCCTTGTAGTAGTCGCTGAAGAGGCATTCGGAGGTCGGCCGGACCACCATCGGCTCGGCCAGGGTCTTATCGCCGCCCTTCGTAACGACGGCGCACTCGGGGGCGAAGCCCTCGAAGTTCTCCATCTCCTTCTTTAACAGGCTCATCGGGATCAGGGTCGGAAGATAGACGTTCCTTACCCCGACTTCCTTGAAGCGCCGGTTCAGGTAGTTCATGACCTCTTCCCAGATGGCATAGCCGTCCGGACGGTAAATGATGAATCCCTTGGCGCTGGCATAGTCCATCAGCCCCGCCTTCGTGCAGACGTCCGTATACCAGGCGTTGAGGTCCTGGCTCTTGCTCGCAATCATCTTGACTCGTTTGTCCGCCATAGTAGTGAAGTCCTTTCTATCCTTCTCTTCCCGGAACGAAGCCGAATTATTCTACCCCTTGTTCCGCGGGCCGGGGAGCACTCCCTTGCCCGAGAGAAGCGGTTTCCGCTCTTTCATCCAGTCCGAGAGCGCCCGCTGGGCGCGGCTTCCCTTGGGAAGCACGGGCTCGAGGTCAAGAAGAAGCTCGTCCAAGGTTTCGGGGTCGATCTCTTCCGGCCTCGAGCTTAGGGCCCCGAGCTTGTCGCACTGGAAGACGGTCCCGCCGTAGTGGGCGCAGAGCTCCACCTGGGAGTAGTCCTTCAGACCTTCGTAGACTAGGTCTGCGGAATAGAGGGCGAAGTTCGCCTCCCGGCTACGCAGGGTCATCGCGACCTTCGGGTCGGCCGGGTCGAAGGGGGCGCCCATCACGACGAAGCGGGAGAAGAGGCGGAGGAGGGCGTTAGGAAGGATCGTCGAGGGGCCGTTTAAGACGAGGGCGAAGGAGTATCCGGCTTCCCGGAGCCGCTCGAGGGTCTTCCGGATGGTGCCGTAGTCCTGCCGGTAGGCCAGAAGCTCGTTCTCCCTCAGGCCGACGAGGACAGAGACGGCCTCTTCCTCGTCCGGGCTGACGGCGTTACAGAAGGAGCTGAGCTGGCCGTAAGGCACCTCGAAGAAGACGGTCCCGGTCCGCCTCATCCGTTCGAAGACGTCGACCGTCTTCCGGTAGAGGCTCTGATAGAGGGTGATGAGGCCGGAAGGAAGCTTGGCCGCGACTTCCAGGACCTCGTCGAAGGAGGTGAGCTTCGTCCCGTAGGGGATGACCTTCAGGAAGAAGAAGTCCTGCTTGGCCGTGCGGACGTTGAGGGTCGGGGCGAAGAAGAGACGGTAGGTACGGTTAGCCACAAGAAGGGCGATGTCGCTGAGGTTCTCCGTCTCGATCGTCTCCCGCTTCTTGAAGTTCGGATCGTAGAGGAGGGCATGGCTGGCGGAGGCGTTATTTTCCATGGTTCTCGCCATTTCCTCGCCCTGCTCGATGCCGCGGGAGAGCTTCCTTGCGCAGAGACTGCCCAGAGTGACACCGATGGCGACCCGGAGGTCGTTCTCCGGGACATGGATGTTCAAGTACTGCTGCAAGGCGGTATCAAGCGAGGAGGCCATGTTCATGACGACGGCCTTGGAGACCGCGTCCCGGGCCACCAGGACATACTCCGTGTCGGAGACCTTGTAGTACCGGGTCTCCCGGCTGAGGAACCGGTAGAGGACGTTGCGGACGCCTTTCTCGACCTCCGCTAGGCGTTTCTTCTCGAGGTCCGTCTCGAGGAAGTCCATCTTCTTCCCGTCCATGCCGATGCGGAAGAGGACCAGGACGAAGATACCGATCTGGCGGTTTCCGCTAGCCTCTAAGACGAAGCGTTCCCCTTCCTCCAGCGTGGAGAGAATCTCGTACTTCTTCGGTTTCGCCGGCTTGTTCTTCTTGCCGGAGACGGCGCTCTTGACCATGTAAGGAATGAGGTGGCTTTCGAAGTGGATGACGTTCTTGTCCCGGTCGACGCCCGTCAGCTCCAGCATGCTCGGGGAGTAGTTCTTCCCGTTCATCCGCACCTCGGCCTCGAGGAACTGGGAGTAGTCCTCGTTCCGGGCGATGGCGTTGATCCAGTTCTGGACCCGGTACTTGTCCGCTTCGAGGAACTGGTTCTCGAAGGTCTGCGGGTCGTAGGTCTTCGTATGGGCGATGTCGCTCTTGTCGAAGAAGACGTAATGAGGATGTTCCCCGTAGTAATAGGCGTAGACGCGAATGTTGAAGTTCGGCTTCTTTTTCTTCGGCGGGATGACGTAGAGGAAGAAAAGGACAATCAGGCCCGACAGAAGAAGACCCCCGATTACAGAAAGGAGGATTAGGAAAGGAAGACTCGGGTAGCGGGCGGGGTCGGCAGAGATGGCCTGAAAAAATAAAGGGAATTGCACAAGGCTTATTATAAAAGGCTTCAAAAGGCGTTTCAATTCTTCCCGAAGGACCCTCCGGGAACGAAAAAGCCCGCCGATTCGGCGGGCTTAGCATGCGTGGTGACCTGGATGGGGTTCGGACCCATGAATGTATCCTTGAAAGGGATATGAGTTAACCACTTCTCCACCAGGCCAAGTTGGGGCTTTGGAGAAGCTCCAGACACCCCGACAATAGATTTCGAATGGCGCCCACTGTAAGGCTTGAACTTACGACCTTCCGGTTAACGGCCGGGCGCTCTACCAACTGAGCTAAGTGGGCAAACGCTGTTTTCGGTCAGGCTTTCTTCTCCCGCTTAAGGCAGGAATCGGAAGCCCAGCACAGACAGCGCTAGTAAGTATATCGAAGTCGAACCGCCGAATCAAGAAATTTTTTACTTCTTTTCCGCCTTCTTCCTCTCAACGAGGTCCAGGATGTCCTTGGCGGTCTTGATGTCCATCATCTCGTCCTGGCTGACTTCCGGAAGGCCGAAGGCCTCCTCCATGTTGATGACTAGCTCGGCCACATCAAGGGAGTCGAGGCCCAGCGTCGTGAGGTCCGTGTCCGGATGGATGTCCTCCGGATCGAACTTCTTCTTGCTGACCTGCTCCGCAAGCAGCTTCTTGACCGTCTCGAAATCTTTTGCTTCGATTTCCGTCATGGGTTCTTCCTCTTTTCTGTTCCGCCACGTCGCGTATATCTTAGGAAATTCCGGGACCGGTTTCAAGGAAACCGGCTCCGGGCTATGGCAATCGCAAGATTATTCCTCCTTGAAAAAAAGGCGGCCGGATGTATGGATTTCCCATCATCTGGCCGCCGAGGCCGTTCCCGCCGCACGCGAAAAGGATCCGGTGCTATTCTTCGGTGTTTC